>Ga0102924_1004225_pt1 | contig 14618 bp, 12 predicted proteins | sample PaiPotPPM11metaG_FD_80116 | JGI IMG/M metagenome (GOLD analysis project Ga0102924, IMG submission 80116) | Iron sulfur acid spring bacterial and archeal communities from Banff, Canada, to study Microbial Dark Matter (Phase II) - Paint Pots PPM... ... | reverse complement strand
CAATGGGCACATTCCAGGACATAACCTCAATGGACCGCATCCTGTTCGCAGTCTTCACCCACGAAAACAAATCACAGGGCCTCAGTACCCTTTTCCTGCTGACACAGAACAATTGACGTTACCCTTACGTCAACACGCGCCCTCCGTGCTACGTGCTCCACGCCTCTACGTGCTCCACGCCTAAAGACGCTACTTGATCACGTCCGCGACCTTGCGGTCGCTGGCACTCACAAGCACGATCGCGTTGTCGGTGACATAGAATTTGTGAGCCTTGGCTTGGGGCACCTTCTCGGCGAGCTCCGGCGTCATGTCATGGAGCACGACACTCGCAGGCACAGGATCGCCGATCGTTTCCGGCGCCCCGGCTTGCGCCTTCGGCACGTTCAGGTCCTTGAGTACGATCTCTTTGATAACGAAGCGCTGTTCCGCGGTGAGGTTGATGGTACGCGGAGCAGGTTCAATGGCGGGCGCTGTGCCGGATTGTCCGCTAACCTCGAAAGCAGGGGCGAAAAGCAAAACAGCAACGGTCGCGACGGCGAGGAGAAGTTTCTGCATGTTGGACCTCCACTGCCAGCAGGCACGAGCAGGACGCTAACATTAGAACGCGAAGTTGATGTGGTTTGTTCCGTGCGGCGTGACCAGCCTTTGCCGCTCAGACCATCCAATTTTCGATCGACAGACCGGGAATGTCGCGAAAATCGGCTTCGTTGTTGGTCACAAGAATGCAGCCGCTGCTGATCGCATGGGCGGCAATCATGCGATCGTAATCCCGGCCTCTTGCCCAACCGCATTGAGCAATAATCCGGCCATAGGCAACGGCTGCCGCGGCATCGAACGGCAGGACAGGCAAGCCGCGCAGCAAAACATCCAAACGAGCCTGACGGAGGGCTGTGAAGTTGGAATCTCTGTAGATACCGCGCTGTAATTCGGCGAGGCTTAGCGCCGACAACAAAACCTCGCCGTCATGCTCCGCGAGCTTATCAAGGACGGGGTCCGTTCCGTCGCGCGCGTGGATCGCGATGTTGGTGTCGATGAGGTAGGCCACGATCTCGCCTGATTGTCAGTCCCGCCGGCGCAGGGGGATTTCGATCGGCTGCCTTTTTTCGACGTGACGCGGCTTGGGCATGCGCCGGAGCGTGCCGACTACATCGCTCATCTTGTTGCGCGCCGGAAAGATCGTGATGATGTCGCCGAGACGAGTAATCTCCAGATCGATATTTGTATCGGCGTAGGCCAGTTCTGCCGGAACACGGATAGCTTGGCTATTGCCCGATTTGAATGCACGGGTCCGCGGCATGGGTGCTTCCTTTGCTGCATCCAATAATAACAGCAAGGCTGGGTCCGCGTCAATCCTCGTATATACATGACGCCGTGCCTATGGCTACGGCTCCATCGGCGTCATCCCCAGTCGGTCCATCAGTTCCCGATCATGATCGCGGCCAGGGTTCGGCGTGGTCAAAAGCTTCGGCCCGTAGAAAATCGAATTGGCGCCGGCAAGGAAGCACAACGCCTGCGTCTCCTCACTCATGTCCTCGCGGCCGGCCGAGAGCCGCACCACCGAGCGCGGCATGGTGATGCGGGCGACCGCGATTGTGCGGACGAACTCGATCGGGTCGAGCGCGGCTTCTTCGGCGAGCGGCGTGCCGGCGACGCGCACCAGCATGTTGATCGGCACCGATTCCGGATGCGCCGGCAGGCTCGCCAGTGTCGCGATCATGCCGACGCGATCTTCGCGCGTTTCGCCCATGCCGACGATACCGCCGCAGCAGACATGGATGCCGGCGTCGCGTACATGGTCGAGCGTCTGGAGGCGATCCTGATAGACGCGCGTGGTGATGATCTTGTCGTAAAACTCCGGCGAGGTGTCGAGGTTGTGATTGTAATAATCGAGGCCTGACACCTTCAGCCGCCGCGCTTGATCGGCGGTGAGCATGCCGAGCGTCGCGCAGGTTTCGAGCCCGAGCGCCTTGACGCCCTCGACCATGGCGCAGACGGAATCGAGATCGCGGTCCTTCGGTTCGCGCCACGCCGCGCCCATGCAGAAGCGGCTCGCGCCCGAAGCCTTCGCGGCGCGCGCCTCCTTAAGCACAGCATCCAGCGCCATCAGCTTTTCGGCGCGCACGCCGGTGTCGTATTTCGCGCTCTGCGGGCAATAGGCGCAGTCCTCCGGGCAGCCGCCGGTCTTGATCGACAGCAAGGTCGAAATCTGCACCGCGGCCGGATCGAAATTCGCGCGGTGCACGCTCTGCGCGCGGAACATCAGCTCCGGGAACGGCAGATCGAACAGCGCGCGCACGTCGCCGCGCGTCCAATCGTGGCGGACCGCGTCACCTCTCCCCCTCGGGGAGAGAGCCTGCCCCGGACTTGATCCGGGGTCGGCGCGCGGAACGCGCGTCGGGTGAGGGGGTTCGGGCCTCTCGGCCGGAGCCTCCTCACCCCAATCCTCTCCCCGCCGGGGAGAGGGAGTTCGCTGTGCATGCCGCTCCGTCGTTTTCACAGTCACGCCTCTCCTTAGTTCTGGCAAGCAACAGTACCCGGATGCAGCGCCTGCGCAAAGTCGTCGCCTTGCCAGCAGGCCTGCGAATTGCGAAATAACAGAGTAGCCATGCCCGACACCCCGCCCGACCGCCTTTCGAATGATCCGCGCAGCGCGTTCTACAGCGAGGATGCGCTCAAGCGCGATATCGGCGTGCGCTTCAAGGGCGTCGAGAAAACCAATGTCGAGGAATATTGCGTCAGCGAGGGCTGGGTGCGCGTCACAGTGGGCAAGGCCAAGGATCGCTACGGCAATCCGCTGACGCTCAAGCTCACCGGGACAGTCGAGCCGTACTTCAAGGACCAGAAGGCCGAGAAGGACGAGAGAACCGAGAAGACCGAGACGACCGAGAGGACTGAGAAGACCAAGAAGGCTGAGAAGACTGAGAAGTCCAAGAAGCCTGAGACGACCAAGAAGACCAAGAAGAAGAAATAGCGCCGTCAGCCGCAAGCCAGCGCATAGATGTGCTGGACACCCTGCGGCAGCGGCATCTCGTGCCAGCTCTCGCCGCCATCCTGCGTGCCGAACACCTCGCCGTAGCGCGCCGCCACATAGACCTGCTTGGCGTCCGAGTGATGCAGGCCGACCGACATCAGCGTGCCGTGCGGCTGCACTTTGTCGAAGCGCGTCCAGGTTTTGCCGATGTCCTGGCTGCGGTAGAGCGCGCCGTTCTTGGACGAGGCGGCAACGCTCAGGCACGCATAGATCGTGCTGGGGTCCTGCGGCGAAACCTTGATATCGCGCCCATAGGTGAAGGGCGAGAAGCGGTCCACCCGCATGTCCTCCCAGGTCTTGCCCTGATCCTTGCTGCGGAACAGGCCCATGCGCACGGCGATAATGACGGCCTCGGGATCGGCCGAGCTGGTGCAGACGGCATGGCCGTCGAGCATGCCTTCGGCCTCGGTGTCGCTGACCAGCTTGCTGCGCAGGCGCGGCTCGGCGTCCGCGAGCCGCAGCAGGTCGGCGCTGCAATCGCTCCAGGTCTCGCCGCCGTCGGTCGAGCGCATCACGCCCGAGACTTCGAGCACGGCATAGATTTCGCCCGAGCGGCGCGGGTGCGGCGCGAACCGCATGACGCGGCAGTTGAACGGCATCTTGGCATGCACCGGCAATTGCGGGTCGGGCGTGCGCTTCCAGCTCTCGCCGCCGTCCTCGCTGCGATAGATCGAAACCGGCGAGCCGCCGGCCAGCATCCGCTTGCCGTCGGCGGGATCCGGCATGAACGACCAGATCTGCACGCCGCGATCGGGAAAGTTGGCGCGGCGGAAGGCCAAGCCGCCATCGGTGCTGCGATAGACGCCGTCGGTGGTGCCCGCGAATACCAGGTTCGGATCGCGCGGATGGACGAAGACGGTGTATGCCTCGATATCGCTCAGCGCGTGCTTCCAGTCCGTGCCGCCGGCCACGCGAAAGACGCCGGCGAGACCGCGCTGATCCTTGCTCGCGTAATAACCGCCGACACCGGCGAACACCTGCGATTGAGCCACGGCGCTGTCCTCCCGAGAGTGTATTTTGCGAGATGATATTTCGCCGGCGGCGTTTCGACAATGCACCTCACTGCAATGTCGGCCGCTCGGCGATGACGCGAAGATCGATCAGCCCGATCAGCGCCGCGCGGTCGGCCTCGGCCCTCGCCAGCTCGGCGCTCGCTTCTTTGGCGGTCGAGCCATTCGAGCCCCAGACCACGATGCCGCCGAGCAACGCGGCTACGGCAAGCATCAGAACTTGCGGGTCGAACCGCATCGCGCCGAAGAAAAGCGCGACGAGACAGATGCCGCCGCCCGTTACAGCGACCCGTGCGGCCAAGATAAATTTGCGGCAGTTTTCGATCCGGGCGGAAAGCGTCTCGATCTGCGCCTCAAGGCGCACGATTTCATCGTGCGGATCGCCGTCATTCATCGTGGTCCGCGCCGCGCGCGAAGCCTATTCCGCCGCAACTTGCGTCGCCGGATCGAGCGCCTCGACCCTGGCCGCGCAGAACTTGAATTCGGGAATCTTGCCGAACGGATCGAGTGCGGGATTGGTGAGCAGGTTCGCCGCCGCCTCGACGAAGGCGAACGGGATGAACACCACGCCGTCGGGAATGCCGTCGTCCTGGCGCGATGACAGCTCGACCACGCCGCGGCGCGTCGAGACGCGGATCATGTCGCCCGGCTTGATGCCGAGCTTGGCGAGCGTGCCGCGCGAAACCGCGGCGATCGCCGACGGTTCGAGCGCATCGAGCGTGGTCGAGCGGCGCGTCATGGCGCCGGTGTGCCAATGTTCGAGCTGGCGGCCGGTGGTGAGGATGAACGGATATTCCTCGTCCGGCACCTCGTCCGGCGGCTGCAGCTTGGTCGCCACCAGTTTCGCAAACCCGCCCGGCCTGGGGAAACCCTTATCGAACACGACGTCGCGGCCGGGCTGGTCGGGCGCGTCGGACGGATAGGTGACGGCGTGCTCGCGATCGATGCGGTCCCAGGAAATGTTGTCGAGCGCCGGCATCATCGACGCCATCTCGGTGTAGACCTCGCTGACGTGCTTGTAGGTCCAGCCGCAGCCCATGCGGTTGGCGATGTCCTGGATGATCCACAAATCGTGGCGGGTATCGCCCGGCAGCGGCAGCGCCTGACGGCCGATCTGCACCTGGCGATTGGTGTTGGTGACGGTGCCGTCTTTCTCCGGCCAGCCTGAGGCCGGCAGCACCACATCGGCATAGACCGCAGTCTCGGTGAGGAACAGGTCCTGCACCACGAGATGCTCGAGATGCGCCAGCGCTTCGCGGGCATGATTGAGATCGGGATCGGACATCGCGGGGTTCTCGCCCTCGATGTACATGCCCTTGATCTCATCGGCGTGGACGGCGTCCATGATCTCGACCACGGTCTTGCCCTTCTTCGGATCGAGCTTGACGCCCCAGGCCTTCTCGTATTGGGCGCGGATGTCGGGATTCTCCACCGACCTGTAGTCGGGAAAGAACATCGGAATGAGGCCGGCGTCGGACGCGCCCTGCACATTGTTCTGCCCGCGCAGCGGATGCAGTCCGGTGCCGGGCCGGCCGATCTGACCGGTGATCAGCGACAGCGCAATCAGGCAGCGCGCATTGTCGGTGCCATGGGTGTGCTGCGACACACCCATGCCCCAGAAGATGATGGCGCTTTCGGCGCGGGCGTAAATGCGCGCCACCTCGCGCAGCGTGTCGGCGGGAAGCCCGCAGATCGGCGCCATCTCCTCCGGCGTGAAGTCCTTGATGTTTTCCTTCCACGCCTCAAAACCTTCGACATAGGTCTGGATGTATTGCTGGTCGTAGAGCTTCTCGGTGACGATGACGTTGAGCATGGCGTTGAGCATCGCCACGTCGGTGCCATTCTTGAACTGCATCATGCGCCAGGCGTGCCGCTTGAGCGCTTGGCCGCGCGGGTCCATGACCACGAGCTTGGCGCCGCGCTTGGCCGCCTGCTTGAAGAAAGTCGCGGCGACCGGGTGGTTCTCGGCCGGATTGGCGCCGATGACGATAATGACGTCAGAGTTCTTGCACTCGTTGAAGGTCGCGGTCACGGCCGCCGAGCCGACGCCTTCGAGCAGCGCCGCCACTGAGGAAGCGTGGCACAGCCGCGTGCAGTGATCGACATTGTTGGTGCCGAAGCCGGTGCGCACCAATTTTTGGAACAGATAGGCTTCTTCGTTGGAGCCCTTGGCCGAGCCGAAGCCAGCCAGCGCCTGCGGCCCGTCGCGATCGCGGATTTTCGTCAAGCCGGCTGCGGCGCGATCAAGCGCCTCGTCCCAGGTTGCTGCGCGGAAATGCGTCCACGGATTCGACGGGTCGATGAATTCGTGAGGAATCTTCGGCACGCCATCCTTGCGGATCATCGGCTTCAACAGCCGTTCCGGGTTGTGCACGTAGTCGAAGCCGAAGCGGCCCTTGACGCAGAGCCGGTTCTGATTGGCCGGCCCGTTCTTGCCGGCGACCGCGACGATCTTGTCGTCCTTGATCTGGTAGGTGAGCTGGCAGCCGACGCCGCAATAGGGACAGACACTATCCACCGTGCGATCCGGCTTGCCCCTGTAGACGTTGTTATCGTCCACCATCGTCGCCGGCATCAGCGCGCCGGTCGGACAAGCCTGCACGCACTCGCCACAGGCGACGCAGGTCGAGGCGCCCATCAGATCGTCGAAGTCGAACACGATCTTCTCGCCATGGCCGCGGCCCGCCATGCCGATGACGTCGTTGACCTGCACTTCGCGGCAGGCGCGGACGCAAAGATTGCACTGGATGCAGGCGTCGAGATTGACCGCCATCGCCACGTGGCTGCGGTCCGGCGCCGGCGGGTTGCGGCGCGGGAAACGGCCCTGCTCGAGCTTCATCCGGGTCGCGATCTTCCACAGTTCGGAATCCGGGTCGTGGGCGTGCGCCTGATCCGGCTGATCGGTGAGCAAGAGCTCGGTCACCATGCGGCGCGCGGTCTTGGCGCGGTCGGTCTCGGTCTTGACCCTCATGCCCGGCGCGGGCGTGCGGATGCAGCTTGCCGCCAACACGCGCTCGCCCTCGATCTCAACCATGCAGACGCGGCAATTGCCGTCCGGTCGATAACCGGGTTGCGGCGAATAGCACAGGTGCGGCAGCTTGATGCCGAGGCGGCGCGCGGCGCGGAAGATCGTCTCATCGGGACGAATATCGACCTCGCGATCGTCGATCGAGAAGGTATTGGGCTTTTGCGCGTTCGCGTCGCTCATCAAGAAAGCCTTTCGGTCACCAATGTCCCAGCGGCTTGGTCAGTTCGTCCGGAAAGTATTTTAGCACACAAAGCAGTGGATTCGGCGCGGCCTGGCCGAGGCCGCAGATCGAGGCGTCGCGCATCAGCGCGGACAATTCTTCCAGGATGGCAGGCTGCCACGGCCCATTGGCCATCAGGTGGGCCGCCTTCTCGGTGCCGACGCGGCATGGCGTGCACTGGCCGCAGCTCTCGTCCTCGAAGAATTTGATGAGATTGAGCGCCACCGCTTTCATGTCATCTTTGTCGGACAGGATCACAACCGCGTGCGACCCCACGAAGCAGCCGTGCTTTTCCAGCGTACCGAAGTCGAGCGGGATGTCGGCCATGGATGCCGGCAGGATGCCGCCCGAAGCGCCGCCCGGCAGATAGCCTTTGAAGGCATGGCCGTCCGCCATGCCGCCGCAGAACTCCTCGATCAGTTCGCGCGCGGTGACGCCGGCCGGCGCGAGTTTCACGCCGGGATTCTTGACGCGGCCTGAGACCGAGAAGCTGCGAAAGCCTTTGCGGTCGTGGCGGCCCTGCGAGGTGAACCAGCTCGCGCCCTTGTCGACGATGTCGCGCACCCAGTAGAGCGTCTCGACGTTCTGTTCCAGCGTCGGGCGGCCAAACAGACCGACCTGCGCCACATAGGGCGGCCGGTGGCGCGGCAGGCCACGCTTGCCCTCGATCGATTCAATCATCGCGGATTCTTCGCCGCAGATGTAAGCGCCGGCGCCGCGGCGCAGATGAATCCTGGTGTGCGTGGAGAGGCCTGCCGCCTCGACCTTGGCGATTTCGTCGATCAGCAAAAGGCGCACTTCCGGATATTCGTCGCGGATATAGAGATAGGTGTCGGCGGCCTCGACGATCCAGGCGGCGATCAGCATGCCTTCGATGAAGCGGTGCGGATCCTGCTCCAGATAGTAGCGGTCCTTGAACGTGCCGGGCTCGCCTTCGTCGGCATTGACCGCGAACAGCCGCGGCGCGGGCTCGGCGCGCACCAGCGACCATTTGCGCCCCGTGGGGAACCCGGCGCCGCCGAGGCCGCGCAGGCCGGCATCGCTGACCGCCTTGATGATGTCGTCGCGCGTGCGCGCGCCGCCGATGCAGGCCTTGAGCAGTTCATAGCCGCCGCCGCGCACATAAGCGTCGAACGCGTGAGGGGTCGGATAGACATGGGCATGAACCGGCTTGGCTGCGGCCGCCGCAACCTTCGCAACATCGGCCTGCATGAGCTGCACATGACCGACGGCACAGACCGGCGCGCGATCGCAGGCGCCCATGCAAGGCGCGCGCACCACGCGCACTTTGTCAGCAAGATTTTGGGCGCCGAGTTGTTTCGGCAATTCGGCAAGAAGCCGTTCCGATCCTTTCAGCGCGCACGACAGTGAATCGCAGACGCGAACCGTCACGGGCGGCGGCGGCGTCTCGCCTTCTTTCACTACGTCGAAATGCGCGTAGAAGGTCGCAACCTCGTAGACTTCGGTCTGCGCGAGCTTCATCTCGGCGGCCAGCGCGGCGAGATGCGCGGCGGAGAGATGGCCGTAATGGTCCTGGATCAGATGCAGATGCTCGATCAACAAATCGCGGCGTCGCGGTCGATCGGTCAGCAACGCTTCAATATCGGCGACCGCCTGAGGATCGACCTGACGGCCTTTCGGCGTGCGCGCCGGCCGGCGCCGGCCGGTACGCCCGCGATCCTCGGGTGGCACTGTCGGCGGCGGTTCGGTCAGGCTCATCAAACCCCTTAAATGCAAAAAAGACCAGTTGAAACAGAGCTATAGGGCATATCGCCGTTAATCAATAGCGATTTTACATTGTGGCAGCGACGATCTACGCCAACCGCCGGGCCGCGACACTTGGCCCCACGATCTGTCTTTAGCAGAACGCGTTCAAACAAGAACTTTTTGCACTGCGGGATGGGAAATAGTTCCAACGTCTATGGGTTTTTCAATTGGATGATTGCCGTCATTCCTACGATGCGGCATCTTGAAATCATAAACGCTACCACAAGAACTACAAAACTAGAGGGGACGCCCATGACGACGACATTCGATCAAGCCGTGCCGACTGGAGGAATGCCCGGTATCCTGGATCGTGAACGGATCATCGCCAAAGCAGGCTTCAATCGCTGGATGGTGCCGCCGGCCGCGCTTTGCATCCATCTCTGCATCGGCATGGCCTACGGCTTCAGCGTGTTCTGGCTGCCGTTGTCGCGCGCGATCGGGCTTAGCGCAGCCAAAGCATGCCCCGACATGTCGCTCGCCGAGGAGCTCTTTACGACGACCTGCGACTGGCGCATCGCCAGCATGGGCTGGATGTTCACACTCTTCTTTGTTCTGCTTGGCGTCTCTGCGGCGATCTGGGGCGGTTGGCTCGAACGCGTCGGACCGCGCAAGGCGGGTGTCGTTGCGGCATGCTGCTGGTCAGGCGGTCTCTTCCTCGGTGCGATTGGCGTCTACATCCATCAATTGTGGCTGATGTGGCTTGGCGCCGGCGTGATCGGCGGCGTCGGTCTTGGCCTCGGCTACATCTCGCCAGTGTCCACGCTGATCAAATGGTTTCCCGACCACCGGGGCATGGCGACGGGCTTTGCCATTGCCGGCTTCGGCGGCGGCGCAATGATCGGCGCGCCGCTCGCCAACATGCTGATGAACTATTTCAAGACACCGACTTCCGTCGGAGCCTGGCAGACGTTCGTCGCAATGGGAGCAATCTACTTCTTCTTCATGATGGTCGGTGCCTTCCGCTATCGGCTGCCGCCCGCCGGCTGGAGACCAGACGGCTGGACACCGCCCAGCGAAGCCCAGTCGATGATCACCCAGCATCAGGTGCATCTGAAAGACGCGCATAAAACGCCGCAATTCTGGCTGATCTGGTGGGTGCTCTGCCTGAACGTTTCGGCCGGCATCGGCGTCATCGGCATGGCCTCGCCGATGCTGCAGGAAATCTTCAGCGGCAAGCTGATCGGACATCCCGAGCTCGGTTTCAGCGCGTTGAGCGTCGACCAGAAGGCAACGATCGCGGCGATCGCGGCCGGCTTTGCCGGATTGCTCTCGCTCTTCAATATCGGCGGCCGGGTGTTCTGGGCGTCGCTATCCGACTACATCGGGCGCAAGAACACCTACTACTGCTTCTTCATCCTCGGCATCGTGCTTTATGCGTCGGCGCCGTTCTTCGCACAGATCGGCAGCAAGATTCTGTTCGTGCTCGCCTTCGGCGTCATCCTGTCGATGTATGGCGGCGGCTTCGCGACTGTGCCGGCTTATCTTGCGGACATGTTCGGCACGCAGTTCGTCGGCGCCATTCACGGACGGCTGCTGACGGCTTGGTCGACGGCCGGAATCATCGGCCCGGTGGTGGTGAATTACATCCGCGAAGCGCAGCTCGCCGCCAGCGTGCCGCGCGATCACCTCTACGATTTCACCATGTATATCTTGTGCGGCATGCTGATCGTCGGCCTGATTTGCAACTTCTTGATCAAGCCGGTGGCTTCCAAGTGGTACATGAGCGCGGAAGAGGTCGCCAGACTGCAAGCCGCAAGCGCGGCGGGCGCGGCTCCCTCCGGCTCATTCGGGATCGGCAAAGGCGGTTTCGACTGGCAGGCGGCCGTGTTCTGGGGCTTCGTCGGCATTCCGCTCGCTTGGGGCACCTGGATCACGCTGCAATCCGTGGTGAAGATTTTCCAGTAACCGCTTCACTGGCGAAAATGCGAACGGCGCGGCTTAAAGGCCGCGCCGTTTTTGTTTGGTGCTCCTTGCACGTCATGCCCGGCCTTGTGCCGGGCATCCCGCTTAGGCGGGCACCGTGCCTTGTTGATCGAGATGGCCGGGACAAGCCCCCGGCCATGACGGCGGCAGAACGCTATGCGACCTTTTCCTTCAGATGCGGGAACATCGCGTGCAGCGCTTCCTGGTCCATCTCGGTCTTGAACTTGTGACGGTCCTTCAGCGTGTTTGCCTTTTGCGCGGCAGGGCGCGCGTTGATCTCGTCAACCAGGCGCTTGATGTTCTTGTACTTGTCCCAGGCGCCCTCGCCGATCACGTTCGGCAGCATGCGCGCCCAGCCCCACACGTTCATGTCGACGATCGTATAAGTGTCGCCCAGCATATATTTCTGCTTTGCAAGACGCGCATCGAGGATGCCGGCATGGCGATGGCCCTCGAAGCCATAGCGGTTGATGGCGTAAGGAATCTTTTCCGGCGCGTAGTTGCGGAAGTGCACCGACTGGCCGAAGTATGGGCCAACGCCGGACGACACGAAGAACATCCACGACAAAAGCTCGCCGCGCGCCTTGTCGGTCTTTGCCGGCAGGAACTTGCCGGTCTTCTCGGCAAGATAGAGCAGGATCGCGCTTGAATCGAACACGGTGGCGTCGCCATCGACGATGGCGGGCAGCTTGGCGTTCGGATTGATCGCCAGGAAATCCGACTTGTGCTGCTCGCCTTTTCGGGTATCGACCGGAATGGCGTCGTAGGGCAGGCCGGCCTCTTCGAGGAACAGCGCGACCTTGGTCGGATTCGGCGCGCCGCTGTAATAGAACTTAAGCATCGTAGTCTCCTTTTAAGTTGGTTAGAACAACCCGACGATCTTGCCGTCGGGCCCAATGTCGATCGTGTCCGCCGCCGGAACCCTTGGCAGGCCCGGCATGGTCATGATCTCACCGCAGACCGCGACCACGAACTCGGCGCCGGCGGAAAGCCGAACCTCGCGCACGTTGATGACGTGATCGGTCGGCGCGCCCTTGACGTCGGGATTGGTCGAGAAGCTGTACTGCGTCTTGGCGACGCAGATCGGAAATTTACCGTAGCCCATCGTCTCGAAATTAGCGAGCTGATCGCGCACCGGCTTGTCGGCAGAAATGTCCTTGGCCCGGTAGATCTCCTTGGCGATGGTGCGGATCTTTTCGTAGAGCGGCATGTCGTCGGGATATAGGAACTTGAGCTTGCTTTTGCCACTCTCGGCGACCTTCACGACGGCGCGCGCGACGTTGGCCGCGCCCTCCCCGCCCATCGCCCAGTGATCGGCCATCAGGGCTTCGACGCCGAGCGCCTTGCATTTTTCCTCGACCAGCTTGATCTCGGCTTCGGTGTCGGCGGAAAAGCGGTTGATCGAGATCACCGGTACGATGCCGAGCTTCTGCACGTTCTCGACATGGCGTTGCAAATTGGCCATGCCGGCTTCGAGCGCCTTCAGGTTCTCCTGCTTGAGGTCTTCCTTCTTGACGCCGCCGTGCATCTTCAACGCGCGGATGGTGGCGACCAGCACTGCGCAGTCGGGTGCGATACCGGCCTTGCGGCACTTGATGTCCATGAATTTCTCGCCGCCGAGATCGGCGCCAAAGCCGGCTTCGGTCACCACATAGTCGGCTAGCTTGAGCGCCGTCGTCGTCGCCAGCACCGAGTTGCAGCCGTGCGCGATATTGGCGAACGGGCCGCCGTGGATAAAAGCGGGCGTGCCTTCGAGCGTTTGCACCAGATTGGGTGCGAGCGCCTCCTTGAGCAGCACTGTCATGGCGCCATGCGCCTTCAGATCGCTGGCGCGCACCGGCTTGCGGTCGCGCGTATAGGCGACGACAATATTGCCGAGCCGCTTCTTCAGGTCGTCGAGATCGCGGGCGAGGCAGAAAATCGCCATCACTTCCGAGGCGACGGTGATGTCGAAGCCATCTTCGCGCGGAAAGCCGTTGGCGACGCCGCCGAGCGATGACACGATCGAGCGTAGCGCGCGATCGTTCATGTCGAGCACACGGCGCCACGCTACGCGGCGAGGATCGATGCCGAGCGTATTGCCCCAATAGATGTGGTTGTCGAGCAGCGCGGCGAGCAGATTGTTCGCGGACGTGATGGCGTGGAAGTCGCCGGTGAAGTGCAGATTGATGTCCTCCATCGGCACGACCTGGGCGTAGCCGCCGCCGGCGGCGCCGCCCTTGACGCCGAACGACGGCCCGAGCGACGGCTCGCGCAGGCACAGCATCGCCTTCTTGCCGATGTGGTTGAGCGCGTCGGTCAGGCCGACCGTGGTCGTGGTCTTGCCCTCGCCCGCCGGCGTCGGCGTGATCGCGGAGACAAGGATCAGCTTGCCGTTCGGCTTGGCTTGCAGCGACTTGACGAAATCCATCGACACCTTGGCCTTGTAATGGCCGTACGGCTCGAGGTTTTCCGGACCGATACCCAGCCGCTCGCGCGCGACGTCGAGGATCAGCCGCTTTTTCGCGGCCTGGGAGATTTCAATGTCGGATTTTGGCGACTGGTGTTGCGAGGCGGGCATTTTGGAGGGTCCGTGTAAAGTTGGAGTGAAAAACGATCCCGGTCATTCTGATTCGTCATGCCCGGCCTTGTGCCGGGCATCCCGGTCAGGAGGGCACTGCGCTCCTAATCGGGATGGCCGGGTCAAGCCCGGCCATGACGCGGTGGGTCATGTGAAACGTGCTTTGACGGCGAGGCTGACCGACTTCGCCCACTCGCCGGCTTCGATCTTCTTGCCGTCGGCGGGCTGCACGCGGGAAATTTTGAAGCGCCCATCGGCGCAGACCACGGTGAAACCGTCCGCTTCGACCGCGGCGATCTCGCCGAGCTTGCCGGCGATCCCCTTTGGGTCCTTCGCCGGCAGCGGCTTGGCGTCGAAAATTTTCAGTTGCTTGCCGTCAAGCGTCGTCCAGGCGCCGGGCGCCGGGTTGCAGCCGCGGATGAGCCGGTCGATCTGCTCCCACGGCTTGCCCCAGTCGATCTTGGCGTTGTCGGGGCCGCAGCGGCCCTCATAGGTGGCCTTCGACTCGTCCTGCGTGATGCGCGGCGCCTTGCCGGCCTTCACCAGATCGACCGCCTCCATCATGGCCTCGACGCCCATCGGGAACAGCCGGTCGAAGTAGACCGTGCCGAGCGTATCGGTTGCGCTGATCGGCGTTTTCTTCTGGATCAGGACGTCGCCGGTATCGAGCCCGTTGTCCGGCCAGAAGATCGACAGCCCGGTTTCCGTCTCGCCCTTGATGATCGGCCAGTTGATCGCGCTGGCGCCGCGATAGGCCGGCAGCAGCGAGGGGTGATACTGGATCGAACCATGGGTCGGCATATTGAGGAATTCTTCCGGCACGAACAGCGTGACGAAAGCCATAACCTGAAGGTCCGGCTTGAGCGCTTTGAACTCCTCCCAGACTTCGGGCTTCCTGTAGGAGTCCGGCTGATAGACCGGCAGCTTTGCGGCCAGCGCCGCCTCCTTCAGCGGATCGGCCTTGGCGCCCGGTTTTTCCGGCGCGGCGTAGACGGCGATCACATTCTCGCCGCGCTTAAGCAGCGCTTCGAGCACCGCCTTGCCGAACGCCTGCTGGCCGTGAACGACGATACGCATTT
>Ga0102924_1004224_pt1 | contig 14619 bp, 21 predicted proteins | sample PaiPotPPM11metaG_FD_80116 | JGI IMG/M metagenome (GOLD analysis project Ga0102924, IMG submission 80116) | Iron sulfur acid spring bacterial and archeal communities from Banff, Canada, to study Microbial Dark Matter (Phase II) - Paint Pots PPM... ... | reverse complement strand
GTCGTGCCATTACGGCGGCGGCCTTAGGAGCGACGCATGTTTCGTCAAGCCTCGCGGTTGAGGGCGGGGCCGGGCGACGCGGGAGTTCCGGGGACACCCGCACCTGGCGGTGCCTTGCGACCGCCTTCTGGCTCGGACTCGCGCAAGCGCTGCATCTGCTCGATGATTGCCGCCTGTTGGCGCTCCAAGGACTGGAGCTGCTGGTGAAGGCCCGCCAAGTCACCCCGCGCTGGCGGTGTCTGAGTCTGCTGCTGGCCGTTGTTTCGCATCATCATCCACATCATCACGCCCATGCCGATCGGACAAGCCAGTAGGAATAAATAAGTCAGGTTCATCGTGCCTCCTTGAGAGCCAAGCCCGTGATCGGTAGCCTTTCCATCCTGTGGCCCCCATCACTACTAAGCAGAAATAGTAGCAGTTCGGCTTATCCGTTGCGTCGTATCGACGTAAGCGGCAGGCTGGATCAGTTAGCCGAGGGCCAGTCCCGCGATCTCGGCGATGCAGCCCACCAGTGCCAGTGCAAAAGCAGTTCCGAGCACGGAGCTAAGCAGCAGGTCTGGCTGCGGTAGCCGGCGGGGCAAGGCATCGCCCGCGAGCTGCGATACCCGAAGGTCCATCGTCCCGGAGAATCCGGCGATCCCCGTGAGCGCGAGCTCCGATCCGAGAGTCCATAGCGCGCTCGCAACCGGTTGAGCGCCGACCGCCTTTATGGCGCGTCGATCTGCGCGAAGCTCTCCTCGCTCAACGTCACGCACCCGTGCCCAGCCCAAGAGCGGGACGAAAAAGCCGATTTCAGCCGCCCCGCGCCATGCTGCGCGACGGCGTGGTTCGAAGCCTCGCGCATGCTCCATTTCATGGATCAGAACCGCCCGCAGTTCCAGCTGGCTCAACTTGGTGAGTAGGTCTCGGCTGATGTATACGGATGGTCGGAGGATGCCTGCACAGCAGGCGGCAGTGACATCCTCGTCGATGAATCTCAGTCGCCGGATGCCCACTGCCTCCGCCATGCTGCGGAGATGGTCGGGTGGAGTTGTAAGGGGGAGGCGGTTGACGGCATGCATGTGCCGGAACGCGAGCCAGGCCGTTCGCAGGACCCACGCCGACCCGACGCTGGCCGCGAGGAACCTGCCAGCGGCGATCCCCAGCGCCAGCCAGTCGCGGGCTCCTGCCGCGGGTCCAAGGCACGGCTGTGCATCAAGGCAGGACTGTAGCGACCGCTCACAACTGAACAGGAGCAACGCGAAAGATCCCCAGAGGCCGGCTCGGATCAGCATCATGGTCGGCTCAGCTTTCGCAAACGCTCTTTCTGGGCTGGAGAGAGCCTCTCGATGCGATCGGCAAACGCCACCAGGGCAAGATCGCCGTACCGCCTCACCATCGCATCTGCTTCGCGCCGGCTGCCCCGGGCGAGGAATGCGCTAGGAGCCACCGCGGCCACGTACTGATGGGCGCGCCGACCCGGAACGGCAGTCGCCGTGAGGATGCCCTTCTCGGCTAAGCGGTTGAGCGTGGTCATCACTGTTGTATATGCGAGACGAGGCATTAACTTCTGCATGTCTCTGACCACGAAACGTTGTTGCAATTTGCCCTCCCACACCAGGCGCATGATGCGACCCTCGAGGGGACCCAGCTGCGCGACGGCGGCTTCAAGCGGCTTGTTCGGCATGGTGATCACCAGATTTTGACGCAAGCTACTACGCCAAGGCTATTAAGCACAACCGTTGCCGATGAGGAGGCCTGCTCTACCTCTTCGACTTACCGGGTCCCATGCGCTGACGGGAAGAGGATCGACTAGCAGCAGATGCACGAAGAGGCGCAGCAGAGTGCCTGCACCATACAGTGGGGCATGCAGGCACCCATCTGGGCAGCACACGTGTGACCCATCGCTTTCATGCAGAGACTGACCAACACACCCATTGAACGTCCTCCATCTCAGGATCCCTGCGGCCACGATGGCTCGCTCTCGTGGGAGTTAACCGGAACGGGCTCACTATAGCGCTCTAGTAGTAGAAAAGGAATCGGTTGTCAAGCGGTGGCCCGATTGGTGACCCGCGACCGAGGCCGGTGCTATCCGGTTTGAGAGCACGAGCGGGATGCATTAACTAGGCTATAGTAGTAGCTCGTAGACTGCCACCCATGCGTCGCATGGCGCCTCCGTGCATTCGCTACTGTACTATGGCGGATTAGTAGATGATAGTCACGTCTCGAGCGACACCTGGCAGGACTGTCAACAGACGGGCCACGCGATTCGTCGATGAATCACGGAGGACGGCGCCGCGGTCATGAGGCGCGGAGCAGCTGCTCGACGCGTGCGAGGGTTGTATAGGCCGGTTCCCTTTACGACCCAGCAAACCTCCGCCAAGCCGCCTGGTCGAGTAGCTGCATTGATGCAGAGCGTCGAGCATGAGGTTCTCGGAGTCACGTTTTGGTTCGATCCAGGCCAGCACCGCAAAGGCGATTCCGTATCGATCAGATTCTCGGGACAACGTGTCGGTGTGACTGGCCCACTGCAGCGAGGCGATCGCTTTGAGCAGGACGAGAAGGTCGAAGGAGTTGTCGCCGGGACGGGTCCAGTCTCCGTCACGGCTCGCGTCCACGGGATCAATGCGGGCCAATGGATGGTCTCAGCCAAGATACTCGACCCAAATCTCAGTGGGGCTCGGCCGAGACGAGGCCCTTCTGTGCCCATGACCGAGCCTGTGTATCCGGCCGGTTGGTCCTGGCGCAGGTGGAAACTATCCAAGGGCGCCGCCACGCCCGTCAAAACGGCCTTGCTCCCGTTCATCAAAGTGCCTGGGGTGATCTTTGGATTCTGGACGGTGACGGGGGTGCTCGGCTTCGCCGTCGCCTTAGTTGTTCAAGCTCTTGTGATCTCGAATGCCCATCTCAAGATAGACAACGCCTTGCCGTTCTCCCTGTTCGCGATCGCGCTTGGGCTGATCGGAGCGAAACTCTGGTTCGTCGTGCTTCGTTGGCGCGAGCGACGCCTCGAGGGGTGGTGCATCCAGGGACTCCTGCTCGGAGTTGCGGTTGCGGCAGCGGTCGGCTTCGCGGTTTTTCGGGTCCCGGTCGGGGTGTTTCTCGATGCCAGCACGCCTGGTTTGTTCTTCGGTATGGCGGTAGGAAGAGTGGGGTGTTTCTTTGGCGGATGCTGTGCTGGCCGGCCGACCGCGTCCCGATGGGGACTCTGGTCGGTATTGGACCAGCGCGTCGGGATGCGTCGAATTCCCACTCAATGGATTGAGACGGTGCTTGCCCTTGGCGTCGGATCGGCGGCATTGGTCGCGATCCTGAACCATGGACCATTTGGCGGGGCCCTGTTCGTAGCCGGCCTAGCCGCCTACACACTGTTTCGCCAGGGCATCCTTCGTCTCCGCGGAGGGCCCCCTAAGTCGGCGCTCGGTACCAAGCTGACGGCCGCAGCGGCCTCGCTCGTGCTCATCGCCGACTTGCTATTTGTGACGTTGCTCCATCCCGTCTAATCCGACCTAGATGAAGCCGTCGTGGACACCACCCTGGGATCCGAAGGTCGGTTACTCGAATGCAAGCCCGACCTGCCACCGGCGAAACCTCAGGTCTGGTGTTGGAGCTAGCGGTCGGCGTTTCTCCATATACCTCCAAGGGGTATATTGGTAGAGTGCAGAGGTACAGCGGGCGGAACCGAGTCATCCAGGTGCGTCTCCGCCGGATCGAGGGGCAGGTACGGGGGCTGCAGAAGATGGTTGAGGACGATCGTTATTGCATCGACGTATTGACCCAGGTCAGCGCGGTCAAGGCGGCCCTTGAGAGCGTGGCCCTCCAGCTTTTGGCCGATCACACCGAACACTGCGTCACCGACGCCATCAAGGCCGGCGACGGCACCAAGAAGGTTCGTGAGCTCAACCATGCCGTCGAACGGCTGGTTAGAGGCTAGCCAATGGCCGCCTTGATGTCCACATATGTGCGTGTGTTGACCGGTGAGCGGCGACAGGCATGAGCCTGGCAGACGTCGTGGTGGTCGTTGCCGGTCTTGCGCTCAGCGGCTCCCTGGCCTGGTTCTTTTTCGGCCCCAAGAAAGCGCGACAGGCTGAGCTGGTCGGCCAGGTGCAGCAGGTTCAGGTGACGGTCAAGGGCGGCTACTCGCCGAATCTGATCCGTGTGCGTGCGAGCGTGCCCCTGCGGATCGTTTTCGATCGTCAGGAGACCGGCGACTGCACGTCGCACGTCGTATTTCCCGACTTCGCATTGAACAGGTCACTGCCCGCGATGGCCAAGACCGCGGTCGAGTTCACGCCTGACAAGAGCGGGCAATTCGGCTTTGCCTGCGGCATGAACATGGTTCACGGCACGCTGATCGTGGAACCGGCGTCCATGCCAGTAGGAGCCATGCCTGCGCTGGCTGCGGAGCCGGTAAAAACGGGGTCATCCAACGGCGCGGACGCCGCACGACCTGCTGACGCCGTCGACACCGAGGCGGCTGAGCGCAAGGTCGAGATCGCCGATCTCACCCGCCGGGTATTGGTCGGCGCGGTCCTGACGGCGCCGGTCCTGTTCTCGGCGATGGCGGACAGCTTTCTTAGCCCGTCGTGGTTGCCGCCTTTCTTGCTCAATCACTGGCTGCAGCTCGCGTTGATCACGCCCGTGATGTTCTATTCGGGCTGGCCGATCCACCGCACCGGTTGGCTCAGCATCGCGCACCGCAGCGCTGAGATGAACGCGCTCATCACTGTGGGCACGACGGCGGCCTACGGCTACAGCCTGCTGGTGACTGTAGCGCCGAACCTGCTGCCGGCCGACCTGCGCGGCGTGTACTTCGAGGTGGTCGGCGTCATCATCACGCTGATCCTTCTGGGCCGCCTGTTCGAAGCGCGGGCGAGGGCGGGCACCGGCGAGGCGATCAGACAGCTGATCGGGCTCCAGCCACGCACGGCACGCCTCGTACGCGACGGTATCGAGGCCGACGTCCCGGTCGACGAGGTACTCCCCGGCGACGTGATCTCAGTCCGTCCCGGCGAGAAGATCCCGGTCGATGGTGAGGTCATCGACGGCCATTCAACCGTCGATCAGTCGATGGTCACCGGTGAGCCGATCCCGGCCACAAAGCAGGCCGGTGACAGCGTGATCGGGGCCACCATCAATCAGGTCGGGGCCTTCCGGTTCCGAGCCACCCGAGTCGGCAAGGACACGATGCTGGCCCAGATCATCCGCCTGGTCGAACAGGCCCAGGGTTCGAAAGCGCCGATCCAGCGACTCGCCGACGTAGTCGCGAGCTACTTCGTCCCGGTCGTCATGAGCATCGCGATCGCCACGTTCGTGGTCTGGTTCGTGGCTGGTCCGCCACCTGCGCTCACCCTCGCGCTGGTCAGCGCGGTGGCCGTATTGATCATCGCGTGCCCCTGCGCTCTGGGCCTTGCCACCCCATTAGCCATCATGGTCAGTACGGGCAAGGGCGCCGAACAGGGAATCCTCATCCGTTCGGCCGAGGCGCTCGAGACTGCGCAAAAGATCGACACGGTCGTTTTGGACAAGACCGGGACACTGACCCGCGGTGCACCCGCTCTTACTGATGTGATCGTCACCGGCGACCTTACCGAGCACGACCTGCTGCGGCTGGTGGCCTCAGCGGAGCAAACCTCCGAGCACCCGCTCGGAGCTGCAATCATCGCCGGTGCCAAAGCGCGTGGCGTCGAGCTGGTCCAACCGACGGACTTCGAGTCGGTCACGGGAAAGGGGGTGCGCGCCACGATCGACGGGCGCAGTGTCCTGGTCGGCAACGAGAGATTCGTCCAGGATGCGGGGGTCGCCCTGGATGGATTCGCGGAGGCTGTCCGAGGGCTATCGACAGACGGCAAGACACCGATGTTGGCGGCAGTGGATGGCAAGCTGGCGGGCGTGATCGGAGTCGCCGACACCATAAAAGAAGACTCAGTCGCAGCGGTTGCGGCGCTTCGTCGACTCGGTGTCGTGGTGGTGATGATCACGGGGGACAATCAGCACACGGCGGCGGCGATTGCACGCCAGGCAGGCATCGAGCGTGTGCTGGCCGAGGTACTGCCCGACAAAAAGGCTGCAGAAGTGCGGCGGCTGCAGGACGAGCATCGGGTGGTCGCTATGGTTGGCGACGGAATCAATGACGCTCCAGCCTTGGCGCAGGCCGACGTTGGCATGGCGATAGGAACCGGCACGGATGTCGCCATCGAGGCTTCGGACATCACCTTGATCTCCGGGTCTCTCGTCGGTGTCGTCACCGCCATCAATTTGAGCCGGGCGACAATGCGCAACATCCGTCAGAACCTTGTCTTTGCCTTCGCCTACAACATCGTCGGCATTCCGATCGCGGCTGGCATCCTCTATCCGTTCTTGGGCCTTCGCCTGAGCCCCATGATTGCGGCGGGAGCAATGGCACTTAGCTCGCTGTCAGTTGTGTCGAACTCGAACCGGCTGCGCGGTTTCAAGCCCAATCCAATTCCGTCGGCAGCCGTCGGTCGCCCGGCTGCTGAGCCTAGAGTCGAGGTCGGTTCGCATGAGGATCCGGTTTCCAGCCAACATGGCCCGATGGGTCAAGGAGACGACATGACAGACAAGACAACTACGATTGATCCCGTATGCCAGATGACAGTCGCTACGGCCACTGCCGAGTACCGTTCTTTCCTTGATGGCAAGGCTTACTACTTCTGCTCCGCTGGATGTAAGACGACCTTTGACAAAGACCCGAAGAAGTTTGCCGGCAGTGGCACCAGGAGCGAGAGCCACTAAGTGATGGGCATGGGGATGATGGGCTTTGGGCTGCTGATGATGTTCATCGGCCTGGTCGTGGTTGTGGCGCTAGTAGCGATCGCGGTCTGGGCGGTGATTTATTTCACCGGGTCAAATCGGTCGGGAACACGGGGCGATAGCCAGGCTCGCCAGATTCTCGATCAGCGCTACGCTCGGGGCGAGATCGGCGACGACGATTACAAGCGGATGCGTCGCGACCTGGGCTGATCCGCGTTCGGCTGCGTCACGAACGCAGGCGGAGGTAGCTCTGGTCATATAGCCAGCGACGGAACAGCGGCAGACGGCCCTGGGCAATGACGCGATTGTCCTTGAGCGCAATGGCCCTACCTCCGATGTTCAGCATCGCGTAGTGAGGTTCAGTTGGTGGCGCCAGGTGCGCGAGTGCCTCGCCGTCAATTCGCGCCAGCAAGTTGCGAGCCAGATGCCCAACTCTCTGCCTGATCGACACCATCGTCTTACTAGTGGCGACGTTGGGTGGAAGCGCGGCGGCATCTCCGAAGGCGAACACTCCGGGCCGTGCCGTTTCAAATGCATCGTCTGCACGGATGAAGCCACGCTTATCGAGCATGTCCGCCGGCAAACCAACTTCAACGCCACGAAGGGGCGACACGATCGCCACCAAGTCGTGGCTGGTCGGCTTCCCATTGACAACGGCGCCCGAGGGGGTAACCGCCTCTAGCCCGCCGTCTGTGGCCAATCTTGCGCCGCAGCGCGTGAGTCTGGATCGAATAGCCCCCAACGCTTCTGCCCCGTAGTGGTCAGCCAGGCGACCGTCACCGTCCACGACGGTCACCTCCAGATCGGGCAGGCCTAAGTGCTTTCGCCTCACCGCCAGCCACCCTGCAAATTCCAAACCGGGTCCACGCCGATCCCATCCCACAGCAATGCAAATTCGCGTCGGCTTCCGCCGTTGAATCTCGGCCGCGAATTTCTCCGCCTCTTCTGGATGACAGGGGAACAATGCGTATTGGTCAGCACCTGGAATCCGATGTCGGTCGATATCGGACCCCATGGCCAGTAGGAGTTGCGAGTAGTCGATCGTTCGTCCCGTGCCAAGGCGAACTTGCCGCGCATCGAGATCGACGTGGTCGACCTTGTCCTCAATCAATTGAAACCCGAATCGCGCGGCCATCGGAGCCAGAGGCATGCGCACGTCCGCAAAGCGCCGCCCGCCGGCCGGCACGTAGATCAGCCAGGGCTTGTAGACGAGAGTGGGGCCTTGAGAGACGACAGCGACCTCGCAGCTCGGGCGGACGGTTCGGATCTGGATCGCCGCCTCCAAGCCCGCGAATCCACCGCCAACGATCACGAGCATTCAGGTTGGACGCGACATCAACGGGATCCGATTATTGAGACGCAGGCGCCCCGAGTGCCTCATTTGCCTCGCCTCGGATCCACCATATGATTCCCGACCACGATGTGGCAGCTGCAAGCCAGCTCGACCGCGAGAATGACGAGTGTGAGGGCGAGCGCCTTCCGAACTCGGCCGCTTATGACGGCGTCCAGGTGCTCGCCAAACTCCGCCGGCGGAATTTCCGCGGGAGCAACCTTCATGGGGCGTGATCTTACTTGTGCGACTAGAGAATGAAGGTAGGGATTGAATGAATGGGATAACGGTATTTGGCGTCCTGGCGCTGACTTTCATGATGGCGATGTACTCGCTTGAGGGCCGACATCGCAGCTACACCTTGGCATTCGCCTTGGGCTGTTTGTTATCCGGTGTTTATGGCTTTCTGATTGGCGCGTGGCCGTTTGGAGTCGTGGAGATCATCTGGTGTGGAGTCGCGTTGCGGAAGTTTCAAGTCCGACGCAATCAGCCGAGCTCCGCCAGAACCAGCTAGGGCAGCAAGCGAGCTGGCCGCGGCAGCGTCTCGCGCATCCGGAGTGCGACCACGAGTCCTGATAACCCGGTGACGCAGGCGACCGTGATGATCGCCGCGGGAAACCCGGCCGCGTCCGCGATAACGCCGGCCACGATTGCGCCCGCCGCGTAGCCGCTGTCGCGCCAGAATCGGTAGATGCCTACCAACGTCGCACGCTCAGGGGTGCGAGCGGCGTCGCCTACAACAGCGAGCAATGTTGGATAGACCCGACAGGATTGCAGCGCGACTGGCGATATGAAAGTCATGCCCGGCCAGCGGCGCCAACGTTGAGCGCTCAACACCCACTACTCCGCCGACGAAGGCGTTGATCGCGACCAACAAGACGAACTGACGCCAGTTTTCGCGCAGCCCAAGCTGGGTCGCCTGGGTCTTGATTCCCGCGCCCTCGCTCAGGCGATCCCGCAGCGGTTGGCGCCTGCCTCCAGCTCGCTTGCATCGTCCGGAAGCTCGCCGCGCTCATTGAGCTCGACGATCTGGAGATGATTGGGCGGGGTGGGCGGGATCCGACCGAGAACCTCCTCGATGAACGCGTCAGGGTCCAGCCGCGTGAGCGACACGGTCTCCCGGATCTCCCCGACGAGCGATGCAAGCAGCTGCCCGTCGAAGGGGACGGGCTCTGAAACATGGCCAGGCAGAATCAGGGCACTGGCAGGAAGTTCGAGCAAACGCCTGATTGACTCATGAAGCTGACGCGCCCGCTTGGCCAGCTCCTCATGACTGCCGCCCGCGAGATCGGGCCGGCCCACACCGGCAAGAAGAAGTGTGTCACCCGTGAACGCGGCCGCCTTGTCGAGCAGATAAGCGGTGCTCTCCGCGGTGTGGCCACCGATAGTCGGAGGCGACAGAATCACCGAGCGGGCCGACACGGCCGGTCCTGAAGCGAGTCGTACGCATCGACATGAGTGCTGCCCGGAATCGCCCAATCCACATCACCCGGCGAGCGGACGTCGACCACGGTTACGGGCCGCCCTGCTGCGAGGAGGTCCTGCAATTGCCTGACTGAGATGTGGTCAGTTGTCATCGTCAGGTGCGACGGCGGGAGAAAAAGAACATGTTTGGTGTCCGCCTAGCTTTCGAGGATCCGTCTCGTCTCGTTGTACTCGTCCCGGGTGATCTCGCCTGCCGCAAGGCGCCGCTTCAGCATCTCGAGCGCGCTGCTGGAGCTGCCCGAGCGCGCTCCGCTGACTGCCCTGACCGCCCAGACGACCAGCACGATCAATCCACCAAGAACGATGACCATCATCAGGGTCATCACAATCCACATCCAGAGGCTCATGTCGTAGCCGTCAAAACCCATCATCTGATCCACCCTCTCCTTTGACTTCCAAGTTGCCCGAGCATTGTCCACGGACGGCGGGAAATTGTCAAGAAATCAATTGAATGATTGACAATGTGGCGTGAAGAGGGGATACTGGCGACCGATGCCAGATCGTGCTTTGAAGATCGAGCTCTTCGATCAATTTGGTCGCGTCGCACAGGCCCTGGGAAGCGGGCGCCGCGTGGAAATCATCGACGTGTTGGCCAACGGCGAGCGAAGCGTCGAGGAGCTGTCGCGCCAGGTCGGCCTCTCGACCGCGAATACCAGCCAGCACCTCCAGGTCCTGAAGGAAGCCGGACTCGTCGTTGCTACGCGGGACGGCACCCGGGTCCGCTACCGGCTTGCCTCGGCGGCCGTATACGAGTTCTGGGTGGGACTGCGCTCTCTGGCCGCCGAGAGGTTGCCCGGCATCAAAGGTCTTGTCGAGGCATACCTCGGATCGCGGGAAGGTCTGGAGCCGATCACCCGCGAGGAGTTGCTGGGCCGTCTCGAGGCGGGCGAGCCGCTGGTGGTCGTCGATGTGCGGCCCATCGAGGAATATCGCGCGGCACATCTCCCGGGAGCTGTGTCGATTCCGCTCGATGAGCTCGAGCAGAGGTTGCGAGAGCTGCCCCAAGACCGCCAGATCGTCGCGTACTGCCGCGGTCCCTACTGCGCTTTTGCGCCGGAGGCCGTTCGCAAGTTGCGCGCGCACAATTACGCTGCCAGGCATCTTATGGACGGGTTGCCAGAGTGGGCCGCCGCCGGCCGGCGCACACTAGGAGGCACCGATGGCTGACATCCTCGAGCTGGTCGACCTCGACGAGCTTCGTCACCAGGTCCGCCAAAAGTATCGCGAGGTGGCTGCCGATCCTCAGGGCATCCAACATGCCCACCATTTCCATACGGGGCGTGCACACGCACTGCGGCTAGGCTACCCAGCTCACCCGTTGGACAAGCTTCCTGACGAGGCGTGCGACGCGTTTGCGGGAGTGGGCAACCCGTTCTATTGGGGCGGGCCCAAACACGGAGAGAGGGTTGTCGACCTTGGATCCGGCGCTGGCATGGACTCCTTGCTAGCGGCGTTCTGGGTTGGCAACAAAGGACGCGTGATCGGGGTCGACATGACTCCCGAGATGCTCGAGCGAAGCAGGTCGATGGCTGAGAAGTTAGGACTGCAGAACGTCGAGTTCCGCGAAGGTCTGATCGAAGAACTCCCGGTCGAGGATGGATGGGCGGACGTCGTCATCTCCAATGGGGTGATCAATCTCTGTCCGGACAAGATCGGCGTCTACCGGCAGATCTTCCGGGTGCTGAAGCCGGGCGGCCGGATGACGGTGGCGGATATCTGCCTCGAGCGTCCGGTTCCGGAGGAGGCCCTTCGCGACATAGATCTGTGGACGGGTTGAATCGCCGGTGCCCTGCCGTGTGCAGGGTGGGAGACGGTGATCAGCGGCGCTGGTCTCGTCGATGTCGAGTTGGCGAATCCAGTGGACACCGTCGCGGGTGCAGGCGGAGAAGCGAGCGCTCGTGAGTTCGGCACCCTTGGGTATTCAATTCGAGCGCGCAAGCAAGTTGAGTAGGACGAGCGTCTCAAGCTCGCGCACGTCTACCGCTTTTGAACGGGCTGCTTGAACCTCCTCCAAGCACGCTTCCCGAATCCCGCGGAGGTTCAGGCAAATGGTCGAGGTTGAGCTGCTGTCTGTCCCCGGATGCCCACACGTCGAGGCGAGCTTGCGTCGAAGAATTGCAGATCAGAGCCCACATCGAAGAAAAGGTAGGCGCCTATCCATCGCCCACGATCCGAGTCGCCGGCGAGGACGTCATGGGATCGCCACCCGTTTTCGAGGCAGCCTGCCGGCTCGACACACCAACACGGACTCGAGTGATGGCTGCACTACAACGACATGCAGGAGTGCCAAAAGTCCGGCCGCAACCGCGAACCCGAGTCAACCACGGGCCAACCGGTCGCTGATCGACTTGCGCAAGTCCCTCAAGTCTGCCAACAATTCTGCCGTCGACGGCTTGGCCTACTCAGCCAAACCTGGAGCTGTCAAGGTGAGCGCTTCCAAGTAGCCAAGCACTCGGCCTTCAGCAAAGATCACCTTCCTCATGTCGTCGATGACGAGTAGCCGAGTGTTGGCGGCGTAACGCAGGCTGGCCGCGACTTCCCACGCTTCGGAGATTAGCTCTAGGTAGCGCATCGGCGGGTCCGTGGTTGGCACAGTTCGGGCGGCTACGAAGCGCCTTGTGTCAGCTCATTTCGCCTCGCGCGCACGTGCTCGAGGATCTTGAGTGTCGATTCTGTATTCCGTTCAATCTCCTGTGCAATTGCGATAGTCCTGCGTTCACTGACGTCGCTCTCCGAAGCGGCGTGCTCCAGCATGAGTCGATCCTTCTCACCCTGGCGCTTTCCAGCGAGCAACAGAACCGGACCGGTGAAGGCAGCCTGAAGCGTGAAGCCGAAGTTCAGGAGGAAGAAAGGAAAAGGATCCCAGTGCCTGATCAGGGCAACTGCGTTGAGGGTTATCCAGAAGACGATCACGACGCTCTGCGCGATCAGGAAGGTCCACGAGCCGATCCCAGCAGCCATCTTGTCGGCGACGCGCTCGCCGAACGTGGCTTCATCGTGGTGAACGATGTTGACCGGATGGCCATGCCCGGTCGATGCCTTTTTCTTCTCACGCAGATGAGCAATCGTCATAGGGCCTTTTCCGTCTCCAGCTCGCTGAGGATCTGGTTGGTGTAGCCGGTGTTTTGTTTGATCTTCGACAAAATCTCGCGCAGTCGCTTGTCACCTGTCGATGCCTCAAGCTCGACGTGCTCCAGGGTCAGCCTGTCTTTTTGAGCAGCGCGATTCGCGGCCAAGAGCAGGATCGGCCCAGCGTAAGTGGCCTGAAAGGAGAGAACCAGGTTCAGGAAGATGAACGGATAAGCGTCCCACCTGAATCCGAAGACAGCAACTAGGTTGAAAATGATCCAGGCAGTCATGAAAATCGACTGGCCGATGATGAACTTCCAGGAACCGAGGAAGTTCGCCATTCGGTCGGCCAGGCGTTCACCTCGGGTGGCTTCGTCTATGTGGAGCTGGTTGACAGGATGCAGGTGGCTCGTGTTCTGACTCAGCTTCTTCCGACGGAGATGGTGGGTCCGGTCGTCTGGTAGCTCCGACATGTTCGGGAAAGATTAGGACCGGCCCCCACGGCCTGTCTAGCCATTAGCGCGAGTTCATTCAGGTTCGCGACGCGCCCCAAGACGAATGGAGTGGCATTCCTAGATCCTCATTCGGCCGGACCAGAAGCGAAAGCTCATGCCAAGACGGCGGTTCTAGCCGCGCGACCTGAGTCGCAATCCGCCTGCGCAATTTCTCGAAGATCTAGGTCCGTCCTAGTCGCGGCTTGACCCCCTTCCGTCGAGTTGTCCCGTAGGAAAGGTTGAGACGTCGATGCATGAACCGAGCATGAACTGCGCTTGCCGCCGGTCATTCAGAGCGCCAATGCGATGGCCGCACGAACGTGCATAGTGGCGCCGGGATGGATAACGGGCTCGAACAAGCTCTCATCGTTCGCGCCAAGGAGGGCGATCGGCTTGCCTACGAGCGTTTGCTCGAGCCGGTCATGAGACCGGCGGCGAGACTGGCATTCGCCATGCTCCACGATCATTCGGAAGCCGAGGACGTCTTCCAGGAATCGGCGCTGCGCGCCTGGCGCCGCCTCGGCAACCTTCGCGCAGGTAGCCAATTTCGACCTTGGTTCCTGGGCATCGTCGCCAACCAGTGTCGCGAGGTTCGCAGAGGACGCTGGCGCCAGCTGATACGGGTTCCCGCGCTGTCTGCGCGTCGATCACGCGAACGATCGGAAAGGCCACCGGCGGGAAGTCCCGCGGTAGCGTGAACCGCGTCGCCTGCCAGTCCGATCCGCCGTCGGACGTTGTCCATAGGCCACCCAGTCGTACGTATACACGACAGGAGACGGCGGACGCACGTGGTCAGAACCGAGAGCTCTACCGGGGATCTCGCTGAGCGTCGTCACGGCGAAGGAGTGGTGGCTGGTCGACAGGTTCGGTCAGGCATCGCTGAGCCTCGACGCCGGGCAGTCCTGGCAGACGGTGCCATTCCACAGATTTGTCGACACGACGCTGACGTCGATCGTCTACGCAAGCGGCGATGTAGTGTGGGCGATCGCCGACGGCGAGATTCCCATCCGTAGCACAGACCAGGGCCTGCACTGGTCGATCGTGAAGGTGCCGGCGTAGACCTGTGCACGCTTTCAGCGCGGCTTTCAAGTGTTGGCGAACTGCCAACGGCGGTCTGCCCGGGGATCCCCCGTCACGTGGCCACTTCTCTCCAACAGCAGGTCGATGAGCGCACTTGCGAGCCATTCCTCGAATCGATCGGGCTGCCATCTGCGTTGGAAGACGAATTTCGTGTAAGTGTCAGGGCTGGTCATCGCCCACATAACATCAAGTGCATCCGTGGTCGTCAATCCGCTACGAAGCCGGCCGCTCTGTTCCAGCACGCTGACGATCTCCTGCGACCGGCGGCCGAGGAAGGGAGACCGCACGCCGGGTGCATTCTCATCGCCGGCGTCGCACAGCACCAGATCGGATTGATCCTGGATCGGGTGTCGGAAGCGCTCCGGGCTTGGCCGCTTCAAGAGGATTGGAGTGACCGCGCTGTAGTGG
>Ga0102924_1004223_pt1 | contig 14619 bp, 11 predicted proteins | sample PaiPotPPM11metaG_FD_80116 | JGI IMG/M metagenome (GOLD analysis project Ga0102924, IMG submission 80116) | Iron sulfur acid spring bacterial and archeal communities from Banff, Canada, to study Microbial Dark Matter (Phase II) - Paint Pots PPM... ... | reverse complement strand
GATCGGCATGGCCGCGGGGCTCGCCCTGCGGGGCCGCATCCCGGTCTGCCACGCGCTCGCGACGTTTCTGACGATGCGCGCGTTCGAATTCATACGCACCGACGTCGGAATCGCCCGCCTTCCGGTGAAGCTCGTCGGTGGCGTCCCGGGGTTCCTGTCCGAAGCGAACGGCCCTACGCATCAGGCGATCGAGGACATCGCGCTCATGCGTGCCATCCCGAACATGCAGATCGTCTGCCCGTCGGACGAAGCGGAGCTCCTCGCCGCACTCCCCGCCGTCATCGCCAGCGAGGAGCCCTGCTACGTACGGTTCGTCGCGTCGCGCCCTGCCGTCGAGCACGTGGTCCCGTTCGCGCTCGGGCGCGCAGAGGTCCTCGCGGAGGGAAGCGACGTCACGCTCCTCACCTATGGCTTCCTCCTGCGCGAGGCCGAGACCGCCCGGCGAAGGCTCGAGGAGAGCGGCGTCCGCACTCGCCTCGTCAACCTGCGCACGCTGCGCCCGTTCGACGCTTCGGCGGTTCTCCGCGCCGCCGCCGAGACGAAGCTTCTGGTCACGCTGGAAGACCACCTGCTGGCAGGAGGCCTCTATTCCATCGTGTGCGAATCGCTGGTCGCGAGCGGGGTGAGGGCACCGGTCCTTCCGCTCGCGCTCGATCAGCGGTGGTTCCAACCTGGCCGCCTCGACGACGTCCTGCGGTTCGAGGGCTTCGACGGGGCTTCGATCGCGTCGCGCGTTCTGCGCGCGCTGCGCTCATGAAGGGAGAAGGCTACGTGCCCAACGGCGTTCAGCACAACCCCGAGCTTCCGTCGATCGCGCAGAGCGAGCGCTGGCTCTCTCGCGCGCGGGGCCTCGTTCCCGCGCTTACGCAGACGCTGGCGAAGGGACCCGGACAGCACGTTCGCGGCGTCGCCCCCGTGTACCTTGCACGCGGAAAGGGCGCTCGCGTCTGGGACGTCGACGGCAACGAGTACCTCGACTGGCAAATGGGCATTGGCCCTCTGGTGCTCGGCTATGCCCACGACGCCGTCGACGAGGCCATTCGCCGTCAGCTCGCCGACGGCATTACGTTTTCGCTCACCCATCCGCTCGAAGTCGAGGTCGCCGAGCTCGTGCGCGAGGTGGTCCCCAACGCCGAGATGGTGCGCTTCAGCAAGACCGGTTGCGACGCGACCAGCGCCGCCGTCCGCCTCGCGCGCGCCTTCACTGGCCGCAGCAAGGTGCTCTGCTGCGGCTATCACGGATGGCACGACTGGTACATCTCGGTAACGGACCGCAACGCCGGCGTGCCGGATACGGTTCGCGACCTGACGTTCACGTTCCAGTACAACGACCTGGAGAGCGTGCGCGCCGCGCTCGACGACGACGTAGCCTGCGTCGTTCTCGAGCCCGTGGTCTTCGAGGAGCCTCGCGGCGAGTTTCTCCGCGATCTCAAGGCGCTCTGCGCGTCGCGCGGTGCGCTCCTCGTCTTCGACGAGATGTGGACCGGGTTCCGCGTCGCCCTCGGGGGTGCGCAGGAGCGCTACGGCGTCACCGCCGACGTGGCGTGCTTTTCGAAGGCAGTGGCCAACGGCATGCCCCTCTCCGTGCTGACCGGGCGGCGCGACGTGATGCAGCTCCTCGACCGCGACGTCTTCTTCTTCACGACGTTCGGGGGCGAGGCGTTGTCCCTGGCCGCCGCAAAGGCCACGATCGAGGTGCTGCGCAGCCGCGGCGTCCCCGCGCATCTCGAGGAGCACGGCCGTCGCCTGCGCGACGGCTTCAACGACATCGCGCGCGAGCTCGGCGTCGGCTTCGCCACGTGCTCGGGGCTGCCGGCGCGCTCCCTCGTGTCGTTCGCCCCTACGAACGGCGCGACTGCGCTCGAGATGAAGTCGCTCGCGCAGCAGGAGCTCATTCGACGCGGCGTCCTCTGGGGTGGGTTCCACAACGTCTCTTTCGCCCACGGCGAGGCGGAGGTCGGGTACACGCTCCGGTGCTGGGGCGAGGTGCTGCCCATCGTCGCGCGCGCGGTGGCCGCCGGGCGCGTGCGGGAGGAGCTCCGCGGCGAGCCGGTCGAGCCCGTGTTCCGCAAGACTTCGCAGTTTCATACGAAGCCGAGGCGCGCGTGAGCGACCCCACGACGCTCGAGCGATTCTCGCTTCGCGGCCGCACGGCCGTCGTCACCGGCGCCGTAGGGCTGCTCGGCCGCGAGCACTGCATCGCCCTCGGCGATGCCGGCGCCTCCATCGTGGTGACCGATCTCGACGCCGGCGCCTGCCGGGCATTCGCAGACGACCTCGCGCGTCGCGACATCCGGGCCCTCGGCGTCTCGGCCGACATCGCCGACGCCGGATCGCTCGCTCGCGTGCGCGACGCTGCGCTCGCGAACTTCGGGTCGATCGACGTCCTAGTCAACAACGCCGCCATCGACGACAAGGTCGACCCCGAGGCCGATCTCGAGACTTCGCGCTTCGAGAATTACCCGCTCGATCGCTGGCGTCGTTCGATCGACGTGAACGTGACCGGCACCTTCCTCGCGTGCCAGATCCTCGGCGGCGAGATGGCCCGCCGCGGACGCGGAAGCATCGTCAACGTCGCCTCGACGTACGGCGTCGTCGCGCCCGACCAGTCGCTCTACCGGAGTCCAGACGGAGCTCAGCGCTTCTTCAAGTCGGCGGCCTATCCGACGAGCAAAGGGGCGGTCGTCGCGCTGACGCGCTATCTCGCGACGTACTGGGCGAGCGCCGGCGTGCGCGTGAACACGCTGTCGCCGGGCGGGGTGCGCGACGCGCAGGACGCTCAGTTCGTCGAGAGCTACGGGCGGCGCACGCCTCTCGGGAGAATGGCCGATCGCGACGAGTACCGCGGAGCCGTCGTTTTTCTCGCGAGCGACGCCTCGTCGTACATGACCGGTTCGAACCTAATCGTGGACGGCGGATGGACGGCCTGGTGACTCACGAAGTGCGCCGGCGCGCGGCGCGCGTGCGGCTCCTCGTCACCGACGTCGACGGCGTGCTGACGGACGCCGGTGTGTATTATTCCGAGCGCGGCGAGGAGCTGAAGCGCTTCAACGTCCGCGACGGGATGGGCGTCGAGCTGCTCCGCGCCGCCGGCGTGCAGACGGCCTTTCTGTCCCGCGAGACCTCACCGAGCGTCGTCGCTCGCGCGCGCAAGCTGCGCCTCGAACACACCTGGCTCGGGGTGACCGACAAGCTCGCGCATCTCGAGGTCATCCAGCGCGAGACCGGCCTCTCGCTGGGCGAGATCGCGTACATCGGCGACGACGTCAACGACCTGGAGGCGCTCGCCGCCGTCGGGCGCGAGGGGCTGACTGCTGCTCCGTCCGACGCAGTTCCGTCCGTCGCTCGCGCGGTGCATCACTCCCTTGCCTCACGCGGCGGTCACGGAGCTTTCCGTGAATTCGCCGATTGGATTCTGTCCCAAGCGTCGGCAGCCGAAAGGAGTGCCTTATGACTCACGCAGTCGTCAAAATCGCCGACCGGCCCGTCGGGGACGGTCAGAGAGTCTTCGTCATCGCGGAGATCGGGATCAATCACAACGGTTCCCTCGAAGTAGCGCGCAAGCTCATCGACGCCGCAGTGCTGGCCGGTTGCGACGCCGTGAAGTTCCAGAAGCGCACACCAGAGCGCTGCGTCCCGCCGGAACAGTGGTACGTCGAGCGGGACACTCCGTGGGGCCGCATACCGTATATCGAGTACCGGCACCGCATCGAGTTCGGACAGCGCGAATACGAAGCGATCGACCGCTACTGCAAGGAGCGCGGCATCCTCTGGTTTGCATCGTGCTGGGACGAGGAGGCCGTCGACTTCGTCGAGCGGTTCGACCCGGCTTGCTACAAGGCGGCGTCGGCCTCGCTCACCGATCTGGCCCTCCTACGCAAGATGCGCTCGACGGGCAAGCCGCTCATCGTCTCGACGGGGATGTCGACGATGAACGAGATCGAGCGCGCGGTCGCCGCGGTCGGCGAAGACCAGCTTCTCATCGCGCATTCCACGTCGACGTATCCCTGTCCCGTGGAGCAGCTGAACCTCCGGATGATCGACACGCTCAAGGAACGTTGGCCCAGTGTGCCCGTCGGGTACTCCGGGCACGAAACGGGGCTGGCGCCCACGTGGGCGGCCGTGAGCATCGGCGCGACGTTCGTCGAACGGCACATCACGCTGGACCGCGCGATGTGGGGCAGCGATCAAGCCGCCTCGGTCGAGGTGGTCGGCCTCGTCAGACTGGTCGCGAACATCCGCGACATCGAGCATTCCCTCGGTGACGGCGTGAAGCGCGTGTACGCCGAGGAGCTCGTGGCGCGCGCCAAGCTCCGCAGGGTACCCTCCGAGGGCGCCCAGCCCGATGCGATGCGCAGCGGCGGGTACAAGAACGGAAACGGCTTCGCGCCGCGAGGAGCGTGACCGCCTCACGATGACCGCCGCGGTCCTCTCGCCGGTTCTCATCGTCGCGTCGGCGGTCGCGATCGCTGCGCTCGAGCGGTGGCGCCCGTACGAGCCGCGCCAGCGCCTCTTCCGGGTCGGCTTCTTCACCGACTTCTTCTGGTACACGCTCGTCCAGAGCTACGTCCTGGGCCTGGTCATCGCGTGGCTCATCGTCGTCATCGATCGCACGACGGGGCTCTCGCGCCTACACCTGGTGAGCGCCTGGCCCATCCCGCTGCAGCTCGCGTTCTTCTGGGTGACTCACGACTTTTACATCTACTGGTTTCATCGGCTCCAGCACGCGAGCCCGATCCTGTGGCGAACCCACGAGGCGCACCACTCGGGTCGGGACGTCGACTGGCTCTCCGGCTCGCGCTCGCACCCGCTCGAGATCCTCATCAACCAGACCATCGAGTATGCGCCGATCGTCCTTCTCGGCGCGGCGCCGGAGGTCCCGCTGATGAAGGGTGTCCTCGACGCCGCGTGGGGCATGTACATCCATTCGAACATCGACGTCCGCGCCGGCGTGCTTCAGTACTTCTTCAACGGTCCGGAGATGCACCGGTGGCACCACGCGCGAGACCACGGCACGCGCGAGTACAACTTCTCGACGAAGATCGCCGTTTGGGACTGGCTCTTCGGAACGGCGTACCTGCCGCGATCGAAGCCGCGCGCCTACGGCCTCTGGGGGGAGCCCTTCTTCCCCGAGCGCGGCGGATGGCGCGGAGCGCTCTTCGACTACTTCGCGCAGCTCGTCTGGGCGTTTCGCTGGCGGCCTCGAGAGGCGGCGGCGTCGCCGGACGAGCGAAGCCCGAAGGCGCCATCCCCGACGGACGCTGCCCGACTCGCGTCAGAACATCATCCCGTCTTGCACGTAAACGCCAACCGGTAGGCTCGGGTTCTCCGCCACCGCGTCCGGCGAGTACGCGACGTCGACACGGAAGATGGCCGCCTCTCCCCATTGAACGAACGCCCCGGCACCGATGCCGTACTTCAACCCGAGCCCGCTGCCGTCGACCGGAGCGTGGAACGAGTAATCGGCGAACGCGCGCCCCGTGTCGAAGAACACGTCGCCGCCGACGTGCAGCGATTGAGCGAGCGCGCGGAATCCCGCGAGCACACTGCGAAGCTCGACGTTGCCGATCGCCTTTGCCAGCCCGGCGTAGCGGCCGACGGGGACGCCGCGCACGCCCTGCGCTCCGCCGACGGCGTCGTACGACAGAAAGGGACCGGCGCGAGAGAGGTCGTAAAAGGGCACGTTGCCGCCTTGCGCGTCGACGAGCAGTCGGGTCGCGAGGACGGCGTGACCGGTCACCGGAACGAACGCCGCGAGGATCGCGCCTGCCTCGACGTACCGCACGTCGTCGTGGAGGGGCAGACCCTGGACGACCTTGACGCCGACCTGGTGATACATCCCGCGGTGCGGAAAGAACTCGTTGTCGCGCGTGTCGTACACGAGCCCCACGGCAAGCTGCGCGAGGCTCAGGGGATCGAGCCCTCGAAGGGTGGCATCGCCCGCAGCGCCGCGCGCCTCGGCGTCCTGGGCCAGGCGGCTGCCGGCGTACGTCTCCGGGCTGACGAAGCGATAGGTCGTGGCGACCATCAGGTCGTAGGGCCCGTGGATCTTGATTCGCGTGAACTCGCGAACGCGCGCCTCCTGCGCGACGAACTCGTTGTACCGCCCGAGGTTGACGCTGCTCCCGGCGGCGGCCGGAAAGACGGGCGTGGCGTTGCCGACGCCGTAGTACCCCTGGTTGATCGTCCGTTCGTAGGATACGGCGGGGTTGAGCCTGAGGTTACCCCCATCGAGCCCGGGCACGTCGAGCTGCCACAAGTAGCTTTGCTGCGCGATCTCGGCGCCGGCGGGCCCCTGCTTTTCGCTCGCCGACGCGACGACGTCCATATTCCACTTGTAGGGGCGTACTCCGCCTTCGAAGCGCGAGAGCGTGAAGACGACGCCGCCGAGCACGCCGATGTCGCTCGTTCCCCCGATGATCGGGAACCCAGCGGGCTCGTAGCGGGGGGTGTCGTAATCGATGCGGTGCTCTTGGCTGCTGGGCTCGTCAGCGACGACCGGAGCACCGCCCGGCGCGGGCGGCGCGACGAAGAGGGCGTCCGGTTTGGGCAATGGCGGTAGTTGCGGCGCAGGCAGCAGAGCCGTTGGCGGGACGAAGGCGTTCGGCAGCGTGAGCACCAGGGGCGCGGACCGCGGCCCGCGAACCGCCAACTGGGCCTGCGCGGACGGCGCGACGAGCGCGGACGCCGACGCCAGAATGAGCGCCCCGGCGACGCGCGCCGCCAGCGCCCACTCCACCCCTCGGGAGATCCGTTCCAACGCACCCACGACGGGGCGGATTGCGAAACGCGGGCCGACCCAGATCGCGGCCGGAGCGCTGGCCCGTGCTTCTATGTGCGTTCGCGGATGCCCGCTTTCGCGCGAAAATCAGCGAGGAATTCGTCACGGCGAAGAGCACGGCGTACGCGCCGCTTGCCCGGTGCCAATGTCGGGAGACCGACATGCATCGACTTTGACGACAGCAGCCTTATCTACCCAACGTCGACTGGCGAGCGTGGACGCGTTGACCTGGGCCCCTCCTTTCCCCTACGACTCCACTCCGTGATTCGCGCAAACCTCGTTGCGTTCCCGCTGGCGGCGGCCGCCTCGCTGTCGTCGGCGGGATGTATCAAGCAGATGCTCACCGATGGGCAGATCGCCGCGACCCGGCAAGCTGCCGACGCGCTGGACACGGTCGGCGACTACGAGCTCGCGCGCTCGGGCGCACAGTCTGGGCTGACGCAGTTCGAGGGAATGCACGCGCTCGCGCCGAGCAACGACGACGCCCTCTTCCTCTTGACCAAGGGCTGGACCGGATACGGCTTCGGCTTCGTCGAGGACGAGATGGAAGCCGCCGAAGACGCCGGCGACGACGACCTTGCCGAGTACCAGCGCAAGCGCGCGCGCATGGCGTACGACCGCGCGACCTTCTATGGCCTCCAATCGATCACCGCCCGCGCCGACGGCTTCGAGCAAGCAAAGAAGAGCGAGCAGACGCTCGCCAAGTGGCTCGCCGACCACTTCACGAGCGCGAGCGACATCCCCACGCTCTTCTGGACCGGCCAGGGGTGGATGGAACGCGTGAACGTCATGAAGGGCGACGACAACGAGGGGCCTGCCTTCGTCGCGGAGCTGTACGTCGGAGTCTCGATGGTGGAGCGCGCCGTCGCGCTCGACCCCTCGTTCGAGCACTACTCCGGGCTGGTCACACTCGGCGCCTACCACGCGCGCAACGGTATGGCCGAGCTCGACCAGGCCAAGCAGCTCTTCGACACCGCCCTCGCCAAGACCGAGGGAAAGTCGCTCCTCGTCCCGCTCAACTATGCGACGAAGTACGCGTGCGTGAAGGCCGACGGTGTCCTTTACCAGGACATGTTGAACCGCGTCCTCGTCGCCGCGGACCCCGACCCGCACCAGCGGCTGGAGAACGCCATTGCCAAGCGTCGCGCGAAGCGCTGGCTCGGCAAGAAGCGCGTGAAGGACCAGTGCGGCATCGATCTCACCGCCGCCGCTCCCTCCCCCGCGCCAGCCGCCGCACCGGCGCCCGCCCAGACGCCGGGTGCTGTACCCGCCCCTCCTGCGCCGCGAGCTCCCGCCGCCGCACCCGCGCCGGCTGGCCGGCCGGCCGGCGCCGGCGGGGTCGCGCCGTCCGCCGCGAAATGAGACGCAGCCTTGCTTTGAGGGGAGTGGCGTTTGGGCTAGCGTTCCCGCCAGCCGGTCGACTGTCAGCCCCTGCGAGTCCAGGGCGGTCGACGCTGGGAGGTAAGGGAATGCTCCGCAAGTACATGGGGTTGCTGCTCTCTGTCTTCGCATGCCTCGGCATCGCGGGGAGGGCAGAGGCGGCGACGACGCTCAAGATCGGCACTCTGGCGCCGTCGGACTCCGCGTGGGGCAAGGAGTTCAAGAAGTGGGCGAACGCGGTCTCCGGCGACACGGGCGGCGAGCTGCAGCTCGACTTCCAGTGGAACGGCCAGGCGGGCGACGAAGTGCTCATGGTCCAGAAGATCCGCTCGGGCCAGCTCGACGGCGCCGCCGTGACGGCCGTCGGCCTCGCGCAGACCGGGGTCACCGACGTTCTCCTCTTCCAGATGCCGGGCCTCTTCGCGAACTGGGGCAAGCTCGATGCCGTTCGCAACGCGATGAAGGCGGACTTCGACCAGGAGTTCCAGCAGAAGGGCTTCACGGTTCTCGGCTGGGGCGATGTGGGCGCCGCGAAGACGATGAGCATCGGTTTCGAGGTGCACCACCCGGCGGACCTTCAGGGCAAGGGCTGCTACTTCCTCTCGGGCGACCCCATCGGACCGAAGATCTTCGCGGCGATCGGCGGAATCAACCCGAAGCAGGTGAGCGTGCCGGAGATCCTGCCGAACCTCACGAACGGATCGATCAACGTCCTCACCGTCCCCCCCCTCGCGGCCGAGCAGCTGCAGTGGGCGTCGCGGGTCACGCACCTGAACACGATGACCACCGCCTTCGGGATCGGCGCGATCATCGTCTCGTCGTCGCGGCTGCAGGCCCTTCCGCAGAACTTGCGCGACGTCCTCGACAACCGCGGTCGCGAGGCGGCGGATCGCCTCACCCGGTCCATCCGGAACCTGGACGCGCAGGCGTTCGCGCGCCTGAAGGCCAGCAAGTCGGCGTACGAGCCGAGCGACCCGGAGAAAATCGAGTGGCGCGACCTGTTCGTGAAGGTTCGCCAGCAGCTGCGCGGATCGGTGTTCACGCCGGCCGTGTTCGACAAGGCCATCCAGCTGGCGCAGTGAACGTTTGGTAGCCTGCAGACCGGCATGCCCGACCAGCTGGCTGCGAAGCGCGATGGCGGATGGGCCGAGCCCATCGCCCGATTGGATGCCGCCTGGCAAACGCTCGAGGCGCGCTTGTGCGCCGGAGTGCTCGTCGCCGAGATCGCGTCGCTGACGCTCTGGATCTCGCTGAAAGGTCTGTCGACGGACTACGAACCCGGGGGGAACGCCTCGGGCCTCGTGTACCGCAGCATCCTGTCCGCAACGGCGCTGGGCGCCGTCGCGCACCTCGCGACGCGACGGCGCGTCTCAGGCTCTGCCGGAGCGTGGTCGAAACCAGACAGACAGGCGGAGCGCGTGCACCGCGTCGCGACGACGGCCGCCGTCCTCCTCGGGCTGGCGGCCGGCCGCCTCTGGGTGCACGCCGGCGTCCTGTACGCGTCGAACGTCCTCAACTGGCTGCAGAACGCGTCGGTCCTCATGCTCATCGGCGGACTGCGCGGACTGGCGACGCGCCTCACCCTGTGGCTCGCCCTGCTGGGCGCGTCGCTCGCCACATCGCGAGGCAAGCACATTCACGTGGACGTCGTTCTCCGCTACGTCCCGAAGGCGCTGCGGATGCCGGCGGCCGTCTCCGGGCAGCTCGCCGCGGCGCTCGTCTGTGCGGCCGGCGTCGTCGGCTTCGTCGACTACATCAGCATCGCGGCGTTCCGCGCGAACGCCGTCGCGCCCTGTCCGGGCGACCCGTCGAAGTCGTGCGACACCACGGCGAGCGAGAAGCTGGCGACGGTGAAGCACGAGGTCGCGGCCGACTTCTTCCTGCTCGGTCGCCAGGCGGCCCTCGACCTGGAGACGCTTCCGAAGGTGATCGGCGGCACGCCCTACGACAAGTGGATGACCGCGCGCGCATGGAACGCGTGGCTGGACGGCGCGGCCTGGACCGACCACTACGAGCGCAGCGCGGTCGACGCGCTCCACATGGACCCCTCGGCCCCGGCGGCGCTGCGCATGCCGCAGGTCGCCGTGCCGGGTACGGGTGAAGAGGCGCGCGGCTTGCTCATTCGCGAGCTCAACTTCGTCTTCCCCGTCGGGCTCGGGGTCATCGCTCTCAAGTTCCTCCTGCGGATCCTCCTCCTCCTCGGCGGTCGTGCCAGCCTCGATCCGGAGGCGGCTCACGAGGAAGAGGACCTCGCGCACGCGCAGGAGCGCGACGACGACGCCGCGCGCGGGGTGCCGGTATGAGCGCGCAGTCCGAGGACGCCGCGGTCCCCGTCGGGAACGCCGCGCGCGTCAGCCTCGGCCTCGGCGGGCTGGCCGTGGCCCTGGTGAGCACCGCCGGCAGCCTCGTCGCCGGCCTCGTCGTCCTCCTGGCATTGCTCGGGACGCCGCTCTTCGTCGTCATGGGCGGCTCCGCCGAGATCCTCTGGCTCTCGCACCCCGACGCCGCCTTGCACCACCTGCGCTTCATCGCGCCGACTGTGCTCGACGAGCGCTTCGCGGACTCGCCTATTCTGGTCACGATCCCGCTCTTCACGTTCGTCGGGTACGTCCTGGCCGAGGCGAAGACTCCCGATCGCCTCGTCGCCGCCGCGCGAACCGTCCTCGGCTGGATGCCGGGCGGTCTCGCGATCGTCGCCGTCATCGCGAGCGCGGTCTTCACCGTCCTGACCGGCGGCAGCGGCGTGACGATCATCGCGATCGGCGGGCTACTCTACCCCGCGCTCCGCAAGCAGCGCTACTCGGACAAGTTCGCGCTGGGGCTGGTCACGACGGGCGGCTCCGTCGGCTTGCTCTTGCCCTATTCGCTGCCGCTCCTCGTCTACGCGCTCGTCGCACACGTCGATTTCAACGAGGCCTTCAAGGCGGTCCTCGTCCCCGGCGGTCTCGTCATCGTCCTCCTCAGCGTGTACTCGGCGTGGGTCGGCACGCGCGAGCAGGTGGACCGCGAGCCGCCGCAGATGGACAAGATCGCCCGCGCGATCTGGGACCTGAAATGGGAGCTCGGCATCCCGGTCATCCTCGCCGGCGGTCTGGGCACCGGTCTCACGTCCATCGACGAAGCGGCGGGTCTCGTCGCGTTTTACACGGTCACGATCGAGTTCTTCGTCTACCGCGACCTCTCGTGGAAGAAGGACCTCGTCCGCATCGCGAAGGCTTCGATGAGCCTCGCGGGGGCCATCATCCTCATCCTCTCGATGGCGAACGCGCTGATGAACTACGTCGTCGACCAGCACGTTCCGACGAAGGTGCTCGAGTTCATGACGGGCGTGGGCATCCGGCACATGTGGCAGTTCCTGCTCGTGATGAACGTCTTCCTCCTCGTCCTCGGGATGCTGATGGAAGGGTTCAGCGCCATCCTCGTGGCCGTGCCCCTGATTCTCCCCTTCGTCGCGAAGCTCGGGAACATGAACCCGACGGAGCGGATGTCGCCGTTCCAGCTCGCGATGATCTTCCTCTTGAACCTCGAGATCGCGTACTGCTTGCCCCCGCTCGGGCTGAACCTCTTCATCTCGAGCTTCCGCTTCAACCGGCCCGTCTCGAGCCTGTACCGCGTCGTCATGCCGTTCGTCGGCATCCTGGCCGTGGGGCTGCTCCTCGTGAGCTACGAGCCGTGGTTCAGCAACGTCGCCGTGGCGTCCGACATCGCCGCGGCGCGCGCGAAGGCGGAGAAGGACGGGGTCCCGCCGCGCGACGCGTGGATGATGCAGTGCGTGCAGGAAGACCCCACCAACCCCCAGCCTTGCACGCCGGAGGACATGGCGAAGTACCCCGCCGGTCAGCTCCCGGCGCCCGCGACTCCTGGCGGCCGCGCGGCGGGCGAGCCCGCCGCGGAGGATCAGGACAACCCGGCCGAGCTCCCCGACGCGGGCTGCAACCCCGACTTCGAGGATTGCTCCGAAGCCGGACATCATTAGCGGGCCGGCCATCGTGCCCGCTCCCAAGCACGCGCCGCAGATCGGCGACCTCTTCCTGGTGCGCGGAACCGCGTTGCGCGGCCGCGTCGTCTCGACGAGCGCCATCGTCGGCCCGACGCACGGCTGCCTCCTCGTCTACCTCTACGCCGACGCGAGTCACCCCTCGCGCGATCGCCTCCTCTTGCCGCCGCTGCTCACGACGCGAGCGCCGTTCTCCCACGGCCTCTTCACGTACGAGAAGAGCATGCCCCTCTTGCCCGGCGACTACTTCGAGCGCCACGCCTTTCGCGACGACAAGGGTCGGCTCTACGACGAGGAGGGGCGTCCGCTCGACGCCGCCGAAGCGCCCGTCGGAACGTGGGCCCTTCAGCCCGTGGAAGCCGTCGAGCAGGCGATCGCTACAGCTTTATGTGCTTCCACGTCCCGCTCGCGAACTTCGCGCTCATCGTCACCGCCGCGAAGCAAGCGTACGCGAAGGCCGCCATCCAGATCCCGTTGAGCGACAAGTGGCAGAGGATGCCGAGCACGTACGCTCCGGGCACCAGGCACCCGAAGACCAGGAGAAACTGCGCCACCGCGACGAACTTGGTGTTCCCAGCGCCGAAGAGGCCCTCGCTCAGGATCATCGCGACCGCGATGATCGGCGTCGCGACGCCCATCAGGCGCATCGGGAAGAGCGCGGCGGCGCGCACGGTCTCGGAGTTCGAGAGGAAGGCGACGAGCGGGCGGGTGAAGAGGACCCCTTCGCAGAGGCCGACGACGCCGAAGATGACGATCCCCAGGCGCACGCTCGCCCAGCCCCACTTCTGCGCCTCCTCCGGCTGCTTGCGCCCGAGGGACTGGCTGATGAGGGTGGCCGTCGCCGTGCCGAACGCCAGGCACGCGGTGAACGTGAGCTTGATGGTCTCGACGATGTCGGTGTTGGCCGCGCTGTTGGCGGCCTCGTTGTGTCCGAGCTGTCCGGCGCCGGGGATGACGTCGAGCCGCGCCACGATCTTCGCGAAGAGCGAGAACCCGAGCATCATGACGACCGTCGCCGCCGCCGCCGGGACCGACAGCTTGAGGACGGCCCACGTCACCTTGCGCGAGAGGTTCTCCCAGCGCATCGGGTGGTAGTCGCCGCGGACGAGGAACGCATACACGCACATGATGCCGAGGCCGATCCACGTCGCCAGAAACGCGCTGAGCCCCGCTCCGGGTGCGCCCATGCGCGGAGCGCCGAGGTGCCCGAAGATGAACATCCAGCACAAGAGAACGTTGATCGCGTTCATGACGAGCGCCGCGACCAGGTGCACGTGCGTCTTGCCGATGCCGTCGAAGAATGCCTTGATCGCCATCGACGCGCCCATCGAGATGACCGCGTAGAGGCGCCACCTCGTGTACGCGAGCGCCACGGTGCGGACCTCCGGCACGTCGATGATCCCGTGCAAAAACCACGGTAGCGTCACGATCCCCACGACCGAGAGCACCGCGCCCGCCACCACGGTGAAGAACGCCGCGTTGGCCAGCACCGCCCCCGCCTCGAGACGGTGGCCTTCGGCGTAGCGGCGCGCCGTCAGCGCCTGCGTACCCACGCTGACCGCCGACAGGCTGCCCCCGAAGAGCCACGTCAGGATCAGCGACGGCAAGAGCGCCGCCTGTGCGCGCGACGACTCGGGCACCGGGAGGTGCGAGAAGTAGACGACGTCGATCTCGTTGACGATGCTCTGCGACAGCATCGCGAACACCGTCGGCAGCGCCAGCCGCAGGATCGCCTTGTAGCGATTCCCCCCGAGCGCGAGCGAGGGGGGCGCTGCGAGGTCCAGCGCTTCCGAGTCACTGATCATGCGCCTCGGCGGCCTTGCGCGGCGACGTCGCTCGCCGCAGGGACGCGGGGGAGTTGCCGCAGGCACGACCCTTGGCGGCGGATTCAGCGGCCGGGATTCGCAGGATCACGACCCCTCATTTACCCTGCGCCGGGTCAAATACAAGGTGACGATTTCCGGTGAGTTTTCGCGTTTGGCGTTCGCCGCGCTTGCCCGCGTTTCCTCGTCATCGCCTCGCAAGCTCGCGAGCGGCACCCGGTTTGCCGCCGCGCGCGCCTTCGCTTTCTCCGGAGGACAGGCGAGCCAGCTCGAGGCGAGCGTCGGCCGATTCCGGGTGCCCCTCCAGCCACTCGTTCAGCGTCGCGATTGCCTCGGCGCGCCTGCCGGTCGTCGCGAGCACCTGGGCCGTGAAGAGCCGCGGCTCGAGCGTGCCGTCGTGCAGCGACCACGCCGCCGCGGCGCGCCTCGCCTCGCGCAGCTCTCCGGCTCTCAGCGCGGCGCGCGCCCACGCCGCGAGCGCCTGCGGATCCCCCGGACGCGCCTTCACCGCGGACCGCGCCTCGCGCAGGGCGAGCTGCGCTCCGGTCTCGGTCGGCGTCTGGGTGCCGGGACCGGGTGCCCGGGGCTCGGGGCTCGGTACGAGAGCAGCAGCCGCGGGCGGTGCCGGGGGAAGGGTG
>Ga0102924_1004217_pt1 | contig 14643 bp, 16 predicted proteins | sample PaiPotPPM11metaG_FD_80116 | JGI IMG/M metagenome (GOLD analysis project Ga0102924, IMG submission 80116) | Iron sulfur acid spring bacterial and archeal communities from Banff, Canada, to study Microbial Dark Matter (Phase II) - Paint Pots PPM... ... | reverse complement strand
GCCTAAGTAGGTCACGGCAATCACGAGGGTGGCGTCGAGCACCAACCCACTGAAGCCGTTCACGTAGGCGTAGAGGGCACTGACCACGACGGCGGGAACGACCATGAGCAGCAGGGCCCCATAGGGCACCCGGCGCTTGGCGGAGATATTGGCCGCCCATTCGGGCAGGACGCGGTCAAAGGCGGCCGCGAAGATGACGCGGGTGGACGAGAGGAACAGCGTTCCTGACCAACCCCAGAACCACACGCTCATGACTGCGAGCAGAACGAACTGGAAGGCATGGTTCGGGACGAGCCAACCGGTCAGCATGACTGGGTGGGGCCAGATCGGAATCGGGGCATTGGCAACCCCGAAGGTGGCGTTATAGGCGGCGGCCTGGAAGAATTCCCAGCCGATCGTCTTGGCCATCAAAAGCAGTACAACGACGGAGAGGATCACCGTCGCCCAGAGACCCCAGAACATACTGGTGAAAATCCGTCGGTAGTCCTTCGTGCCGCGGACCTCCCCATAGAGGGTGGCGCCCCAGACGGGCCAGAGGAGGTAGAAAAGGAGAAAGGGAACCAGGAACACTGTCGGACCGAAGTCGAAGGCATTGAACTTGGTCGACGAGAACCCCGCCTTCTGTGCCACCGCGATGGTCTGCCCGTATGCATCGCCTTTGTAACCGAAAATGTTGGTGGCTTCTCGGTTGATCGCCTGGTGCATGCCGTCCTGGCCCGTGAAAAGCAGGAGGAGTGCCATTACACCCAGCCCGGCAAGGCCGATCCAGAAGCAGAACTTCTGGATCTTCGCGTAGCCTTCCATGCCCATGGTCACGTAGACGCACACGAAGGCCAGCACGATCAGGCAGGCGGCAAAGAGGCCCGTGCCCGTCGTCGGGCTGAAAAAGGTTGCCCAGTCGGTCCGTCCAATAGTGGCCGTCAGCGGCGCCAGTACTTGCTGGTTCAGGATCGCGGCATAGATGGGCGTCCAGTGCCAGAGGATGAACCACCAGCCGGTCATCGAAAGGACGAAGGCCGCGCCCCCACCGAGAATCCGGCTTTGCCAGGTGTAGTCCCCGCCTGCACGAGGCATCGCGGCGACGAGCGCTGCGTAGGTGATGACGAGGAAGGTGACGAAGACCCCGGCTACGATGACGGCGGTCAGCGGGTTTCCGTTAGCAATGAACCCCAACGTCGCGAAAGCGCCGAAACCTAGAGCCACGAGATTTACCGACATGAACGAATAGATAAAGGCGTCAAAGCCCGACCAGGCCTTGACCAGCCCGGTGGCATTCCTCAAAAAGAGAGTCTGCCTGGGCGGAGTTGCCGTCGTTGTCGCCATTCCGTCCTCCTTGAAAAAAAGTTCCTGTCGACGCACCGCCGGGTAGAGCTTTAGAGCTTCACCTCCATCTTCAGCCGTTGACCAGTTGGTAATTCTTGATGCCTTTCTTTTGATCGAGTTCGATGATTGCCGCCAGAAGGAGGCCCTCTTCGTAGGCGCTCCCCGGATTGATCGCCAGCGTTTTGCCGATCCGCGTGATGCCTTTGCCTTCGTGGATATGTCCGTGCAGGGAGAGCATCGGCTGGTGTTTGTCGATCGCCTCGCGGACGGCCTTCGAGCCGACGTGCTCCAAGGCCCGACCGCCATGCTTCGGTCGCAGCTCGGCGTCGAGGGCCGGCGCCTCGTCAATCGAGGAACCATAAGGCGGTGGGTGGAAATTGAAGATGGCTCGGCTCATGTCCTTGATCTGCGAGATCATCGGCTCCATCCGTTTCGCGAGCTCTTCTTCCGGTGCCTCGCGATAGGTGTGCCATGGGGTTGGATTAGCCCAGCCGGACGACATCATCTCGTACCCGCCGATGTCGATTACCCTGCCTTCAGCGAGCTCGACGCGCTTCGCGCCAGCGATCACCTCGTCGATCTCCATCTCGTCGTCATTGCCGGGTGCGACGAAGCAGCGGACCCTGGTGTCCTTCAGCTTCTCCTCGGCCATCTGCATCCAGCGCTCGACCGTTTTGCACATCTGCTCGGTAAACAGGGTCCGTACCTTTTTTGGGTCCTGTTCGAGCTCAGCAACCTGGGCCGACGACATGCGGACCGGGTAGTAGCCTTTCCGGGAGATCAGTGTTTCTACCTCAGAGGCGTCCTCCCGCTTCACGCGCTGAGACTGTCCGGACAACGTCACCTCATAGCTGTCCCCGTCCTCGACGAGTGGGATCATCGCCTTGCCCGTCATGTCGCCGCCACAGATCAGGACGTCCGCCTTGTAGAACTTGGCGGCGTTCAGGAATTTTTTCCAGCAGACTTCGGAGCCGTGCAGGTCGGTCGCGTAAAAGACCCTCAAACCGATACCTCCTAGAGAAAAGTCCGAATTGCCTGCTCGAAACCAATGATGTGGTCGCGCATGGTGGTCTCTGCGAGCGCCACGTCACCTCGCCTGATGGCTGCCAGTAGCTTCCGGTGCTCCTGGACCGCCTCCTTCAGGCGGGCGCCTCGCTCCAGTCCCAGGAACCAGATCCGGAGGCTGAGGTTGAAGGTCTCTTCCAGCATCGCCTGCAAGAACGGGTTGCGGGTGGCCTGGTAGACGAGGCGGTGAATCCGCTGGTCCAGTCTCATCAACGCCTCGACGCTCCGGTCGTCAACCTGGTCCAGCGCGCGTTCGAGTAACTCCATCGCTCGCTGGTCCGTGTCGCTGGCGCGCTCGCTGGCCAGGCGTGCCGCAAAGCACTCCAACTCGACACGAATCTCGGTCAGCCGGTGCAGATCGGTGAGGTTGACGTCGGTCACAAAGGTGCCGCGATGGGGCACGAAGCTGACCAGGTTTTCATGAGCGAGGCGCTGCAGGGCTTCCCGAATCGGGGTCCGACCCAGGTCAAGGTCGGCCCGGAGGCGAGCCTCTTCGATAACCGATCCGGGCGGTAGTTGAAGGGTGACGATCCGATCGCGAATCAGGAGGTAGGCGCGCTCACTCTGGGAGCGCGCCGGGACCGACTGCAGCACGAGCGTACGGAGCTCTGCCTCGAGATCGCGGTGCCGCAACTGACGAGCGGCAGGTGCCTCACTCGCCAAACTTCCCCTCCCGTATACGGGCCGTACACGAGCGATATATCGGCCTAGCTGGGAACGCTAGCATGGCCCACAGGGGCCGTCAATCAGGAATTTTTGGAGGCTTTACGCAGAGGGGCTGCTCGGCCGGCAGCCTTTTTCGACCCACCTTTTACGGCCGCTTTCTTGGCCGGCAGTTTGCCGGTCGATTCGAGAGCCTTGGCGATCCACTCCCGGGCTGAGCCGCCCTTCTCTTTCCAGCCTTTGGGAAGACATACGTAGCCGGTCATCGCCCGGCCGGGCATCGGTTCGAAGTCCTTACCGCCTTCTTTCTTTATCCGGTCGCGTTCCGGGCCGGGAATACGAACGAACAACTGGTCTCCGAAGAGCCCGGCGAACATGTTCCCGTTCACGAAGGCGGCCATGTTGCCGAACATCGGCCGCGTCGTCACGATGGGCGCCTGCGGAACCAGGCCCAAGAACGCTGCCGTATCACCCGGAGTCGACCTGGGCATGGCGGGCATAGGACTCATGTCGTTAGCACTATCGTAGGCTCCGGTGACAAACGTGATCGAGGTCCGGGACCTCGTAAAACGCTACCGCAAGGCGGAGAAAAACGCGGTCGACGGCGTTTCCTTCGATGTCCGGGCCGGCGAGTTCTTCACCCTGCTTGGTCCCAACGGCGCCGGCAAGACCACCACCATCTCCATCCTGACAACCACGCTGAGGCCCACCTCCGGCACTCTGGTGATAGCTGGACGGAATGCCACGGATGATCCGGCCGGGGTTCGGCGCCAGGTCGGCATCATCTTTCAGAAACCGAGCCTGGACCTGAACCTGACCGGTGAGGAGAACGTGCGCTTTCACGCAATGCTGTACGGCCTGTTTCCGTACCGCCCCGTCTTCCGAATGATGCCCGCCGCCTACCGCGACCAGGTCCGGGAGCTGGCCGCCGTACTCGGGCTAACCAGGGAGATCTTCAAGCCGGTGAAAACTCTGTCGGGTGGTATGAAGCGAAAGCTCGAGATCATCCGGGGGTTGATGCACCGCCCGAGCGTGCTCTTCCTTGACGAACCGACGGCTGGACTCGATGCTGCGAGCCGGCGAAATCTCTGGGACTACCTGCGCCAGGTTCGCCGCGAGAACGATACGACCATCTTCCTGACCACGCATTACCTCGAGGAGGCCGAAGAGGCAGATCGGATCTGCATCCTCGACCAGGGAAAGGTGGTATCGCTCGGCACGCCGAGCGAGATCAAGGCGGACCTACTTCAGGAGACCCTTCTGCTCGACGCCGACGATCGCGGCAGGCTCCGTCGGGAGCTCGAGGCGCTGCAACTGGTCGTCCAGGGTGAAGGCCCATTCAGAGTCGGCGTCGGCGGCGTCTCGGCTCAACGTGTGATTCGCGAGCTCCAAACTCCGCTGACCGTGTTAAGGACGGAGTCCCCTACCCTAGAGGACGCCTATCTCGGCATCGTCGGGACAGCGATGGAATGAGGGACTCGAGCGCGATGCTCGCGATCGCTTCGCGCGATGTGCTCAAACTCTTTCGAGACCGCCCACGGCTGATCTTCAGCTTCGTATTCCCGCTGATCTTCATCGGCCTCATGGGCGGGACCCTGCAGGGTAACCTCGGGCGTGCGGCCGGGTTCAATTTCATCGGGTTCATCTTCACCGGCGTCCTCGGCATGACCCTCTTCCAATCGGCGGCCCAGGGCCTGATCTCGCTAATCCAGGACCGCGAGGAGGATTTCAGCCAGGAGATGTTCGTATCGCCGGTGTCCCGCTATTCCATCGTGTCCGGCAAGATCCTGGGTGAGACGGGCGTGGCCTTCGTGCAGGCCATCCCGACCATCGCCTTTGCCCTGCTGCTCAAGGTCCAACTCAGCCCCCTCCAGGTGCTGCTCCTGGTTCCCGCCTCGATCGCGGCCTGCCTTTTGGGGGCGTCCTTTGGCGTGGCGGCCATGTCACTGCTGAGCAACCAGCGGGCTGCGCAACAAATCCTCCCTTTCCTGATGTTTCCGCAGTTCTTCCTGGCAGGCATCTTCAACCCGATCAAAGTACTGCCCTGGTATCTGACCCCCTTCTCCCTGATCGCGCCGATGCGCTACGCGGTTGACCTGCTTCGGGACGTGGCCTACGCCGGACGGCCCGAGTACCAGAAAGTCGTTCTCTTCGGCCCGCTCACGAACCTGGTCGTCATGGCCGTCATGTTCGGTGGATTCCTGGTGCTGGGAACAGTCATGTTCGTCAGGCAGGAGACCAACCGCTGAGAGAGTGCTTTACGCCTGCTTGGGAAACCCGTCGACCGCGACCTCGATCAATGGGCTCTCTTTGACCATCCTATCCACGTCGTCACGTTTCCAGACGCGCGCGATCTGGGCGAGGACGTCGTGGCGCTCCTTCTCGTCAGTGATTACCCGGGCGCTCGCGGGCAGGTCGGCATTGACCTCTCCTTTGAGGTGAAGCGTCAGGCGCGGGTCCGCCTTCAGGTTGGCCAGCCACGCCCTTTCCTCCGGGTGCGGCTGGCCACTGATGTAAAGGCGGCCCCCAAAGTTGTGGAAGACGATCTCGATGCGGCGCGGCTCCCCGGTCTTTCGGCCAGTGGTCGTCATGTCGATCACATGGCCACGCGATAGGGAGGTACGAACCTTCTCGTTCACCCGCTCAATTTAGCTTGACCAAGCCCCTCACACCTGCGCCGAGCGGGTTCCAGCGCCGGCATGGGCCCGCTCGTGCCACGCTCTGAGCTTCGCGTCGAGCACCGGCGGAAGCCCGCCGCTCTCGCCAGACCGGCCCCGCTGCCAGGGTCCGCGTCTGTCGTCTTGCGCAGCCGGCCCGGGGGAGCTAGCATGTTGTGCAATGAGCACCAGTTTCGCCATGCGCAACAAGGTTCAGTCGCTGGATCGCGCCCTCGAGATCCTCAAGCTTCTCGGTTCCGAACCGGAGATGCGGGTTACCGACCTTGCGCGTCGGCTCGAAGTTCACAAGTCGACCGCGTCTCGTCTGCTTTCGACCCTCGAGGAGCACGGCCTGGTGGAGCAGAACCCCACCACCGACCGCTACCGCCTTGGCTACGGCCTGGTGCGTCTGGCCGGTTCGGTGGTTGCCGAGCTTGACCTGGCGCGCGTCTCCCGACCGGTGCTCGAGGAACTCGCGGTTCGGACCTCCGAAACCGTGAATCTGGCCATCCTGCAGGGGGATCAGGTGGTCAATATCGATCAGATAGCGGCCCCGCACCTGGTGGTCAATGTCAATTGGGTCGGCAAGCAGACGCCGCTGCACTGCACGTCCAACGGCAAGGTCCTGCTTGCCTATCTTTCTGCGGAGGAACGATCGCGTCTGCTCCGGGCGCCGCTGCAACGATTCACTCCCAGAACGATCACCGATTTGAAGACACTTTTAAAACAACTCAACCGGGTCGTAGAGGACGGTTACGCCTTCACCCTCGAAGAGCTGGAGCTGGGCCTCAACGCCGTCGCTGCGCCTGTACGGGGCACGGATGGCACGATCCGTGCCGCCGTCAGCGTCGCCGGCCCTTCCTACCGGGTGACGCCCCACAGGCTGGTGGAGTTGGGCGAGATGACGAGCGAGGCGGGCGAGGCGATCTCGCAAAGAATGGGCTATTACGCAAGCGGAGGAGGGAAGGTATGAGTCGCGAGCAGGAAATCCGCAGCGAGCTGTTCGACCATACGCTCAACGGCCACGCGCCCGAGGTGAAGGCTTTGACGGAAGAGGGGTTGCGGTTGGGGATGGACCCGATGGACATTCTCTTCAAGGCGCTGATCCCCTCTCTCGAGGAGGTCGGGCGCCGCTTCGAGCGCGGCGATTTCTTCGTTCCGGAGATGCTGATCGCGGCGCGAGCAATGCAGGGCGCCCTGGTCATCCTCAGGCCGCTGATCGCCGAGACAGGGGCCAAGCCGATTGGCAAGTACGTCATCGGCACGGTCAAAGGTGACATCCACGACATTGGTAAGAACCTTGTGATCATCATGCTGGAGGGCGCCGGGTTCGAAGTAGTCGATCTGGGCGTCAACTGCCCGCCGGAGAAGTTCGTCGAGGCGGTGCGCAGCAATGATCCCCACATCGTCGGGTTTTCCGCTTTCCTAACCACCACGATGCCCATGTTCAAGGTAAACATCGAGGCGCTCAAGAAGGCCGGGCTACGGGACAAGGTCGCCGTCATGGTGGGGGGCGCCCCGGTGACCGAGGAATACGCGCGGCTAGCGGGGGCCGACCATTACGCACCCGACGCTTCGATCGCGACCCGGATGGCCAAGCAGATCGTGGGTGCGGCGCAGGCGGCGGAGAACGCCGCTCTGGCCCAGGCGGTTGAGCTGATCGACAAGACGCTCAAAAAGGGCTGACGTGGCGCTCCTCGACCGGGTAGTCCTGGCGGTGGAGAAACCGCTCAAAGAAGCGATCTGGGGCTGTCGGATGTGCGGCCAGTGCATCCTGCACGCAACTGGCCTGAGGTGTCCGATGCGCTGCCCCAATAACCTGCGTAACGGTCCGTGCGGGGGCGTACGCGCGGATGGTGGTTGCGAGGTCTATCCCGACCGTCGCTGTGTCTGGGTCGAGGCCTGGGAAGGGTCACGCCGGCTCCCGATTTTCGGCGACAACATCGAGCACCTCCAGAAACCGGTCGACTGGCGCCTCGCAGGTACCTCCTCCTGGATCAACCTGGTTAGCCGCCGCGACGCGGTCGTGCCGGACGGTTGGCCGCAGCTCGCGGATGCCAAGCGTGCCTAGCCGGCTTTCGCAGCTGCTGCGCCGGGGCGACTTTGTCGTGACCGCCGAGCTGACCTCGACCGACAGCGCGGATCCGCAAGCCATCTGGCGGAACGCCGAGGTGCTTCGTGGTGTGGTCGACGCCATCAACTGCACCGACAACACCAGCGCCCATGTCCATATCTCCTCGCTGGCCGCGTCACACCTGCTGGTGGAGAAGGGGTTCGAGCCGGTCATGCAGCTGACGGTCCGGGACCGGAATCGCCTCGCCCTCCAGGCAGACCTTCTGGGCGCCGCGGCTCTCGGCGTCGAGAACGTTGTCCTGATGAGCGGAGACGACGTTACTGCGGGGGATCACCCTGAGGCCAGGCGGATCTACGACGTCGATTCGATCCAGCTGATCGCGATCGCGGCAGGAATGCGGGATCGTGGGGTCTACCTGAGCGGTCGGAAGCTCAGCTCAGCGCCGGACTTCTTTATCGGCGCGGTTGAAAATCCCTTCGCCCCACCCCTGGACTTCCGGCCGCTCCGTCTCCAGAAAAAGGTTGCCGCCGGCGCCCAATTTATCCAGACGCAGCTGGTCTTCGACCTGGTGCTATTCCGCACCTTCATGCAGCGAGTCGCCGACCTCGGCCTGCTAAAGAGCGGTTTTATCATCCCGTCCGTAGCCATCCCCCGGTCGGCGCGCGGTGCAAGCTTCATGAAGAAGAAGGTCCCCGGCCTGCTGGTGCCGGACACCGTCGTGGCCCGGCTCAATGGCGTGCCAGCCGCGCGCCAGGCGGAGGAGGGCATCCAGATGGCCGTTGAGACGGTGCACGCCATCCGAGAGATTCCCGGGGTGGCGGGTGTTCACCTGATCGGCATCAAGTGGGAGGAGGGAGTGGCGCGCGTCGCCGAGGAGGCGGGGTTGCTTCCCCGTCCCAAACTGGGCCCGCTCGTGAGCGCCGGAGCCACCCTCTGATGGATACAACGGTGCGGTCAGGATCGAGGCAGGTAATCATCTCCTCGGACCGGCCTTTTGTCATGATCGGTGAGCGGATCAACCCCACCGGCCGTAAAGTTCTCGGCGCGGAGATGACAGCAGGGCGGATGGACCGGGTGAAGGCCGACGCCATTGCACAAGTCGAAGCCGGGGCTCAGATGCTCGATGTCAACGCCGGCGTCCCGGGCATCGATGAGCCTGCCCTGCTGGTCGCGGCAATCAAGGCGGTCGGCGAGGTAACCGACGTCCCGATCTGCATCGACTCCTCCGTGATCGAAGCGCTGGAGGCGGCGCTCGCCGTCTACGAGGGTAAAGCTCTGGTGAACTCCTGCACGGCCGAAGACGAGCGCATGGACCGGATCCTCCCCGTGGTGAAGAAATTCGGCGCGGCTGTGATTGGCATGGCCAACGATGAGACAGGCATCACGATGGTGCCCCTGAAGCGGGTCGAGATTGCCCGTCGCATCATCGAGCGGGCTGTCTACTACGGGATCCCGGCCGAAGACGTGATCATCGACCCGATCGCCATGACGGTGGCGGCGGATCCCCAGGCGGGGGTCATCACGCTCGAAACCATGAAACTGATAAAGGCTCAGCTTGGCAACAATATGACCTGTGGCGCCTCCAACGTCTCCTTTGGCCTCCCCCAGCGGTCAATCGTCAACGCCGCGTTCTTTCCAGTCGCCATCCATTCCGGACTGACCTGCGCCATTACCAACCCGCTGATACCGGAGGTCCGCAAGGCGGTTCTCGCCTCGGATTTGCTGCTCGGTCACGACGAGTACGCGTCGGCATGGATCGCCGACTTCCGAGCCGGGCAAAAGAAGGCGGCATCAAGCGCGTGATCCAGAAGAAGCTGGAGGTCACCTACCGGCCTTTCGACAAGTCCACGCGGGTTCCGCCTGGGACGACCCTGTTCAGCGCGGCTCACTGGATCGGTCTTCCCATCGACTCCACCTGCGGCGGGCGCGGCACCTGTGGCAAGTGCAAGGTGCAGGTGATTGACGGTAGCGAGGAGGTGACCAGCGCCGATCACAAACAGCTGCAGTCGTCTGAGATCCACTCCGGCTGGCGCCTTTCCTGCCAGGCGAGGGTCTACGAGGACACCACTGTCGTCGTCCCCGAACTGCTTCGCACCCCCAGGGCTGCGACTATGGGCGTGAACCGACTCGTAATCCTGGATCCGAATGTCCGCAAGGTCTTTGTGGAGCTGACCGAGCCCACGCTCGAGGACCAGCGGAGCGACCTGGAACGGCTGCGGGATGCCCTGACTGCGGAAGGGCATGACATGAAGGCTGATCTGGCCGTGCTCCAGGACCTGGCGGGGGTGCTCCGCGAAGCAGATTTCGCGGTTACCGCCGTTCTTGGCGGCGACCAGCTTATCGCGGTCGAGCGGGGTGATACGCGCGACGCCAGCTTCGGGGTGGCCTTCGACCTCGGGACCACGACTGTGGTTGGGACGCTGATGAACCTCAAAACCGGGATGGCTGAGGCCGTCGGCTCCTCACTGAACGGCCAGGCGCCCTTCGGTGCGGACGTGATCTCGCGGATCAGCCATGGGATGCAGGGAATGGAAGCCCGGGCGGAGCTGCGCGAGGCCATCCTCGACACCATGAACGGCGTGCTGGCCGGCCTCTATGAATCCGCGGCCCTGACTCCCGAGCGTGTCTACGAAACGGTGATAGTGGGTAATGCCACCATGCTGCACCTGATGTTGGGCATCGATGCCACGCCCATATCGATGATGCCATTCATTCCCACCGTCGGCGAGGCGATGTACCTCAAGGCAGATGAGGTAGGCCTCCATATTCATCCGCGTGGCTTCGTACAGACTTTACCCGCGGTCGGCGCCTACGTCGGCGCCGATATCGTCGCCGGCGTCGTGGCCACCGGCCTGGCGCGTGAGGAAAAGCTCCGGGTCTTTGTAGACGTGGGAACGAACGGCGAAATCGTCCTGGGATCGTCTAAGCGGGTCTTATGTACCGCAGCTCCGGCAGGTCCTGCATTCGAGGGTAGCCAGATTCGCTGCGGCATGCGAGCGACCGAGGGCGCGATCGAGGGGGTCACCTTGAGCGACCGGGTCGAGTTGCAGGTAATCGGCGGCGACGTCAAGCCAAAGGGCATTTGCGGCTCGGGCCTGGTCGACACCGTGGCTCAGCTTCGCGTAGTCGGCCTGCTCGATCCCTCCGGCCGGATGCGAAGCCGCGAGGAGGCGCCGGAGCATCCGCTGTCCGACCGACTGGTCACAGTCGACGGGGTACGTGCCTTCCTCCTGGCCGAGGGGGTCTACCTCAGTCAGAAAGACGTTCGGGAACTGCAGTTCGGAAAGGGGTCGATCGCCACCGGGATCAAGGTCCTGATGGATGTCATGGGAGTCAAGACCGCCGACCTCGACGAGGTCCTGTTGGGCGGCTCGTTCGGCTCTTATCTCAACCCCGAAAGCGCCCGGATCATCGGGTTGGTGCCGCCTGTTGACGTAGATCGGATCCTGTCGGTCGGCAATACCGCCGGCGAAGGCGCGAAGATGACGCTTCTCTCTTTTCGAGAACGCCAGGTGGCATTTGAGCTGCCCGACACGATGGAGTATGTCGAGCTCTCGGGCCGTTCGGACTTCAACGACTCCTTCATCTCGGTCCTACAGTTCGCGGAGCTGGACAGCCTGCGATGAGCAGTCTTGCGCTGCTGAGCTGCGGTGCGCTGGGCAAGGAGGTCAAGGCCATCGTGGATGGCCGGGGTTGGAACGTCGACATCTACGGGATTCCCGCCATGCATCACCTCTATCCCAAGAAGATCGTGGAGGCGGTAGACGCCAAGCTGGCACAGATCGGCCCTCAGTACCGTCAGGTGGTGCTGGTCTACGGTGATTGCGGTACGGCGGGCGCGCTGGACGCAGTGCTCGAGCGACATGGCGCGGTGCGGCTGCGGGGCCCACATTGCTACGAGATGTTCGCCGGAGACGACTTCGACCAGCTTGTCGCGGAGCGGCCGGGCACCTTCTTTCTCACCGACTGGCTGGTGCGCAACTTCGAGCGCGCCGTCGTCCGTGGCCTGGGGATCGACCGCTACCCGGAGTTGAAGCCGGTCTACTTTCAGCATTACACGGACCTGCTCTACCTGGCTCAGTTCCGGGAGGACCGGCTCGAACAGAAGGCCCGGGAGATAGCTGACTACCTTGAACTACGGCTGGAGGTACGGCAGGTGGGGATGGGACAGCTCGAGACCAGGTTGGCGGCCCTGCTCCAGGACATGCCCTGATGGCGCGCTACCAGGTGATGTTCTGGAAGCACATCCCGGCCCATGTCAAGGCCTGGGATGAGCATGGGCAGGTCAAGCGCTTGCTCCCCGATCGTTTCCAGGCGGCGATCGATGCCTATTCGATGAAGGAGGGATCGACTGACATGGATAGCTACCTCGAAGCCTGGCATTGGGCTCCCGAGGGGGAACGACAGGGGTCGCCAGCAGAGGTGGCCGACGCCCTGGTCCGCGAACTCGACACAGCCAATCCGCGGTCGAAGCTGATGACGCCATGAGCCTGCGTCCGATTGTTGATGTCGGCAGGGGCCTCGGCCTGATCGACTCCGAGATCATCTCTTACGGCCCATACAAGGCCAAGATCAACCTCAGTGCGCTGGACCGCTTGCGCGATAGGCCAGACGGCAAGCTGGTTGTCGTAACGGCAATCACCCCCACCAGGGTCGGAGAGGGGAAGACGACGAGCGCGATCAGCCTCACCCAGGGGCTTGGCAGGATCGGCGCCAGCGTTGCGCTCTGCCTGCGGCAGCCATCCACAGGCCCACTCTTCGGCATCAAGGGCGGCGGCACCGGGGGTGGCATGGCGCAGGTGGTCCCGATGGAGGAGATCAATCTTCATTTCACCGGAGATATCCACGCCGTGGAGGCGGCTCACAACCTGCTGGCCGCCGTGATCGACGCCGCCATCTTTCATGATCAGCTCCAGGCCGGCCCGAGCTTCATCACCTGGCCGAGGACGATGGACGTCAACGACCGCGCGCTCCGGCACATCGTCACCGGGCTTGGCGGCGTGGAACACGGAGTGCCACGTGAGTCCAGCTTCGTAATCGCTGCGGCATCCGAGTTGATGGCGATCCTGGCCCTCGCTAAAGACCTGCCTGACCTGCGCGCCCGGATCGGGCGGATCATCGTGACCCAGCGCAAGGACGGGAGCTTCGTCACCGCGGAGGACCTGCGGGTTGCGGGCGCGATGACGGTCCTGATGAAGGACGCCCTGCTGCCAAATCTCGTCCAGACCATGGAGGGCCAGCCAGCCATCATCCACGCCGGTCCGTTCGGCAACATCGCGCACGGCAACAACTCTTTGCTGGCGGACCAGATCGCCCTCAAGCTGGCCGATATCGTGGTCACTGAGGCTGGCTTCGGGTCCGATCTGGGGCTGGAAAAGTTCGCCCACATCGTCGCCCGCTATGGCAATCTCCAGCCTGCGGCGGCGCTGGTGGTGGCGACCGTTCGCGCGCTCAAGTCGCACGGTGGCGTCCCACTCGCCCGGCTCGGTACCGAGGATGTCGAGGCCCTCAAAAGGGGCATGGAGAACCTGGCGGCCCATATCGACATAGTGCGCGGCTTCGGCATGCGTTGTGTCGTCGGCGTCAACCGCTTCCCCACCGACACAGTCAGGGAACTCGACCTGGTCAAACAGATGGCGGTGAGCTTTGGAGCCGACGCCGGCGTCGTCAACGATGGCTACAGCAGTGGTGGAGAGGGGAGTGTCGAACTGGCGCAGGCGGTCAAACGCGCGGTAGCAGGAGGCAGCCACTTCGCGCCCCTCTATCAGCCCGAAACTCCCATCAGGGAACAGATCGAAACGCTGGCCCGGCGGGTCTACGGCGCCGACGGTGTCGAGTTTCTGCCCGAGTGTCAGAAGCGCATCGATTGGCTGACGGAGCGCGGCATGGGAACGCTGCCGGTCTGCATGTCGAAGACTCACCTTTCGCTCTCACACGACCCATCTCTCAAGGGGCGGCCCCGCGGCTTCACGGTCCCGATCCGGAACGTTTACCCGTCTGCCGGAGCCGGCTTCATCGTCGCCCTCGCCGGAGACATCCAGCTGATGCCGGGTCTGGGAAAAGAGCCGGCCTATACGCGCATTGACATCGATTCGACCGGAACGATCACCGGGTTGACTTAACCGGTCTCTTCATGATCGAGGGTGTGAGGCACGAGCAGGTGTCGTCACGCCTGCCGAGTCGACTGATTTCGAGGGCCTCAGCGCCAGAATTCGGTGAGCTGCTCGGCAAGGGCTTTCCCCTGGTCGTAACCGGCTCGCGCAGCGGGCGGACGCAGCGACAGATCCATCGCATTGGCGCCGAACATGTGCTCGGAGTTGCTGTCCGGGAAGATCGTCTCGACTCTGCTGCCGCGTGCGCGTAGCTCGTCGACCTGCGCCGCGAGCTGCATGCCCCAGTCCAGCGGTTGCAGTGTTCTGCCGCCGAAGAGTGACAGCACCAGCACCCGCCCGTATCCGGCTGCCAGATCGGTATTCTCGTTGCGTCGGTAGCCGCCGTCGATGTATCGGGTGTCCCCGATCCTGTAGGGAAGGCTACTGGCACAGCTGGCGGCGACGGCGTCCACCAGGTCGATTCCGCTGTGGCGGTCGAACACAACCGGTTCACCGGTATCGGCATCGACCGCCGTGATGAGCACCGTTCGTGCTTATCCGCTCCATGTGGTCCGCCACCGGCCTGATCGGAACGCGTGCTCGGTCGGATCCGATCGGACCGGGCCGTTGCTGGGGGGCAGCGGCAAGGATGGCGGCAAGCAGTTCGGTCGGGGTCGCGCCAGCTATCTGGGCCGCGGCCGTGGAGCCGGCTGACGTCCCGATAGTCAGGTCGGCTGTGGTCAAGTCCAGCCCGGCATCGAACAGGCCG
>Ga0102924_1004215_pt1 | contig 14646 bp, 12 predicted proteins | sample PaiPotPPM11metaG_FD_80116 | JGI IMG/M metagenome (GOLD analysis project Ga0102924, IMG submission 80116) | Iron sulfur acid spring bacterial and archeal communities from Banff, Canada, to study Microbial Dark Matter (Phase II) - Paint Pots PPM... ... | reverse complement strand
TTGCCGGACGCGGGATCGGCGATCAATCCCATCCCGGCCCAGGCTTTCTCGACCAGCAGGCCGAGCAAAGCGACGAGGAGGTCGTGCGTCGCGAGCGTGCCGAGCGGCACGGCCCGCGGGCCGGCGTCGCCCTCCGGCGCGGCCTCGCGCGGCTCTTCTGGTGCGCCGGCCGGTTTCTCATCCATGCTCGCGCTCCCCTCCGGCCTAGACGCCGGATGACGCGTCGAGGCGTTCGATCGTGTGGCACAGCACCTGCGCCCCGCGCGCCACATCCTCCCAGGACGTCTGCTCTCGCGGTGAATGGCTGATCCCGCCCACGCTCGGCACGAAGATCATGCCGGCCGACGCGACCGCGGCCAGGATCTTCGCGTCGTGCCCCGCCCAGCTCGGCATCGTCGTCACCGCATATCCCAGATCGCGCGCCGCCGCGACGACTTCGTCCCGCACGGCCCGGTTGAGCGGCACCGGCGGCTCGGTGCGCCACGCGCGGATCTCCAGACCGAGGCCGTGCCGCCCGGCGCAGGCACGCCCGGCCGCCTCGACCTGGTCCCGCAGCGTCTCCAGCAGCCTGGCGTCGGCGCTCCGAAGCTCCACCATGACCTCGGCACGGCCGGGGATCACGTTCGTCGCGCCCGGGGACACGAGGCAGCGACCGACGGTCGCGACCGCCCGGCCTCCCGTGTCACGCGCGATGGTGCGGACTTCGCCGATCAGGTCCGCCGCGCCCCACAGCGCATCCCGGCGGACGTCCATCGGGGTCGTCCCGGCGTGGTTCGCCTCACCGGTGAAGATGCACGCCGCCCGCGAGATCCCGACGATCGCCTCGACGGCCGCCAGCGGCGTCCCCTGCGCGCTCAGCGTGGGCCCCTGCTCGATGTGCAGTTCGAGGTAGGCCACCATCGGCGACGGCGCGGCCCGGCGGGGGACCCCCGGATCGAAGGCGCGGAGGAGATCGACGAGCGGGACGCCGGCCTGGTCCCGAAGGGTCTCCGGGGCCGGCGCCCGGCCGACGAGGCCGAGCGAGCCGAGGCAGCCGACACCGAACGATGTGCCTTCTTCCTCGGCAAACGCGAGCAGCAAGAGCGGATGCCGGAGCGTCACACGCGCGTCGCGCAGTGCCGCCGCCACCTCGACCGCGGCGACCACCCCAAGCGGGCCGTCGAAGATCCCGCCGTTCGGGACCGTGTCGAGATGCGATCCTGCCGCCACCGGCGGAAGGCTGCTGAGCGTCCCGGGCACCACGCCGAACAGGTTGCCCCAGGCATCCAGGCCGGTCTCGGCGCCCGCCTCCCGCATCCACCGCGCGGCGAGACGAACCGCGTCGGCGTGCTCCGGCTGATAGGACAGGCGGGTCACGCCTCCCTCGGGCGTGCGGCCAAACCTGGCCAGGTCGGTGATCCGGCTCTGCAGGCGATCGGCGTTGATCCGGACAGGGTCCACGTCTGTGCCTCCAATGACGATCCTGCTACCTGTATGATACCGCCCGGTCAGCGGGTGCGCGGGTCCCAGATCTCCCGGATGCCGTCACCCGCGACGTTGACGGAGAAGACCGCCACCGCGATCGCGACGCCCGGCCAGAACGAGAGCCACGGCGCCTGCGTCAGATACTGCTGCGCCGCGTTCAGCATCGAGCCCCACGACGGGGTCGGCGGCTGCGTCCCCAACCCAAGAAAGCTCAGCGTGGCCTCGGTAATGATAGCCGTGGCGACGTTGAGCGAGCCCTGCACCACGATCGGGGCCAGGCTGTTCGGCAGCAGGTGCCGCCAGATGATCCGCCGGTCCGCCGCCCCCAGAGCGCGCGCGGCGTCCACGTACTCCCGCTCGCGCTCGGTCAGCACCTGCGCCCGCATCAGGCGCATGAAGATCGGCATGAGCACGACCGCGATCGCGATCATCGCCTTGGCGAGCCCTGGCCCGAGCACGGCCGCCACCGCGAGCGCCAGGATCAACTGGGGAAACGACAGCATCGCATCGGTCAGCCGCATCAGCACGTCGTCCAGCGGGCCGCGGTAGAACCCGGCGACGAGGCCGAGCGGCACCCCCGCGCCGATCGCGAGACCCACCGCGATGAGGCCCGCCTCCAACGACGCGCGCGACCCGAAGATGACGCGGCTGAACACGTCGCGGCCCAGCTCGTCGGTGCCCAGGAGGTGGCGCGGTCCCGGCGGCTCGAGGTAGGCCGTGAAATCCGTCTTGGCCGGGGGAAAGGGCGCGACCCACGGCGCCATCACCGCCACCAGCACGATCGCGCAGAACACGGCGAACCCGAGCAGCGCAAGCCGGTTCCTGGCGAACCGGACCGCGAGGTGCCGGATCCCCCGCCGGGGCGCGGTCCGCTGCCGCAGGCCGGGGAAGGCCTCGACCGTGAGGCTCACGGCCGGCCCCCGGCGAGCTTGATCCGCGGATCGATCAGGGAGTAGATGACGTCGACGGCCAGATTGATGACGAGGATCGCGAGGGCGCTCATCATCACCACGCCCTCGAGCATCGGGAAGTCGCGCGTGTAGATCGAATTGACGGCCAGCTGGCCCAGGCCGGGCACGGCGAAGATCGTCTCCGTGATCACCGCTCCCCCGAGCAGGATTCCGACCTGGATGCCCATCACCGTGACCACGGGGATCACCGCGTTGCGGAGGGCGTGGCGGACGACGACGATCCGGTCGCCGAGCCCCTTCGCCTTCGCCGTGCGGACGAAGTCGGCGGCGAGCACCTCGACCATGCTGCTCCGGAGCTGCCGCATCACGACCGCCGCAGAAAAGAGACCCAGGACGGCCGCCGGCATCACGAGGGCGCGGAGGTTCCGGCCGGGGGCCTCGGCGAACGGCGTGAACCCGGACGCGGGGAGCCAGTGGAGGTTAACCGCGAACAGGTAGATGAGCATGATGCCGAGCCAGAAGTTCGGGATGCTGAGGCCGACGAGCGCGGCCGCGGAGACCCCGTAGTCCGCGGCGGTCCGCTGCCGCCACGCCGCGAGGATGCCGGCCGGGATCGCGAGCGACCACGCGATCACCAGCGAGGCAGCGGTGAGCTCGCCGGTCACCGGCAGCTTCTGCATGAGCGTCGTGAAGACCGGCCGGTTGTCCTTGAACGAGCGGCCGAAGTCGCCGCGCGCCATCCCGACGATCCAGCGGAGATACTGGACGTACAGCGGCCGATCGAGGCCGAGCTCGTGCCGGAGCGCCAGGAGCGCGTCGGGGGAGGCCTCCTCGCCGAGGAACAGCCGGGCCGCATCGCCCGGGATGAGATTGATCAGGGTAAAGATGATGACGCTGACAAAGAACAGCACGGGGATCATCTGGAGCAGGCGGCGGGCGAGGAACCGGGTCATCGAGTCCGGGAGCGGGGCGGGGCGGGCCGGGCGGGACGATGTTCCCGCCCGGCCCGCCCCGCGGATCAAGGCGCCAGCCAGACCGTCCGGAACCGCATCATCCCGTCCGGCACCTGGACGAACCCGTGCACCTTGGTGGAGACGAGCTTGTACTCCTTCGGGAAGTACAGCCAGGCGTACGGCATGTCGTCCGCGAGAATCCTGGTGACCTCGCTGTACGCCCGCTTCCGCTGGCCCATGTCGCTCAGGAGCCGGGCGGCGTCCAGCAACGTCTGAACCCGCGGGTTCGTATAGCCCGCGTTGTTGAACGAGCCGATCCCGCCCTGGGTCACGAACGGGTACACGTCGAAGTCCGGGTCGGGCCGCCCGCTCCACCCCAGCAGGGCGGCCTGATGCCGGAGGTGATCGGTCTCATCGAGCAACTGGCCAAACTCGATGAGCTGAATCTTCACCTGGATCCCCGCCTCGGCGGCCATCGATTGGATCGCCTGCGCGATCGCCTGCTGTTCCTGCCTGGGCGTGGTCAGGAGCGTGAACTCGAACCCGTTGGGGCGCCCCGCGGCCTGGAGCTTCTCCTTGGCCAGCACGACGTTGCGCGGCGGGATCTTCCACGCCGGGTCGTACGCCGGCGTCCCGTTCGGGAAGAACGAGTACGCCGGGTAAGCGGTGCCCTGGAGGACCGCGTTGGCAATCACGTTCCGGTCGATCGTCGCGTTGAACGCCTGGCGGAGAAGCTTGTTGTCGAACGGCGGCTTGGTCACGTTGAGCCAGATCCCCGCCCACGCGAACGCGCCGTGCTCGAGCAGCCGGAACCGCGCGCCGGGCCGCGCCGCTTCCTGGGCCAGCTGATTGACCTGCGGCAGGGGCACCATGCTGATGATGTCCACGTCGCCCGACTTCACGTTGGCGGTCCGGGCGTTGTCGTCCACGAGCGTCCGGAAGGTGATCCGGTCGAGGTACGGCTGCCCTTTGTTCCAGTAGTCCGGGTTCCGCTGGAGCGTGACGTGATCTTGGGGAATCTTCTCGACGAACGAGAACGGCCCGGCCCCGACCGGATGCAGGGCGAAGTTCAGGCCCTCTTTCTGCGCCGCGGCCGGAGAGACGATCATCCCCGCGCGGTCGGTCAGCACATAGAGCAGCGGGCTGTACGGCTTCTCGAAAACGATCTGGACCGTGGCCGGGTCGGGCGCGGTGACGCTCACGATCGGTCCGAGCTCGCTGCGCCGGGCGGAGGGGAACTTCGGATCCCGCATCCGGTCGAAATTGAACTTGACCGCCTCGGCGTTGAACGGCGTCCCATCCTGGAACTTGACGCCCTGCCGGAGCTTGAACGTCACGGTCTTCCCGTCCGGACTGACCTTCCACGAGGTCGCCAGCATCGGGACGACTACCAGGTTCTCGTCCGTATCCACGAGCTTGTCGTAGAGGCTCTGGAAGACCTGCCGGTCGACCGCGGCCGTGGAGCGGTGGGGGTCCAGGTTTGGCGGGTCCGACTCCAGGCCGGCCCGCAGCGTGCCTCCGCGCCTGGCGCCTTGCGCGGACGCCGCCGCGAGCGCGCCGGCGACCATCACGAACGCGACCAACAGAGCACCCCATCTTCGCATCAGACCACCCTCCCTCAAAAGCGCGTGTGGGTATTCACGCCACGTCCCGGATATCCTGCCCCCATCAGCCGATCGGGTGCGCCCGCGTGTAGGCGAGCAGCCCTCCGGCCAGGAGATGATCCCGCTCCCGGTGGTTCACACTCAGGGTGACGAGGAACGCCGTCCCCTGCGTGACGTTCTTGACGGTAAGGATCTCCGCCCCCGCGTCGAGCTGCCGGCGAATGTCCGGGATCTCGAGCACGTCCCCCTGGGCGATCCGGTCGTGGTCGGCCGGGTCGGCGAAGGTCATCGGGACGAGCCCCCAGTTGATCAGGTTGGCCAGGTGGATGCGCGCGAACGTCTTCACGATCACCCCCGTGACTCCCAGATACATCGGCGCGATCGCCGCGTGCTCCCGGCTGCTGCCCTGGCCGTAGTTCTTCCCGCCCACGATGAACCCGCCGCCTTTTGCCTTGGCCCGCGCGGGGAACTCGGGATCCACCCGGTTGAACACGTACTCGGCGAGCTTGGGGATGTTGGACCGGAACCGGAGGATCTGCGCTCCGGCCGGCATGATATGGTCTGTGCTGATGTCGTCGCCGAGCCTGATCAGCACCTCGCCTCTGAGCGTCTCGGTCAGGGGGCCGTTGAGCGGGATCACCTGAATATTGTCACCCTTGACGACCTCGAGCGTGGCCGCCTGCCCCTCCGCTGCCGGCGGCACGAGGCTCGCGTTGTCCTGGTCGAGCCGGCGCGGCATCTCCTGCGCCGGGGCCGGCATTCCGAGCGTTCGCGGATCCACGATCACGCCGGCGATCGCCGAGGCCGCGGCGACCTCGCTCGAGCTCAAGTAGACTTCGTCGTCCTTCTGGCCGGTGCGCCCTTTGAAGTTCCGGTTGATCGCCCGGAGGCTCTTCATCCCCTTCGCCGGCACGTGGCCGACGCCGATGCACGCGCCGCACGTGGCCGCCTCGACGTTGACGCCGGCGGCGATCAGGTCCGTGAGGAGGCCCTCTCGCGCCAGGACCTCGAGGTCCAGGCGGCTGCTCGGGTGGATGAAGAACGTGACGTCGGGGTGAACCCGGCGGCCCTCCACGATCTGCGCGACCGCCTTCAGATCCATGTACGACCCGTTGGTGCACGACCCGACCATGACCTGGTCGACCTTGATGCCCGCCGCCTGCGAGACCGGCACGACCTTGTCGGGGTTGCTGGGCATCGCGACGAGCGGCTCGATCGTGCCGAGGTCGATCTCCATCGATTCGTCGTACGCGGCGCCGGGATCGGGCAGCACCTCCCGCCAGTCCTTCTCGCGCCCGATGCTCCGCATGTACTCGCGGGTGACCGCGTCGGACGGGAACATCGAGGTGGACGCGCCCATCTCCGCGCCCATGTTGCAGATCGTGATCCGCTGCTGGACGTTGAGATTGCGGAGTCCCGGCCCGACGTACTCGAACACCTTGCCGAACCCGCCGCTCACGCTGTTCCGGCGCAGCATCTCGAGGATCACGTCTTTCGCCGTGGACCACGGCGGAAGCTGGCCGGTCAGGTTCACGCGGACGATCGCGGGCATGTGCAGGAAGTACGGGCCGCCGCCCATCGCCACGGCCACGTCGAGGCCGCCCGCGCCCATCGCAAACACCCCCATCCCGCCGATGTGGGGGGTGTGGCTGTCCGCCCCGAGGGCGGTGTCCCCCGGACAGGCGAAGTGTTCCTGGTGGATCTGGTGGCCGATGCCGGCGCCCGGCTTCGCCCACCAGATCCCGTACTTGCGGGCGGCGGTGGAGAGGTACACATGATCCTCGGTGTTCTCCTCGCTCACCTGCAGCACGTTGTGGTCCCCATAGACGCAGGCCACCTTAGACCGCACGCGGTGGAGCTGCATCGCCTCAAAGTGGAGCATCGCGGCGGTCCCGGTGATGTCCTGGATCAGGATCTCGTCGATCTTGATGCCGATCTCCTCACCGGGCGCCATCCGGCCCTCTGCCAGGTGCGCCGTGAGGACTTTTCGCGTTACACTGTCGCTCATCAGCGTGTCTCCCGGTGCTGCCTCGCACCCGTCCCCTCACAGGATCGCAGACCCCCGGCCATCAGCCGAAGCGACGCTTCTTCCATATATAGTACGTCATATAGTACGTCCGCAGGCATCCCGCAATATGGTGTGTCCTCAGGCTTCCCGCGCGGCGGCGAAGGCGGCCCGGATGTTGGCGTCGGGAGTGTCGATCAGCATGACGCACCCGGAGGTCACGATGTGCCCCCGGCCCCCGGTCTGGGAAATCGCGTCGCGCACCTCCTCCGCCACCGCCTGGGGGGTGCCCTTTGCCAGCGTGGTCTCGGCGGCCAGGCCGCACGCGAGGCACGATGTCAGGCGGGCGCGGGCCTCCGCGATCCCCGGGGGCGTCTCGCGGGCGTGCCAGTTGACGATCTGGACCGGGTAATCGGCGAACAGGTCGAACATCACGTTGAGCCCGTGAATGTGCAGGGAGATCAGCGCGTCGCCCGCCGCCTCGAGCACGCGCATGTCGTAGGGGCGCCCGAACTCCTCGTACTCTTCCTCCGTGAGCGCGTCGGTCGTGGCCATCTGGGTCGAGAAGAAGATGCCCTCGGCGCCGGCTCCGAGGAGTGCGCGGACGAACTCGGACGTGACGTCCGCGATGATCTCGAGCCCCTGGTGAAGGGCTTCCGGATCCTCGCGCAGGTACCGGACGACCGCCTGCTCGCCTGAGAGCGTGCGTGCGATGCTGAGCGGGCTGAACGTCGTCTCGAGGACGGGCACCTCCCGGCCGACGGCCTCGGCGACCAGGCGGATCGCGTGAACCTCCCGCCCGTAGACGCCCTGGCTGACGTCCAGCCGCTTGAGCCGCGTCCAGTCCGACGGCTTCTTGATCGGGCGGTCCGTGTATGTCCGGACGCCCTGGGGGTTCGGCTTGTACCCGGCGCGCAGGCCCCAGTCGTCGCCGTAGAACCCCGCCGCCGGGGTCACCTTCAGCAGGTCCGGCTCGTACGCCCGGTAGAACGCGAGGTGCGCCTGGGCCAGCTTCTCGGCCTTCTGGTCGTCCTCCGGGAAGTGGCGCCACAGCGCCGCCGGCACCGGGTCGGGACGTTCGCCCCGCAGCGCGGCTTCGATACGGTCACGATGGGTCATCGGGTCACTCCCTTCTCGTCGTACGGACGTCATCCGGTGCGGCCCCGGCGGCATCCCCGCGGAGGAGCGCGGCGACCGCGGCGACCCGGGACCGATCGGCGTAGATGGCCGCCAGCGCCTCGAGCGTGATGTTCCCGCCGCTCAGGATCAGGGCGACCGTCTTTCCCCCCAGCTGGTGCCGCAGCCGGAACGCGCCCGCGGTGCTGGCCGCGCCCGCGCCTTCGGCCGTCTGCCGGACAGCCTCGGCCAGCAGGAGGATGGCCCGCCGGAGGTCCTCGTCGCTGACCAGGACGATTTCGTCCAAATGGCGGCGGAGAAGCGTGATCGGCAGGGCGAACGGCACCCGGGTCGCGATCCCTTCGGCGAACGTGTCCATCCGGTCGAGACTGATCATGCGCCCCGCGCGGAGGGTCTGCTCGACCGGGTTGGCGTGCTCGGCCTGCACGCCGACCACCCGTACGCCGGGATGCAGGGCCTTCGCCGTGATGCAGTGACCGCACGCCCCGCTGCCGGCGCCGATCGGCGCGATGATCACGTCCACCTCGGGCAGATCCTCGAGCACTTCCAGACTGATCGTGCCGACGCCGGCGATGAGGAGGGGCTCATTGGCCGAGTGCACGTAGCGGTACCCTTCCTGGCGCGCCGTCCGCTCCACCCACTCTCGTGCCTCATCAAAGTCGCGGCCTTCGAGGACGACCTCCGCGCCGAGGGCCCGCATCGACGCGACCTTGATCGGGTTGCTGTCCCGCGGGGCCCCGATGATCGCGCGGACGCCGAACATCCGGGCGGCGTAGGCGATCGACTGCCCGTGGTTGCCCGTGCTGGCCGTGATCACCCCGCGGCGCCGCTCGTCGGGGGAGAGCCGGCTGACCAAGTTGATCCCGCCGCGAACCTTGAACGCGCCGGTGGGCAGGGTGTTCTCGCACTTGACGTACACGCGCGCCCCGAGGAGTCGGTCGAGGGCGGGCGCATGGATGAGCGGCGTCCGAGGCAGGTGCGGGGCGATCACGCGGCGCGCCGCGTACACGTCGTGGACGGTCGGCAGCGGCCCGGGCCAGATCTCCTCGAGCGCGGACATCCTGCCCTCAGGCACCGCCGCACCGCCTGCCCATGCGTTAAGTCCCCCGCCTCAACCGCCGATGGGCGCGAACTGCGTCACGACAAGCGCCAGGGTCAGGACGATCATCACCACAACCGAGACCCAGGCGATCACGTTGAAGATCCGCGAGTTCACGTAGGTTCCCATCAGCCGTTTGTTGTTGACCAGCAGGAGCATGAAGACCAGGATGAACGGGAGCAGCACGCCGTTCGCCACCTGGGACAGGAACAGAATGGAGAGCAGCGGCGCGCGGGGGAGCAGGACGATCACGCACGCGCCGGCGATCAGCGCGATGTACAGGCCGTAGAAGATCGGCGCCTGCCGCACCGTCCGGTCGACGCCCGCCTCGAACCCGAGGGACTCGCACACGTAGTGCGCGGTCGCGAGCGGCAGCACGGACGCCGAGAACAGGGACGCGTTGATGAGGCCGAGACCGAACAGCGCGGCGGCGTACTGGCCGGCCAGCGGGCGCAGGGCGAGGGCGGCGTCTTTCGCGGTCTCGATGTGGAGGTGATGGACGAAGATCGTCGCCCCGCACGCGACGATGATGAACCAGGCGACGACATCCGTCATGATCGATCCGACGAGCACGTCCGTGCGCGTGTAGCCGTACTCCTTCGTCGTGATGCCTTTCTCCACGACGGCCGACTGCAGATAGAACTGCATCCACGGCGCGATCGTGGTGCCGACGACGCCCACGAGCATCAAAATGTAGGCGGCCTGGAAGCTGAAAGTGGGCGTTACCGTGGCGTGCAGCACCTGCCCCCAGTCTGGGCGCGCGAGCAGGCCGGAGATGATATAGGAGATGTAGAACGCGCTCGCGATGAGGAAGATGCGCTCGACGGAGCGGAACGTCCCCCGGACGACCAGCACCCAGACCGCCAGCGCGCCGAGGGGCACCAGGATGTACTTCGACACGCCGAAGATCTCTCCGCCCGCCGCGAGACCGGAAAACTCCGCCATCGTGTTACCGAAGTCGGCCAGGAGCAGCGCGAGCATCACGAGCGTCGTCGTCCGCACGCCGAACTGCTCGCGGATCAGGTCGGCGAGCCCTTTGCCGGTGACGGCGCCCAGCCTGGCCGCGATCTCCTGGATCACGTACAGGGCGATCGTGATGGGCACGAGAGTCCAGAGCATCGCGTAGCCGAAACCGGCGCCGGCGAGCGAGTAGGTCGTGATCCCCCCGGCATCGTTGTCCACGTTCTGCGTCACGATGCCGGGCCCCATGATCGCGAAGAACATGAGGAAGCGGCTCATCGCCGCGCTGCGGGTGGCGCGGCGCAGGATGGGGAGGGTAAAGATGCTAGGACCCTCCCCCGCCACGGGAAGCCCGGCGGCTCAGGTCCACTCCGCCGCCGAGCTTCCGGGGGCCGTACTTCTCCAACAGGATGTCGATCAGGTGATCGACCGTGACGATGCCGGCCAGCCGGCCGTTCTCCTCCACGACCGGGACGGCCAGGAGGTCGTACTTGATGAGCGCCCCGGCGACGTCCTCGGTGCTGGCATCGGGCCGGACGGAGATCACGTCGGTGCGCATCACCTGCGAGATCGGGGCGCCGGGAGGCGAGACGATCAGGCTGCGGATCGACAGGATGCCGACGAGCCGCTCCTGTTCGTCCACGACGTAGAGGTAGTAGATCGTCTCCGAGTCGGGCTTGGTCTCACGGAGCCGGGCGATCACCTCTTCAACGGTCATCGTCGCCGGCAGCGCGATAAACTCCGTGGTCATCTTCCCCGCCGCGGTCTCGGGCGGGTACTGGAGCAGCCGGCTGACCTCCTCCGCCTTCTCGTCTTCCATGAGCGCGATGAGCTCCTCGGCCCGCTCCTCCGGCAGCTCGCCGAGCACGTCCGCGGCCTCGTCGGGCGCCATCTCCTCGAGAATGTCGGACGCCCGCTCGTTCGGCAGCTCGTTGATCACCGCGGTCTGGACCTCGGGCTCGGCCTCCTCCAGGACGTCGGCCGCGCGCTCGTCGGTGAGCGCGGTCATCATCTCGACCCGCTCGTCCCGGTCCAGCTCTTCGAGCAGATCGGCGAGATCGGCGGGATGGATGTCCTTCAGCTTCTCCCGGGAGATGCTGAGCTTGAGCGGCGTCATCGTCCCGCCGAGGACCGCGACGAGGTTCCACGGGATCACGCGGGAGCGCAGCGGCCGGCCGACGCGCTCGAGCGCCCGGCAGACGAACGGCTCCAGGCCGAGGCGGCGCAGGAGCGCCCGGGTGCCGACGTCGGCCCCGACGACGCGCACCTCGTTGCCGACCTGGCGCAGCTCGACGTCGTTTACCCGGACGACCTTGAGGTCGTCGATGTCGACGACCTGGCCGTCGAGGATGTTGTCCCGGAGGAGGATCTCATCGGGCTGCAGCGGCCGGGGCGTCAGGTGGCGCCGTTCGACCCGGAGGCGGACGCCGGCGGTGGACAGCTCCGCGACGGCATCCCACGGGATAATCGCAAGCCGGCTGCGGTCGCCGCTGAGCAGCACGCCGGTGATCCGGGGGAACTTTTCTGTGCCGTGATAAATGACGAGATCCGAGGCGGTATCGAACGCCTCACCGGTCGCGTCGTACACGGGCTTCCCGATCACCTGGCTCAGGTAGAGCATCGGCCGCTCCCCATGGCTCTGTTGCGCTCAGCGGCGTGTCGCTGTCCGCTTCAACCGGTACATGTAGGTCTCGAAGCCGAGCCTCTCCCAGAACCGGATCGCATCGGGATTGCGGACTGCCACCGTCAGCTCGACGAGCGCCACCCGGTGGGCGCTGAACCACGCGAGGAGCGCCTCCACCAGCTGCCGCCCGATCCCCTCACGCCGGCGCTGCGGGATGGTGAAGGCGTCTTGGATCCATCCCCGCCGGCGCTCCCGGAACGCCAGGGGCAGCGCCTGGATCCGCCCGAGCGCGAAGCCCACCGCCTGCCCGCCCTCGATCCCCAGCATCACGCAGGTGTCGGGCTGTCCGATCGTGTCGCGGAGGAACTCCGCATACTCGCGTGCCGCGCCCTCCTCCACCGCAAGCGCCGGGTCCAGCTCCCCGTGCAGGCCGGCCAGCGCCTCCCAGAGGGGCAGGATCTGCTGAATGTCCCGGATGGTCGCAGGCCGGACCCGACCGTGCCACGTCATCGAAACGCCCTCGGCGTGATACTTTCCGCTCGCCCCCACGCCCTCCTGCCCGCGTGACGGCCGGCGGCCTGCCGGCGGATCGGGGGCCGGCCGCGTCGAAGAAACGGGACGTGATGCCCGAGTTCTCACCCTACATCGTCGCCGCGCTTCGGGCGGCCGCCGCGGCCGGCGAGATCCAGCGCGGTCTCTTCGGCCGGCTCACGCGGGTCGAGTACAAGGGACCGTACGATCCCGTCACCGAGGCGGACCGCGCATCCGAGGAAGCGATCATCGGCGTCCTCCACGACGCGTTCCCCGGACACGCATTCTTAGGGGAGGAAGGCGGGCAGCGCGGTGATGCCGCCTACACCTGGCTCATCGATCCGCTGGATGGGACGTACAACTACGCGCACGCCTTTCCGTGGTTCGCCGTGAGCATCGCGCTTCGTCACCGGACCCGGATGGTCGCCGGGGTGATTCTCAATACGATGTTCGGCGAGGTGTACGCGGCGGAGGCGGGCCGCGGCGCGTATGCGGCGGCGGTGCGCGACCTGGCGCCCGGACCCGCCGGGCGGGCCGGCGCCGGCTGGCGGCGTATCTCGGTCTCGCGCGTCGGCCGCCTGGCCGAGACGACGCTCTCCACGGGCTTTCCGCATTCGGTGGCCGAGACGCGGCTCAACCTGGATCACTTCACGAACCTGGTGCTGGCCGCCGGCAAGATCCGGAACGTCGGCTCGGCGGCGCTCAGCCTGGCCGCGGTCGCGCTCGGACAGATGGACGGCTACTGGGAGATCGGGCCGGCCGTGTGGGACTTTGCCGCCGGGTCGCTCCTCGTCGAGGAGGCCGGCGGCCGGGTGACCGATCTGCGCGGGCGGACCCGCGAGGCGTACGCCGGCCAGCTGCTGGCCACGAACGGCAAGGTCCATGACCAGGTCGTCGCAGTGCTCGGGAAAGGGCGGAGCGGCCTCGAGTAAACGGCGGGGTCAGTCCGCCGGCGCGAGGTGCACGTCCCGAGGGAGCGCGCTCAGGACGTGCGCGCCGTCCGCGTCGACGTAGACGATCTCCTCGAGCCGCACCCCGAACTCGCCCGGAAGATAGATCCCCGGCTCGACCGAGAACACGAACCCCTCGTCGATTGGCAGGGGGTTGAGGTGCGTCACGCTCGGGGGCTCGTGGATGGAGATCCCGAGTCCATGCCCGATCCGGTGGGTGAAGTACTGTCCGAACCCCGCCCGTTCGATCACGCCGCGTGCCGCGAGATCGACCTCCTTGAGCGGCACGCCGGGCCGGATGACGGCGAGCGCGGCAGCCACCGCCGCCTCGACGGTCCCGTGCACCTCACGGTACCGGGCGGTGGGCGTCCCGGCATACGCCATCCGTGTGAGGTCGGACGCGTAGCCGTCCAGAGAGCCTCCCAGGTCCAGCGTGATCGAATCCCCGACCCGCACCGTGCGCCCCGAGGCCTGATGGTGTGGGAACGCGCCGTTTGGGCCGGAGGCCACCGCGGTGGCGAGCACCTCTTGCGATCCGGACCGCCGGAATGAGGCGGCCGCGATGTCCGCAATCTCCTGTTCCGTCACCCCGGCGCGGCAGGCCGCCCAGGCATCGCGCATCGCCCGATCGGCGTGCCGGCCGCTCCGGCGAAGCGCCTCGATCTCTTCGGGAGCCTTGCGCATCCTTAGCGGCGCCAGAATCTCCGACCCGAGGGCGAGCCGGGCGGCCGGATACGCCTCGGTGAGGACCAGCACGAAGTCGGCGCGCATCGTGTCGCCGACCGCGATGCGGGCGGGCGCACGCCCGCCGAGCGCCTGGCGGGCGCCAATGAGGGCTCTGGCGGGGCCATCGGCGTCGGTGTACGCGAACGTCGGGATGGCGATGTGCTCCGCCGCCTGGCTCGCGTTCAGGCTCGGGACGACGAACGCCGCGCCGGCCGCGTCGACGAGCAGGTAACACGGCCGCTCGTCCGCATGCGGCGAGTACCCGAGAAGGTAGCGCATGTCATCCCCCGGGGACACGGCGAGGAGGTCGGTCTTGTACTCCGCCATCCGCTCCCTGGAGCGCGCGACTCGGGCGGTGTAGTCCATATCCGGACACTTCTCGAAAACTTCTTGAAACCCCCGTGCGCGTTCACTCAACCTCCCCGTCATCCCCGATGTATTCCCACGAGACACCTCTGTGAGCGGCATTCGCGTTGGCGGGCACGCCCGGTGATCCAGGATGGAGCCCGCCTGTAGGCCGGCAGGAGCTTGGATTGATCGTGCAACAATCGTGCAAACAAGGAGGTCCCGTCAATAGGTGTGTAAATCTTCAGGCGGCGACCTCCTGACCGTTGGTCGTAACTTTCACCCCGTTCACGAACTTCACCCCCAGGTAGACTTCGGTGGCACGCTCCGGCGCGGT
>Ga0102924_1004214_pt1 | contig 14648 bp, 12 predicted proteins | sample PaiPotPPM11metaG_FD_80116 | JGI IMG/M metagenome (GOLD analysis project Ga0102924, IMG submission 80116) | Iron sulfur acid spring bacterial and archeal communities from Banff, Canada, to study Microbial Dark Matter (Phase II) - Paint Pots PPM... ... | reverse complement strand
GGTCGGCGGCGCTCGGCTTCCCCCCGTGCCTCGCGGCCTGGAACAAGCGGTCCGAGGGCTTGCCGACGCTCATGAGCCCCCCTGGTGGGTTCGTGCCTGGCGCGCCCGGTAGCGCGCGTAAGCCTCGTCGAATGCCTTTCGCGCCATCCGCAAGCGCGAATAGATCGTCTGCACGTTGACGCCGAGGACCTGCGCGATCTCCGGCGCCGTCATCTCTTCGAGCTCGCTGAGCACCAGGAGCTCCCGCTTGTCCTGATCGAGCTCGTCGAGCAGCGCGCAGAGATGAGCGAACGCCTCGTTCCGCTCGGCGACCTCGGACGGAGCCGGCGCGGCGGACGGTACCGGCGCTTCGTCGCCTACGTCCGGCGCAAGGGGGACGCAGCAAGCCCGCTTGCGACGGAAGGTGCGCCGGTGGTTGCGGACGACCCGCAAGACGATGCCGTAGATCCAGCTTCGCAACGAGGCGTGCCCGCCCCGGAAATCCGGCAGCCGCCGGTGCAGCACGAGGAACACGTCCTGCGCCACGTCGTCGATACTTGACTCCGGCGCGCCGAGGCGCCTCGCCGCACACCACACCATGTCGAAATATTCCGCGTAGATACCGTCGAACGTCGCGACCGGAGCCGCCGCGTTCTCCTGCGGCGCGGCAAGCATTGTGACGGCGGAGACGACGGGCATCGAGGGAGACGCGGGGGGCTCCGGACCGTCCGGAGCCTTCGTCGGGCAGTGGCCGGGGGCGGGCGAAGTTATGATCAAAACGTCGCCTCGAGGCTCAGGGCCAGGCGAGCCGTGGCGGCGGCCGTCCGGTGGACGTTGCCGTCCAGCCCGAGGACGACGAAGGCCTGGCGCCGCAGCGGAACGTCCGCCTCGGCGAGGAGCCGTGCGCCCAGCCAGTCGGTGAAGGCGAACCGGGCGCTGCCGGCGGCGAGCGGGCCCCCATAGACGGAGGTCTGGTGCGCCTGGGCGGGAGGTAGCGCCGTCCCGAAGCCGCGCCCCTCGAGCCAGTCGACGAAGAATCCGGCGCACGCCCCGAGGTCGAGGCCGAGTCGCCGCTCGTAACAGCCGCGCAGGGAAGCGTCGACGAGGTCGAAGTGGCCGCCGATGGTGCTCGTCGCCATCGCGGTCTGCGTCGGCCAGTACGTGCCCGAGAGGTCGATGGAAAGGACGTCCAGAGGACGCGCCGATAGCGTCACGGTCGGGCCGATGGCCGGTTGCGGGAGAGAAGCCGTGTCGGCGGTGGCGCCCGCGCCGGCCCGGAACCGTCGCGGACGGCCCGCGCCGTCTTCGACCCCTGGCGGCGCGGGGGCGGCCGGTCGGTCGGGTGCGGTCGGCGTGGAGGGCGTGACGGGATCGCCGGGCTTCGCCGACTCCGCGGGAGTTGCCAGCGCGGCGCCTCCGGAGGAAGGGGTACTCGCGATCGCCGGTTGGGTCGCGACCGCCGCTGCTGCAGGGGGGGTCACCGCGGGCGTCTGCGCGACGGCAGCGGGAGCGGCAGCAGCGGGGCGCGACGCGCTCGCCTCCGCGCCTGCCGCAGAAAACGGCGCGCCCGGTGCCGCGCTCATCGCGATGACGAGCGCGCTCGCCTCCGCGGCGGCTGCGCAGCTGGCGGTGTCCAGCACCCGTTCGCCCTGCCCGCGCTCGGTCCGGACGCGCACGACTGTGCGATAGCCGGTGGCGCTCCTCGTCACGCGTACCTGCGCGTCCACGACCGTGTCGGCCCTTCCGGCGAGCAGCACTTCGACGCGGTGCGCGACCTCCGCGGCATCAGGGCACTCCGCGGGAGACTCCCAGGCGAGCGACGGCAGGGGTCCCGCCGCTCGCGCGCCACTCGAAGCCGCGAGCACCGTTCCCGCCGCGACCAGGCTGCGCCGCGCTCCCTTCACGGCGAGTGTTCTACGGCGGCAACGTGCCCTCGTCGACGAGAACCGCGCTCGTCGCGCGCCGGGCGTCTTCCTGAGTGCTACCGTCCTGCGCCGTCATGAGCCTCGCCAACGACGCCATCGCCGTGCGCCCGCTCGTCGAGAGCGACGTTCCCGCCGTGGCGGCCCTCCTTGCCGCGCAGCTTCGCGAGCACGAGATTCCCGTTCGGCAGGAGCGCCTCGTAACGGCCCTGAAGGGTATCCTCTCGCACGGAGAGCAAGGGATCGTGCTCGTCGCCGCGAGAGCCTCCCGGCACATGGGTGTGGCCTACGTGTCCTTCGCACGTCCACTCGAGCACGACGGGGAAGTCGCGTGGCTCGAGGAGCTGTACGTCTCTCCCGAGAGCCGCGAGCTCGGCGTCGGCACGCGCTTGCTGCGGGAGGTCGTGGCGCGCGCCGAGGCGCGCGGGTGTCTGTCGGTGGAGCTCGAGGTCAAACGCGGGCACGAGCGTGTCCTCAGCCTCTACGGCCGCGAGGGATTCCAGGATCTCGGACGCAAGCATCTGGCGAAGCCGCTGAAAGGTTGGGACTGGCAGTGATCGCGTGGAGCCCTACTCACGGGGGGGCTTCACGCCCTGGCAGGTCAGATGAAACCCGGGCAGCCCCTCGGTGACCATCGGTCCGCAAAAACTGAGGCACGCAGTGTGCGGAGGGAAGCAGTCACACGTCTTGCGCACGCTGCCGTCGCCCGGCAAGCAGCTCGGAGGCAGCGGGCGGCAGAAGTAGTCCGTGGGCAAGTCGAAGACGTCGCTCAGATAGATGGCGCAATAGTCCTCGCGCACGTCGCAGAACCGCTTGCCGCACGGGATAAAGTTCGCCAATTTGCCGCCGCAGCGGCCCATCACGGCGAGGTCGACGCCGGCGGTGTGCGCGGCGCACTCGTTGTCGTAGATGTTCCGATCGCAGCCGCACACCGGCTCGTACGCGAGCCCCGCGCAGGTCGACGGCTTCGGGCGGCATGTGCCCGGCTTCTGCCCCTTGCCGCAAAGCCCGGGATCGAACGCACAATACTCGCCGGATCCACATCCGGTGTTGTCGTGGCAGACGTTCGCGGCGTCCGTGGCAACGACGAGTGCGCGTGGACCGGCGTCGGAAGCCGCAGTGGGGGTCGCGCTCCTCGTGCACGCGCACGCGCCCGTCGTCGCGATCGCGACGAAGGCACGCGCCGCTGCTCGAAACGATCGGCCCACGCCGCGGATCATCGCTTAACGGCGGTCCGAGTCATAACGCCCCGTCCGACGGCGGGTCACGCCCGCGTTCCGACGCCGAGCGGAGGCAGGCCTGCGACGAACCACGCGGCGCCGTGGCGTGCCGCCATGCGAGGTGCAGGGCCGCCGCACCGACCGCCCGACTCAGCCGTCGCGCGATATACGCGGCGACCTCCGTGGCGTCGTGCGTGGCGGCCGCGCGCCCCAGTGTTTTCGCGATGATGGATCTTCGATGTTCGGCGACGCGTGTTCTCGTCGATCGAGGCACGTCGGATGCTCTTGCCCGGCGTGCATGCGACTCCACCGAGCCTCGTTTCGTGCGCTTGCTTTGACGTCCATCGCCGCCGCCTTCGCCTGCAGCAGCGCGCCGCAAACCGTCGCATCGCACGTCGGTTCGAGTTCGCGTCAAGCCGACAGCGTCCCGAACGTCCCTCTCTTCTTTGCGCAGGTCACCGACCTCGCGGCGGGGGCGGAAGAGGTCGACGGCTCGGGCAACACGTACGTCGCGGGCATCGCGTCGGCGACCGCCTACGTCGACGTCTTCGACGTCAACGGCAAGGAGACCGCGCACCGGCGCGTGCGCTCCGGCCAGGCCCTCACCGCAACCGCCGTTCGCGTCAACGACCCCGGGTACATCGTCGGCGGCCAGTTCGGCACCGACAACAACCCAGAGGGAGCCATCCAGCCGCACGGGTGGGTCTGGCGCTACGACATCGACGGGAACCTCCTCTTCGAGTTCAACGGCGACGTCGAGACCACGTTCGGCGGCGCCGATCTGTGCGAGGACGGCACGACCGTCGCCGTCGTCGGCACGCTCCTGTACGACTTCGACGCGTCCGGCAACGTCAACTGGTCCGTCACGCCGCCGGGCCTCGTCGCGTCGACCAAGGTCCGGTGCCTGGGAGACGGCGCGGTCCTCGTTGCCGGAAGGAGCGGAGCGAGCAACGCCGCGCACGCGTTCGCCGCGCAGTACGAGAGCGACGGCACGCAAGATTTCGCGTGGACGGGACCCGACACGGTGGACCCCTTCGGCGCGGTCCTCTTCGACATCGACAACAACGGCGCGCCGTACTTCGGAGCGACGACGACGAACTCCGGCGGCAAAGCGATCACCGTGTACGCGCTCGACACGAGCGGCAACGTCCTCTGGTCGGCCGGCTCCGGCGGCACGGCGGACACCTTCTCCGGCATCTCCGTCAGCGACGTCGTCGCCGTCACGGGCACGCGCATCGTCTCGTCGACGGAGACGCACTACCTCACGAACATGCTCGATACGTCGGGCAACGCGCTCTGGACGCGCGAGGACGCCGTGGGCGGCTCGACGCCGGCCTCGGCGCAAGGCGTCTTCCTCGACGACGCCGACAACCCGTTCGTCTGCGGGATGTTGGCGACGACCGACACCGGCGCGCTCCTCTACGCGGCGGGCGACGGGAGCACGATGCTCGAGTACGACATGGAAGACATCGCCGCGCGCTGGGCGGACGTGACCAACGGCGTCGGCCGCTGCATCGGCCGCCTCGCCAACGGGCAGGGCACCGGGATCGTCGCCTTCCAGGTCGAGTGATCGCAATCGCGGTGCTACCTCGGCGCGTACCCATCGCGTGGCGGCGGGCACCGATGGCGCTTTTCGATCTTGTCGCGACAGGCACCTCGGACTAATCGAGCCCGTGCGTGGATCGGAGGAACTCACGCCCTTCGTCCACGTTTGCCTGCTTGCGCCGCCCTCCGTTCGCGGGAGCTTTCGAAGTCATGGTGTCGGCCGGTAGTCGATCCCGCGCAACCAGTCTTGAAAGCAGCCGATAGGGAGAGCAAAGGGAGCGGTTCGGTTTCAGGGGACCGTGAGCCGCGCGCAAGGGACGCGCGCGAGAGGCGGCACTAGCGACGCCCTGGGAAGGATGGAGAGACATCGGATGGCGCACTGGCAGCATCCACCTGAGACTCGCGTTGGCATCTCCACCGCCGCAGGCGCGCGCAATGGGATGCGATCCCAGCGCCGGGCAGCGGCGGCGGAGCTCGCGATCGTGAGATTGCTGCTGCTCGCGTGCGTCTTCGTCCTCTCTTGCGCGAGCGGCCTCGCCTCCCGCGGCGGCGGGGCATCCCCCACCGCTCAGTTCCGCCTGCGCGACTTTCGGCTTCGCAGCGGCTTGCGCGTCCTCGTCGAGGAAGACCACACGGCCCCCATCGTGGGCATCGTCAACGTCGTCGGCGCGGGATCGACGAGCGATCCGCCGGGGAAGGAGGGACTCGCCCATCTCGTCGAGCACCTCACGTTCCGCGCCCAGGCGACGCCTGGACGCACGATGTGGAGCCTCTTCGAGCAGGCCGGCGCGGGCACAATCAATGGACACACCAGCTGGGACTCGACCATCTATTACGAATACGGTCCGCGCGATGCCCTGGCCGACATGTTGACGCTCGAGGGTCTGCGAATCCTGGATCCGCTCGCGCGCGTCGATCAGGCGGCATTCGACGTAGAACGAGAGGTGGTACGGAACGAGCTACGCCAGACGGGAGAGACCAGCGTCGCCGGCGCCGTGTATGGGGAGCTGCAGCGAATGGTTTTCCCGGCCGGGGACCCATACGCGCGCGGAGTCGTCGGCACGCACGAGAGCCTGTCTTCGCTGTCGCTCGAAGATGCGCGCGCATTCGTGAGGACGCAATATCGCCCTTCCGACATGACGCTTCTCGTCATCGGCGATGTCCCCCTCGATTCGATCGAACGGATTTTCGAGAAGACGCTCTCGGGGTCGCTGAACGAGAACCAGCCTGGCGAGGTCGCGGCCAGGCCTGCGACGCGGATTCCTGCGCAGGCGCCCGATCCACCCGCGCCTCCCGCGTTCCGCGGAATCGACGAGATCGATGGCCGGGTCACTTCTCCCGAGCTCTACTTCGCGTGGTCGCTGCCCCGCGGCTTCGCCGACGCGAGCGACATGGGGCGCCTCGCGCTGGGCGGCATCCGCGGCGCGCTCGCCGGCGCAAACCGGGAGGACGCCGACATCGTGGGATCTTCGGCCGGGCTCGATTCGGGTCGGCAGGCGTCGCTCCTCTGGGCGAGGGTCGTGCTGCGTGACGGCGCCAATCCCGAGCGCTCCTCGGAGCACGTCCTCAACCAGCTTTATCGCGCCTGGTTCGGGAGCGAGGGGGAGCCCGTCAACCTGGCGGAGCTCCGGTTTGCGCAGCAGAAAGCCGCGATCCTCACGATGACGGCGGTCGAAGTGCAGGACATCGAGCAGCGCGGCGTGGGACGCGCTCGGTATGCGCACTTCTCGGGCGACGCCACGCTCTACATACGGAGCCTTCAGGCGCTGAAAGACGTCGGCCGGGGCGACCTGGCCCACTTTCACGAGACCTATCTCAATCGCGAGCGCGCGCGCATCGTCCTCGTCCGGCCGACTCCGTCGGAGCGCCGTGCGCCCGAGGGGAGGACAGGAATCGGTTCGCGGGGCGAGGCAGACGCGGGTCCGATCCAATATGACCTCGCATCGATCCCGCGCGTCGCGGTTCCGGTGGGATTCGCCAAGAGCTTTCGGCGCCAGACATTGGATAACGGACTGACGATCGAGTCGGCGAGGCGAGGCATCGCCGGATTGGTGTCCGTGGGGCTCATTCTGCGGCAAGGAACGGCGGAGGAGGAGCAGCCAGGAGCCGCGGGTCTCGCGCTCGCAACGGCGACCGGCCGTTCCGTCCACGGCGAGCTTCGAAATTACGGTGCGGTCATGAGTCGATACGCCGATCGCGACGAGCTGGCGTTCCGGGTCCACACGATCGCCTCCCGCCTCGGTTCCGTCCTCACGATCCTGGCGGACCAGGTCGCGTCGCTCCGCGTGCACAACGACGTGATGCGCGAATTCGAACGCTACTACCGCGACTACGCGAAGAAGCAAGCCATGCAGCCCGAGCGCGTCGCCGATCGCGCGTTTCGGCGTGCGCTCTTCGGGCACCATACGTACGCGAACACCACCGACTGGCCAGAGGACAGAGACCCCGACCAGGGCGGCGCGAACGACTGGCTCGAGGGCGCGCTTCGCCCGTCGAACGCGACGCTCGTCATCGTGGGCGACATGGACCCCGCCGAGGCGCTCCGGCTCGCGAAGAGCGCGTTCGACGGGTGGGGCGGAGGTCCGATGAACAAGTCGCCGGAGGCCCTGGACGAGCAAGGAGAGCACGCGGCCATCGTCGTTCACCGGCCGGGAGCGACCCAGGCGGAGATTCGAGTCGGATGCCGGCTGTCGCCGGCGGACGCCGACGAGTCTTTGCGGCAAGACGTCCTGGCGCACGTCATCGGCGATCGACTCGACGCGGTCATTCGCAAGAGCCTCGGTGTGAGCTACGGCTTTCGTGGCAGCGCGGAGACGCTCCGGGGCGGCAGTTCCGTCCTCTATCTGTCGGGCGCAGTCGAAAACGGCGGGCTCGAAGCCGCCCTGCGCATCGTTCGAAGCGAGTTGACCGGCGCGGGTCGTCTGACGGCGGCCGATTTCGACCGAGGCCGATGGGCCGTCGCGCGGACATACGACCTGAGCCTGGCGACGCCCGATGCGTGGGTCTCCCGAGCGCTCGCGCTCGCGAACGCCCAATGGCCGCTCGAGAGCATCGACGCACAACCCTCCGTCCTCGCGTCGTTCGATCGCGCGCCTTTGGTCCAAGCGCTACGGCGGTGCGCGACCGAAGGCGTCGTATCGATCGTCGGCGACGAGACGATCGCGCGACGGGCGGTCGCGAAGGTTTGGCCGTAGGCGGCGCGTTCGGGAGCCATAGCGAAAAAACACCTCCTTGGAGTGAATTGGCAACCGAAACAAACGATGATCAGGAAGGAAAGGCCCAGTCGGAGCGATTCGATCATGGAGCTCGTTTTTATTTGTCTAAGCCACCGATAGCCACGGTATTGGCGGCATTACGCTGGCTTCCTGCTGATCAGCTGCCTTGCATCAATCTCCTGCAGCATCGGCAACACAGACCACGCGTTTACGGCGTGCGACCGCCACGTGTCGGCCGCGGTTCTAGGCATCGGTTGCCCTGGCCCCGGATCTCCCGCCGAGGACGTTGCACGCGTTCAGGCCGAGTATGCACCGATATGCCAGAACGCATTCAATGCCCCTGGCTCGACGCTGACGCCAGCAAAGCTCGACGCGTGCACCGCGGCTTTCCGGTCGACGCAGGGTCTCCCGTCGCCCTCGGTTCCAACTGCGGCCCAGTGCGTTGCGCCGGGGGCTAGTAGTCAGCCGTGCGTCTTTGGTCAATGCGAGCAGGGGGACGGCCACGGCGATTGTTGTCCCTTCACCACGGAAGGGCAAGAGTGCGGCGTCGGGTTGATCTGCACCCTCACGGAGGGAGGGACCAACACCGCTTGCGAACCGCCCCAGTGGGTCGACAGCGGGCAGGCGTGCACGCCGGAGTCGACCTGCAAATTCGGGGGCTGCCCTTCGGCCGCATCCCCTCAGGAGATCGGAATGACGCCCGAGTGTCCCTCGATGATCCCCGACCGGCAGCCGTGCGACCTGACCTCGGTGACCGCATTTTGCGACTACGGGTCGTACTGCGTGAACGGATACTGTCAGAAGAGCGACGAGCACCTGACGTGCTACGGCCTCCCGTAGTGGTCCAGGCGTCTGGGCGAAGCCCTCGTCTCGGATGTAACGGGCGCTGCCAGGCACGAAGCGCTTACAGCGCGTAAACACCAAACGCCTTGAGAGTCCGACACGGGGGCGCTACGGTCGCACTCGTCTGCGTCGCCCTTTTGTTTGTTTCGCGTGTGAGAGCCGCGGCGTGGTGGCGCGCTCGCGTGCATCGCGGCGGCCCGCGCTCGCGGGAACTCAAGAAGCGACGGCGTCGTGAAGCCGTCGATCCGACGCAACAGTCTTGGGAGGGAGCCGAAAGGGGAGCAACGGGGAAGGTTCGGTCCAGGGGACCGTAAGTCAGTGTCGCGGGGAGACGCTCGAGCTGGCGATACCCGAGGGAGGCGAGCGATTGGCGTCACCCAGCACTTCGCGATGGTGGATTCGTCGGAGGGTTTGATGGAGACGCGCTGGACATTGCCGGTTCCTTCGACCGCGCTGCTCGAGGGCGGAGCGACGCTCGAGAAGCGACTCGGACACGCAGTAGCTCTTCGGTTCTCGTACGAGGCCGAGGGCGCCACACGGCGGACTGGGGCCCTCGTCCTCCAGGGTGTCGAGGCGTTCAAGTGGACATACATGGGAGCGCTCGACGCCTCGATGCTCGAAGCCTACGACCGGCTCGTGGACCGTGGGTCGAGCCCCTGGCTCCGGGAGGTTTCCGCCAACCTGACGCAGAAGGGTCGGAAGGCGTACGGGCTCGTCCACCTGATGATCACCTTCGACGACGGCCCATGTTACGAGGCCGTGTGCCGGTCCTTCCGCGTCGAAGACAAGTAGGACAACGCCCAACATACTGAACGCCACGGTGAGTACCTCGGAGGAGACCTCGGGAGTTCGCATGCCCGCCAACGATCCCTATGCCCCGCCTCGTTCTGCGCTTGGCTCGTCCCATAAGGAGGGCATGTCGCTGCCGGTCTCCATTCCTGGCCTCGAAGGGCGCGTGCGTGTGCTCACAATCATCGGGCGTTCGGGACTGATCGTGGACGGCGTCGCGGTGCGATCGGTGCGCGGCAGGGTCCGTCTCAAAGGACTTCCGTTCGATCCTATCCAGGCGTCGTGGTCGACGGCATCGTGCTCGAAGCGTTGCACGCCAATTGCGCTGCGATCTGCACGACAGCGGATCGTAAACCCGAGCGAGATCACTTCTCGCCGAGAGACTGCACTCGAAGGCACGAGCGCGAAGTGCGAAGCGCGAAGCGCTAGGGAGGGGCACTTATGCGTAAAGAGTTCGAAAATGCCGTGCAGCGAACGTGGCCCGTGCTCGGGTCGACGCGGGGCGAGACAGGCGCATGGCGCCGCAGATTGCTCCCCCGACCGAGGCGGACGATCGCTGCGCTGGGTTTCGGTGCTGCCGTGAGACTTCCGCAAAGGAGCTGCGGTTGGGGCAGGGCGCTCATGGCGACGCCCTGGCTCGCTGCCGTGGCCGGCGGGTGTGGCGGCCAGGCCGTCGACGACCGTTGCGGCCCCGGTATTTCCACATGCGCCGGAACCTGTACCGACACGCGCTTCGATCCAAACAACTGCGGTGAGTGCGGCCTCGCCTGTCCGTCCGGCGTCGCCTGCGAATATGGCTCCTGCGCCTCGAGGGCGGGCACCAGCAGCGGAGGAAGTGGCAGCGGAAGCAGCGCCGGAAGTGGCAGCGGAACGGGCACCGGCAGTAGCAGTGGAAGCGGCGGCGCGAATAGCAGCAGCGGCGTCGGCGGCTCCAGCAGCAGCTCGGGCACCTTCGTCGACGGCGGTTCGACAAGCAGCGGGGCCGGTTTGGAAGGCGGCGCAGATGGGACGCCCCAAAGTTGCGTTTACCCCATGGAGCTCTGCGGAACCACCTGCACCAACCCTGCGACGGACCCTGCCAACTGCGGCTTCTGCGAAAACGCTTGTCCCTCGGGAACGGTGTGCAGCGCAGCGGTGTGCGTAACCGGATGTCCGGTCGCGGCGCAAGACTGCAGCGGCACTTGCGTCGTCGTCGAGATCGATCCGGCCAACTGCGGAAGTTGTGGTCACGTCTGCGGCGTGGGACAGGCGTGCAACGGCGGCAGCTGCGGCACCCCCTGCGGGGACGGCGCGGCGTTCTGCAGCGGCGCGTGCACGCCGCTCGACACGGACGCGAACAATTGCGGCGGCTGCGGCGTCGTTTGCGGCACGGGTGAGACGTGCGCAGCGGGGCTCTGTCGAGGACGGGCGAGCGTATGGCCGACCCTGGGCGGCGACGTGCACCACAGCGGGTTCAATCCCGCGGAGACAGGAACCCCTCCGCTCACGATGGCGTGGAGCGCGAGTTTCGGGGCCCCCTTGTGGCCCGTCGCCTCCGACGGCACCGCCATCTACGTTACCTCCAGCGGCGACTTCTCCGCGGGCGGCAGCTTCTTGACCGCGGTTTCCCCGGCGGACGGTCACGTGCTCTGGACGTACAGTTTTGGCGCGGTATTCGGGATAGGCCAGCCCACCGTCGCCGACGGCCACGTGTTCGTTGCGGACTGCAACGGCGCGATCGGCACGTTCATGGACTCCCTGGTGGCAGAGAACGGCACGCTCGCGTGGTCGCAGTCGTTCCCAGCGCAGTGGGATACGTATTGGGCTCCGCTCGTCATCGAGGGGCGCGTGTACTTCGACGGCGGCATGTACGGTGGGCTCTACGCGTTCGACGAGAACAGCGGCGCACAAGTCTTCTACCAATACGAAGAACAGTGGGACTCGTGGAGCCCCCTCTTTTTCGATAACACCATCACGACGTTCACCGACGGCAACTTGCGCATGTTTAGCGCAGCGGCTGGATCCGTGATTCGTTCCGACCCGGTCCAATGGAGCTCGAACACCTACAGCATGAAGACCTCGCCCGTGAGCGACGGCACCTCGCTCTACGTCGTCGCGCCGCCGAGCCTTTACTCATTCGGCCCAGGTCTCGGGACTCCCCGGTGGACAGCCACTGGCTCTTATACGAGCCAGCCGGCCGTCGCCGCCGGGGTCGTTTACTCGACTGCCGGCGGGCAGCTCCGCGCCAACGACGCGATGACCGGCTCGCTCCTGTGGACGTTCGCGGGCGATAGCGCGCTCTCCTACCCGCCCGTCGTCGCGGCCGGCTATGTCTACGTCGCGAGCGACGCCCACACGTACGCCGTGGACAGCGCCACCCAGACGCAGGCTTGGGCGAACACGCCGGGCGGTTGGCTCTCGATTGCAGGCGGGCAGCTCTTGGCGGCTGGAAACACCGGCACGCTCGTGGCCTTGGTCGCTCAAACCCGGCCCGTAGGGAGACAAAAGGATGGCTTACAAGCGCTGGATCGCGGCAGGCGCAGTTCTCTGCGCGTGCGGGGCTCAGTCGGCGAATCGAACCGCCATCGACGACGGCGGCGGTTCCGCCGCGGACTCCGGCGCCGACGCAGGCGTCGCTCCGAGTGACGGAGCATCCGCGGGCGCGGACACATCGGCAGCCCCGCGCGACGGCGGGCCAGCGCCGGCGGATGCCGGCGCGGACGTCGCGAGCGACGGGGGGCCGGCGCCGGCGGATGCCGGCGTGGACGTCGCGAGCGACGCGATGAATGAGAACGACGCGATCGCGTCTCTCTCGATAAGGCCGGCGCCGTTCACCCCGTTCCAGGGAATCGGCTACTCGGGCACGGTTGCCCTCTGGCAGGCGATACCGTCGGGATCCTTCTCCTACCAGATGAGCGTCGACTGGGGCGACGGCACGCCGCCAAGCACGGGCGGGCCATTTTCGTACATGACCCACCCGTTCGACGTCACCGCGACCCACACGTACGCCACGAGCGGTTCCGCGACGGTCACGGTGACTGTCGTCGATCCGGCGACGGGCGCGAGCGCGCAAACGAGTTACCCGATCCGGATTGGCATTCTCCTGTCCGACTACTCCGACGATGTGCAGGCGGTCGCCGTGGACTCGACCTATGTCTACTGGGCCGCGGGCGCCCCGGTGAAGGTGGCCAAGACCCCCATCGGCGGCGGCACTCGAACGACGCTATTCACCGCCCAGGGAGGCACCGTTGCCAACGGCAGCCTCGCCGTGTACGGGGGCGACCTCTACGCCTCGGTGTCGGCGGGCATCGTGAAGTGTGCCGTCGGTGGGTGCAACTCTCAGCCCACGATGCTCTCGGTGACCTTCGGGACGTCGACCCTGGCCGTGGACAGCCAGAACGTCTACTGGCTCGACTCCGGCGACAAAACCGATGGCTTGGTCTACGCGTGTGCCCTCGGCGGGTGCGGGAACAGCCCGTCGACGTTCGCATCGGGGCAAGCCGTGCCCGTGTCGATCGTGTCCGACTCCAAGAACGTGTACTGGACGAACGGGGGCGTCGGCAGCACCCACGCTGGAACGGTGATGACCTGTCCGGTGTCCGGCTGCGCGCAGCCGACGACGCTCGCGTCGGGGCAGTCGGTCCCCTGGTGGTTGGCGATCGACGCGAACAGTGTCTACTGGGCCAACACCAACGTCGACGGCTCGATCTCGAAGTGCCCGCTCTCGGGCTGTGGCGCGGGACCCGCGGTGCTCGAGAGCGGAGTTCCCACCTATCTCGTCAACGGGCTTGCGATCGACTCCACCTACGTCTACTGGGGCGGCGAAGGGGTGTGGCGCGCGCCCCTCGGCGGCGGCACGCCCGAGGCGCTGATCGACGACTACCAGGGGGCGACCACTGTGCAAGCGGTCGATGGAGCGAACGTTTACTACACGCAATCCACCGCGAGCGGGCAAGCGCAGCTCGTGCAGCTCGCCAAATAGGCGCGAACTGTCTTTTAGTTCGTACCGTGTGATCACTCCAACGGACCTTGGGTGGCGCCGAGCGCCGGCGCCGGCGGCTACGAGCCTCCCCTCAGAACGACCCGGCGCTCATTGGCGACCTTACCGACGCTCTAACGATCGTTCCGGACCACGTAGGAAATCCGCTACAAGTCTACGATACCTCCGTCGCGACATGGTCCGACGGACTGCCACCGACGAGCCAGTGTTGCTCGTACTGGGACGACCATCGCTTGGCCACCGTCGATGTATCGCCGAAGTCCTGCAGGAAGCCCTGCTGGGCGTGGACATCCGGCGCGAGCGCGACATCGAGCAACTGCGCCGCGTTGCCCTCGCTCAGGCGGCGCAGATCCACGCGCTCGTGCGGACGCTTTGAGCCAAATGCACCGAGCTTGCGGCCCTCAAGGGCAACGAGAAGGAGCTGCAGCGGACGCTCGCCCTCATCGAGCAGCTCACCAAGTCGCTGCCATCGTCCGTAGCAGCGCCGCCTGCTCCCGCGGAGCCCGCGGATACGGAGCCGCGCAGGTTGCGGGGCTTCTCGGGACCCACCGAGCAACCCTCGCTTCCGCACGTCGAGCAAGTCTTCGAGCTCGATCCCGCCGACCTGACGTGCCCGAGCTGCGGCGGAGAGCTGCGCCCGATGGTGGGCAGTTCGAGCAGAGCGAGATGATCGACGTCGTCGAGGTCAGCTACCGCCTCGTCCAGGTCAAGCAGCAGAAGTACGCGTGCAAGTGCGGCGGACGCGTCAAGACTGCGCCGGGCCCCGAGCGCGCCGTCCCCGGCGGACGCTACTCGCTCGACCTCGCGATTGAGGTCGCCATAAGCACGAACCGGACGCGAGCGAAATCGGCCGAGTGAGGCGATCCGACAGTGGCAAAGCGTCGTCGCCCAGCGCTGGACGCTGCTGGACGACTTCGAGGCAGGCGGCAAGCGGTTCGTGCTCGCGATGGAAAATCGCCCGCACCCTCCGAGCCTCGAGCTCCTGAGTGCGCGCGAGCACCAGGTGCTCGCCCTCGCCGAGGTGGGGCGCACCAAGGCTTCGTCCCGGTCGCTGTTGAAAGTTGAGGTGGCGGTTTCACCCGCCCCGAGACCATTCTCGGGGCCTCTGATGGGAGGAACCGCCGATGAAGGACACTGCCAGGAAGAAGGAACGAAG
>Ga0102924_1004212_pt1 | contig 14653 bp, 23 predicted proteins | sample PaiPotPPM11metaG_FD_80116 | JGI IMG/M metagenome (GOLD analysis project Ga0102924, IMG submission 80116) | Iron sulfur acid spring bacterial and archeal communities from Banff, Canada, to study Microbial Dark Matter (Phase II) - Paint Pots PPM... ... | reverse complement strand
GTCTCGATGGCGGCGGCGACCTGCCCATGCAGCTGCTCCGCGCGCCCGACCGGCAACGTCTCGGCGATGGTCTCCACCACCAACCCGTGTGCGAACTGCAGGTGCGCGGCAGATCTGCCGCGCCGCAGCACCCCTGCCCGGAATGCGGGCTGGAGCATGGTAAGGATCTCGGCCGGCTGCCGACCGCAAGCGGCGGCCAGCATGTCGATGGGGACGTCCACTCCGATGAGCGCGGCCGTCTCCAGGACGTCATGCGTCGCTGCCGGTAGCCGGCTCAGCCGCCAGGTGATGACATCCCGTACCCGCGGCGGAACCGCATCAGCCATACCGATATCACCGCTCCCATCGTCGCGCAGGAGGAGGCGGCCAACCTCGCCGACGAAGAACGGGTTTCCCGCTGTCCTGGCTCGAACCCGCTCGGCCAGGTCGCCCGGTACCTCGCGCCCCGCTATCTGTGTCAGCTGCTCGTGGACCGCGCCGGCATCCAGCCCGGACAGCCCGAGGTGCACCGCGTCCTTGACCCGGGCCACCTCGGCCAGCGTCTTCTGCAGGGCGGGTGTGACATCCTCCGCGGATTCTCGGTGCGTCCCGACAATCAGCAGTGGCCCCTCGCCGAGCCTGCTCGCTACGTGTGCGAGCACCTCGAGCGATGCGGGATCAGCCGCGTGCAGATCGTCCAGGATCACAACCTGGCCCTGATGTCCGGCGCAGCTCAGGAGAAACGACGCAATCTCATCGCTTAGATGGAACCGTTCGGCCTCACCGTCATGAGCGGGGATGGGCAGGTCTCCTAGGAGGGTAGCTATCTCGGGCAGGAGCCGCGCCAGGCCCGGCGCCGCCGACGCCAGGTTGCGGCCCAGCGTCGCCGGATCGTTCGTCGTCGATTGGTTCCTCAAGGTCTGGGCCCACAGCCAGTAGGGAGGGGCGCCAGCCGTTTCGGGTGCTCGAGCCCACGACACGCTCACACCGCGCGCTCGAGCCTCCGCGGCCAGCGCCTCCGCCAGGGTGCTCTTCCCGATGCCTGGCTCTCCCGAGACCAGCACCAGCCGGCCGTGTCCTGTGAGCGTGCTGTCCAGCGCTGCGCGGAGCACGGACATCTCTCGCTCGCGGCCAAGGATTACAGGCGCCGAGCTCAACATCATGCCTGTCCCGACCTTCTTCGCAGCCCTACTCCGGGGATGGTTGGCTCATCGTACTGCAGACGTTGCGACCGGTGTGGCGACGCCGGACGGTGCTTGCCCGAGGCGATCGGTGGGTACATGGTCTTGATAGGCGATACCCCACTCATTAGAGGCACAGCCCTGCAAAGCAGCAGGGCGGGCCGTGAGACGGCAAGGGAAGAATGACCCGGTACGCGTTTGAGAATGTCTGGGAGCTGGCGCGACGCCGCCTGGCCCTCCTCGAGCAGAGCGCCGATCCGGCAACGGTGACGTGGCTGCGCCGCCTCGGTGTCGGGGAAGGATGGCACTGCTGGGAGGTGGGAGCAGGAGGAGGGTCAATCGTTCGCTGGCTGGCTGAGGCAGTCGGGGGCACCGGGTACGTCCTGGCAACCGACATCGACACGCGCCACCTGGAGGATATCCAGGCGCCGAACGTCGAGTTCCGCTCGCACGATGTAGTGCAGGATCCCCTGCCGTCGACGCCCTTCGATCTGATTCACACTCGACTGGTCTTGATGCACCTCCCGGCTCGAGAGGAGGTGCTTCTTCGCCTCGTCTCCGCGCTCAGGCCCGGAGGCTGGCTGCTCCTGGAGGAGCACGACATCTTCCCGGTGCACGCCCTCGCGCGCGATCATTACAGTCGGGTCTGGAGAGGAGTCGAAGCGGTGGTTCAGGCGACCGGTGCGCGCTCTGACTGGGGAAGGGAGCTGCCCCACCTTCTTGGGACCCACGGTCTGGATGACGTTGGGGCTGAGGCGCTGGCACCACTCTTTCCGGGTGGTTCTGCCTCTGCAGAGTTCTGGCGTCTGTCGTGGGAGCAGATTCGCCAGCCGCTCCTCGCGAGCGGTGTGGCGCCCAAGGATCTCGATAATGCCATGAGCGACCTCCAGGACCCAGGGCAATGGTTCACGGCCCCAGCGATGGTGTCGGCCTGGGGCAGGAGGTCACTTGCCACGTCGTAGACCAGGACGAGTTGCAGCGAGGGCGTGACTGTCCAGTCTGACTTGGAGGGCGTGGCAGTGGAGACAGCGGCAGTCGCAGGACTCACCGAGACACAGTCCGACTGACGACAATCTGACCACAAAAGGCGGTATTCGCCGGCTTGCGTGGCCGTACGCCGTCGGCCGGCTACGAGGGAAACGCGGCAGATTCCAGCCAAAGACGAATGTTGACGGACGGAGGCGAACAGGCTGCCACCTCCTGTACTTCCAAATTTCGGAACTGGGCGTCGGGGGTTACGCTCCCGGTTCCACCCTCATGCGCGTGCTTGCTCCTGGCTGCATTTCTCGAGAATGAGGTAGATCGTTCGGGTCCTTCCTACGACATACTTCCTGGCCAGATTCGGTCCCGACATTTCGGTCGCGTACTCCTCGACGATCTTGGGGTAAGATCCCATCCCCGACGCAAAGGTGGCATCGCCCAATAGCCGTCGGAGAGCGGACGGAAGTAATCCGTGAGGGCCCTCTCACCTTGGACCTGGCAGACGGATGACCACAACGTGCCCGACGGTGCCATAGGAGTCTCACAGCGTCATACCCGTCGCCGATATACGCTCGGCCTCACTGGAGGAACGATGGAGGCTGTTGGGCCTCCTGACGCCGCCACGGTTCAGAGCGCGTCGGCAGGCGCCCCTGGCTGACCCTCCGCACGACGTGCATCCACGGAGCATCCACCGACCCGATAATCGCCTTCGGCCGCTCTCATTCGCGATTGTTCGCGACCCGGCTTTTTCGGCGTCTGGACGCGGGAAATCGGATGGGGGCGAACGACGGCGACCATGCCAACAAGGACTCATAAGCCCCGTGTCGCTGGTTCGAACCCAGCCGCCGCCACGTTTTCCCCGTCAGGACGCCAAATCTGGGGCGGCGTCGGGGTGCGTGAGAGCGCGACGACCGGTGCGAGCATCCACCGGGGCATCCACTGCGCGAGCAACCGCCCGCGTGTGCACGAGCTCTCTGATGCAGGTCGAGGCATGGCGATCATCCGTTGTGGCCGCCGATAACATTCGCGTCCACGTGAGACATCGGAGGGGCGCGTGCTGGCTGTCTCCGTCAGCGGGCACGACGCATGGCGGTAGCCGGCGCTCCCCCCGCGCCAGGCCACCCGTGCTGGGTGGCCCTGATACCCTGCTGCCTGACTCGTCTCCGCCCGGACCCGCCGTTACTCGTCCACCACCTCCTGCAGCTCATCCCCTCGGCGGCGCCTGGCATCGGGACCGCGGTTGCCACCATCCCGCTGCCAGATCAGGTGGTCTTCTCGGTACGAGACAGTGCGACATGGCCGGCTGTCACGCGCGTGTAAACAAGACGATCGTCGTGGGCATCCCGAGTGCGTGGACACGATGATTCTGACGGCGGCTGAGCATACATGTGCCGCATGTGCTTGTGGGGCTGACGGGCTACTCATCCCTCGTTCGATGGGGAGCCGGTCGTCGCCTTCGTGTCATGGTCCCGTACGGAACAACTCACGCACCTCCGCCACACTCCGTCAGCCGCGCTCGTGTTCCGGGACGGGTAGCGGTGGGTCGCAGTCGAGGGCACGGCTGAGTTCCTGGGACCGAAGACGAGTGACGGAGCACTACAAGCCGATGTGTACGACGACATCATGCGACAGATTTTGGCGGCCGCCGGGCGGGCAGCAGAGAGTACGGTTGTGGAGCACCTCATCGAAACGCGAGAACTGACCGGTGTCCTGGTTCGCATGGATCGCGTCTATTCCGGCTTCTGAATCGGGCTCCGCTCCACGTAGCACGCGATCTCGATCAGGTTCCCGTCCGGATCCCGGAGGTAGACAGATTCGATGCGGCCCAGCGCGCCGTTCCTCTCGACCGGTCCCTCGAGGACTTCCAGTCCTGCACGTTCGAGGTTCCTCATGGCATCAGGGAGCGGCGTGTCGGAGATCACACAGATACCCTGCGTTCCAGGTGCCGGGTGCGCCGCCTTCGGCTCAAACTCCTTTCCATATGCGTGCAGGTTGATCTTGCACTGTCCAAACTGGAGCGCCTTCCTCCCCTCGGCGAAGGTGACGACCTCCATGCCAAGGACACGCCCATAGAAGTCGCAGGCACGGTCTATGTCACGAACGGTGAACACGACGTGGTCGATGCGCTGGAGCTGCATCCGGTCCTCCTTCCCCGCCGTGTTATGCGTGCATCCAGGCGAGGGAAGCAGGTAGCGTTGATAAATCGAGCCTGGGACTGCTCCCTGTTGTGGCCAATCTCGCCCTCGTGAACGCTTGACCGGATTCCAGAAAAGTCGCACCCAAAGTCGGTGTGTCGATCTAGCGAGTCACATTCTTCGGTCGGTGCGTGTCTTATAAGTATGGACCCAATGCGGAGGCGAGCCATGTCAATGCCGTCGTCGAACAGCTCTCAACACACCGGAGCGTGGATCGGATGATGGATGAGCGCGACTGGCTGGCAAGTCACTTCGAGGAGCACAGAGCTCATCTGCATGCCGTGGCCTACCGCATGCTCGGCTCGGTGACCGAGGCCGAGGACGCTGTACAGGAAGCATGGCTTCGGATCTCCCTTGTGGATAAGAGCGGCGTCGAGAGCATGCGGGGGTGGTTGACCACGACCGTTGGGCGCGTGTGCTTGAACATGTTGCGCTCGCGCAGGTCACGGCCCGAGGAATCCTTGGTGCATGTGCCGGACCCAGTCGTGAGCCTCGAGGAAAGCGTCGACCCAGAACACGAGGCGTTGATCGCTGACTCCGTAGGGCTGGCTCTGCTCGTTGTCCTCGACACACTCGCTCCTGCCGAGCGGCTTGCATTTGTGCTGCACGACATGTTCGCGGTGCCCTTTGAGGACATCGCCACGCTCCTTGAACGGTCCCCGGCCGCGGCGCGGCAGCTCGCCAGCCGGGCACGGCGGCGTGTGCAGGGATCCCCGGAGCCGGACCCTGATCTGGGCCGCCAGCGAGAGGTCGTCGATGCCTTCTTCGCCGCCTCGCGCGACGGCGACTTTGAGGCACTCGTCGCGGTCCTCGATCCCGACATCGAGCTCAGGATCGATGGCGGCGTGCTGCGTGCCGAGGCTTCGCTCGTTCTTCGCGGCGCGGAGGCCGTCGCGGCGCATGCGGCCACCTACTCCAACCTCTACCCATTCGTCAGACCGGCGCTCGTCAACGGCGCTGCGGGAGCCGTGGTAGCGCCCCACGGGCACCTGTTCTCGGTCATGGCCTTCACCGCTTCCAACGGGAGGATCACCGCCATCGACGCGCTCGTCGACCCCGAGCGCCTCGCACACCTTCACCTCGCCGTACCCGGCTCGTGACGACACCGATCAGACATACGCCTGAACATCGCTCACGAGACCACGCCGGCCAAGCGCGGACTGTTCGTCTGAAGGAGGCAACCAGATGTTCACGCTCTTCACCGCTTACATCCTGGTCACCATCTGCACGATCGTCGTGAACGGCTTCGCTGCGGGGGCCGATTTCAGTCGGGCCCGGTTCGTCCTCGCCACGATGGCAGAAGTACGCGTCCCCGAACCCTGGCTCCCGCTGCTCGGCGCCCTCAAAGCCGCCGGGGCGGTCGGACTGCTTATTGGGCTCCTGTGGTTTCGGCTCATCGGCATTGCCGCCGCGATCGGACTGGTTCTGTTCTTCATCGGCGCCATCGCCACCCACATCCGCACCGGGGTCCTGTACAACATCGCCTTTCCCGGCTTGTTCCTCGCACTCGCCGTCGCTTCTCTGGTTCTTACCGTCGCATGAGTGTCCGGCCAGGCTTGATGAACCGATGCGATGCGGAAGCTCGGCCTGCGTGACGGGGCGCGAGTCCAGTTGATGTCGGTATCATTGACCGAACGAACCGCGGTAGGCGGCCTTTGCAAAGCAGGCGCCCAGCGGCGATGAATGTCCATGGGTGCGGAGAGAGATGGCAGGAACCCAGAGGGAGCATGCCGAGCCGTCGATCGTCTGGATGGTACCCGCGATTCCCATCCCCGACGAGCCATTTGTCGGAGATGAGCGCACGATGTTGGAGAGCTTCCTCGACAGGCACCGAGTGTCCCTCCTCTCCAGGTGCGCAGGGTTGACCGCCGAGCAGCTTGCCCAACAGGCGGTGCCACCCTCCAATCTCTCCCTGCTGGGCTTGATCCGTCATGTCGCAGACGTCGAGCGAACCTGGTTTCGGCAACGCTTCCTCGGTAACTCTCTCCCTTCCTTGTATGTGCGTCCAGAGCGACCTGATGCCGCGTTCGAGGAGGTCGATCCCAGCCAGGCCCCTGCGGCAGTTGACACACTCTTGCAGGAGTGGGAATCGTGTCGAGAGGAGCTGCGAGGCTCGTCACTCGACGACACCTTCGCGAGTGCGCGCTGGGGCGACATGTCGCTTCGCTGGGTCTATCTCCACATGATGGGCGAATACGCTGGCCACAACGGGCATGCTGACCTGCTGCGTGAAAGGATCGATGGCAAGACCGGGTGGTGATGGTCGTGCCGCGCTCAGTGTTCCGTGTGCCGCTGCCTGCCCGAGATTTCAACACCAGAGGCGCATGAGCTCTCAAAGTGTTCTAGACGCTCCACTTAAGGGTGTCTGAACAGGGGGAAGGAGGAACCGTCACTCCCCGCTATGCTGAAGAAGATATGTCAGCACAAGAGATTGATGCCTACCTGGAAGGGCTGGACGAGCCCAAGCGAAGCACGCTTCAGCAGCTCCGAGAGACGATTCTGGAAATCATCCCTGACGCGGAGCAGTGCATCTCGTATGGGTTGCCGGCATTCCGCGTGCAGGGCACGGTCGTCGCCGGCTTTGCCGCCTTCAAGAACCACCTGAGCTATCTGCCGCATAGCGGTTCTGTGCTTCCCGAGCTAGGGGATGCAGCCGCAGGATATGGGGGCACCAAGAGCTCACTGCACTTCCCCATCGATAGACCGCTTCCCAAACCGCTCGTGGAAAAGCTCCTCGCCCTCCGCCTCAACGAAATCTCAAAGTGCTAGGCGGTAGGGCAGTCGTCCTAACAACGCCTCACTGGCCCACACGACCGTCGACGCACTCCCGCAATAGATCCGCGTGGCCGCAGTGTCGGGCGTACTCCTCGATCCGGTGTACCAGCAGCTCCCGGACGGCGATGGCGTCCTTCCCCAGACGCTCGCTCAGATCCGAGTGCTCGGCCAGTAGGGCGTCGGTGGCTGCCTGCTCACAGGCCAGGTCGGCGTATGCGGCATCGACCACCGCCTGGTCGGCGACCGCTCCGCCGAAGTCGGCGTCGCTCGCGCCGTACAGCTTCGGCGGGGGGTCACCAGGCAAGATCCAGCCGCGCCAGTCCCGCTCTACCTCGGCAAGGTGCCGGAGAAGGCCGAGCAGCGACATCGTCGACGGCGGCACCGACAGACGAGCCAGCTGTTCCGGGTTGAGACCCTCGCATTTCATCAGCAGGGTCAGTCTGTAGTGCGTCAAGTACGCCTCCAGCGTCGCCAGCTCGCCGTCCGGGCTGACTGCGGCGCTGTTGCGGGGATCATCATCCGGGTCTAGCCACATGTCTGGGTAGACGATTGCCTGACTCCAGCGTTGGGGTTGGTCGCTCACGTTGGCCACGTTCATCCTCCGCGACTCGAGGTGGTCCGATGAGTTGATAACACCGCGCGGGCTCCGTGTACTCCGGCCCGACAGTCAAAGGACATCGTGATACGGCTCGGCGAGGCACACGCCGCGCTGCGTTCGATCAGCTCTAGACTAGACGGACCGAACCGCACAACGCTGTTCCTGCTCGCAGCCGAGTGGCGCGGCGTCGAGCGCGTGGACGAGGCGGTCGCTGCCCGCACTGGGCAAGTCCTCATCACCCAGGCACCCGCGCCCGGCGCCGAATGGCCGTGACATCGGTCCGATGCCGACCACTTGGCACCTCCTTGCCACCCGCCCGAATCGCTGATGAATACAGAAGGCTACGGCCCGCTATAGGACACGTCGATCAGTCGAAAGACCTGACCGCCGGGCGCACTGAAGTATGTGTGATTGCTCCCCGGGTGGCGGAATTCGGGGATGCCGGCCTCGCGCAATCTCTGGTGATGGAAGGGCACGTCGGTCGTTCGGAACTCGATCCAGGCCCCGCGAAACGCGGTTTCATCATCGACCGCATCACCGCTCGTCTGCTCGGGAACGAGGTCGGAGAACTCGACGCTCAATGCGCTGCCGTCACTGAATGACACAAGCAGGATACGGTAGGGGAGACCGAAGTCCAATTCCTTGGTCTCGCAGCGAAGGATGTCGCGGAACACCGAGATGAAGCGCTCCCGTGCTTCTGGCCGTACAAACAGGTGAACGCGCGGTCCCAATGCAGTCACACGCGGTTCGCTCACACTCACCGGTCGCATCCCTCCATCTGGTTGTTTCGCATTCTCGCGCTCCTCATCACGGGCTGATCAGCGAACTGCACCACCATGATGAAAACACCTTTGTTTCTTTCGGCGCCAGTCATGGCCACCTTGACAGTAATGCCGTCGATAGAGGCGTCCTTCCGGGCCGCTCTTGCGGCTGCTCGTACCCTGAGTTAGGGTCTGTCTGACGAATGCTCGTTGATGTGCTGGCCTGTACGGGGCGAGCGCGGAAGAGGGAGACCGTCGGCCCGGATTGCAGTGACATAGGGGAGGCATCATGAAGTATCTTCTAACGTCCGCAGGCATCAAAAACACGAGCATCCACAACGCGCTGGTCGACCTCCTGGGCAAACCGATTGCCGAGTCCAGCGCCCTCTGTATTCCCACCGCAGCGTACGCCTTCCCCGGCGGAGCTTCCATGGCCTATAAGCTGATCCACGGAGTGGCCGCCAGTCCCTTGTGCGAACTGGGGTGGAAGTCCTTGGGCGTGCTGGAGCTCACCGCACTACCCAGCATCAACAACGAGTATTGGATCCCTATGGTCAAGGAGACTGACGCTCTGTTGGTTGGAGGCGGCGACCCCAGGTATCTCTGCTCTTGGATGCGACAATCTGGACTGGCGGACCTTTTGCGCTCGCTACGGCCAGAGACGGTCTACGTGGGGGTGAGCGGTGGGAGTTGGGTGGTGACCCCCGTCGTAGCGACGTATGATGGCGGCGAATGGCCCACCGGCATCGATAGTGCGCTGGGGCTGGTTGACTTTACGTTGTATGCGCACCTGGATCATCCCGCTATGCCGGATGCCTCCCTGGCCAACATAGAAAAATGGGCCGCTGAGGTACCGGTGCCGACGTACGCGATTGACGATGAGACCGCCATCAGAGTGGTCGACGGCACGGTTGGAGTCGTCTCCGAGGGGCACTGGACGCTGTTTGCCCCCTAAGACGCTGGTTCGGCCATGAGAAGTTCGTGCTCCAGCGTGGTTGAACCGATCGCGCCTTGTACACCAACCTGGCGCGACTTAACCCACCGGGCTGCGTACGTGCTCGGCCAATATCAGCTTCCCGCGTGGTCGGAGAACACGCCGGATCTCTCTCACTGCCTGGTGGTCGTTTGGCAATATCCAGCATGGTCGGGCTCAGGTCAATGCCGGTCAGGCGGACATCCACCACGTAGTACGGCAGGTTGCGGCAGGTGCCGTCCTGCCCACCCACTCCCGTGCCACACCCAAGAGTATGCGCTCCTCGGCGCGAATGGCACAGTCGTAGATCGGCGCCCCCTGTTGGTAGAGGCGGCGGATGCGCTCCTGGTCTGAGTGGAAGACCGTCATCAGCGTTGCTGGCGTACTTGGTGCCTACCTGTTCCCTGATGTCCCATGCTGGTCTGGGTTCGAGGCATGGCTACTATTGGCGCACTACCAGGACCGAACCGAGCGGCGGGACTACCATCCCTACTGGGACATCGGTGCCGCTCTGGGCGGGATGGACGAGTCGCTGGATGACGAGCGCTTCCTCACTCACGCGGTGGCGCAGCTGTGAGCGGCACGGACCTCCGTCTTACTTCTGGTCGAGACCGGGAGCGAAGCCCACGATCACCGGAAGCAGCGGCGGGATGCACTCTGGTGCCAGGAAGTAGGCAGTCAACCGCACGTGGCCCTCCAGGAGGATCAGCGGCCCCCGCTCATCCGCCCCCACCAGGATCAGCTCGGGAAAGGAGGAGCCGGCTCTGAGTGCAGCGGCCAGGTACCAGAAGCCTCCATTGCCGACGCTAAAGACCTCGATGCCCTGCCTGATCCGCTCGGCTGCATCCACGGCCAACCGAGACACGCCGGAGAGCTCGGTCCAGTAGTCGTAGTCGATGTAGCGAACCTGCGCCAGATCTGCCTTCGTGGCCTGGGCGCGGTACCAGCGCACATCGGGAGGGACGGACGTGAACACGTCCTCGTCCCGGCCATAGCCGCGGTGCTCGCCGAGAATCTGCGCGCGATACCGATTGTCAACGGCATTGGTGAGATCAGGTTGATCGATCATGCTGCGGTTCCGGCCGTCACGTTGCAGGATGGCCAGGATAGTCTGCTCGAACCGAGGCGAGGCAAGCTCCATCCGCAGGAAGGTGACGACCATCTCCTCTTCGGGAATGCGATGCAGATGCTGCAGTGGACTCATGTCCCACTGATAGTCGTAGCAGTAGACGATCACCACCTACCTTCTGCCGGCCGGTTCGGCCGGCACGTGGAGTTGCGTCTGCAGGGTCGCTGTGTCCTGGATGTTCCAGATCTCCACGATTTTGTCTCCCTGGAAACGGATGAAGGTCATCGAGGGGAAGCTGATCTCCTTGCCGTCGAGCTCCGGCGAGTCAGGATCGCGATACCGACCGGTCGTCCACCAGTGCAGTGCGACCATGTCCCCTTCGCCGATCATTCGCTCCAGGTGAACATGGCGGTCTTCGAGAGGACTCCTTCCTGGGAACGCGCCACTCAGGATGGCGCCAGCAGGAATGGCATGGAGGAAGCCGCACTGGTGGAGAACGGCATCGGGCGCCAGCAGGTCCTGCAACGGGCTCAGGTCCCGGGCCATCAGGGCCTCGAAGGCGCGGTGGGCGATCTGCTTGTTTTCTTCGCTGGTCATGACGTTCCTCCTGCAGATGGTCGGTTGTGGGTCAAGAGCGGAAGGATGCTCGCCTGCAGCTGATCGGAACTGCCGATGACGGTCGATCCTGAGCTGAGTAGGGGATGAGGTGTCGCCGTCCAGATGGCTTTGGGGCCGAAGAGGAGGTAGGCGTCCCATTCCCCTCCCTGGTAATCGGGGAGATGCGCCACCAGCCAATCCCCGGCGATATCCTTGCCATCCCAGAGATGGACCACCCGGTGGTCGACCAGACCGTCGGTGTCCCACTCGGAGCGCGAGTCAAAGAAGAGCTTGTCAGTCCAGAGGGCATAGACGGCCAGCCTGGCATGAGGATGAGCCCTGAGGATATTGTCCTGCACCCAACTGGCGCCTGCGGCACAGACCGCTCAGGTGGGCGAGAAGATCAGGATGAGCCGAGGCTCACCCCGATCGTGATTGAAGCGCGACTTGAGCTGGTGCACGCTCGATAGGTTGCTCAGCGTCACGCCAGGTCGCGGGTGATGGTGCGGCACAATGATCTCGTAACCGGCGGTAAAGGCGGAGACAGCCAGCAGGACGGCTGCAATAGCGACTTTGTCTCGCCGTTTCATACCTCTCGCTCCTCGCGCAGGACTGGGCAACGCTCCATCGCCTCGGCGCTCGGCTGGGCCAGGTCCGCGCCAACACGGAGGAGATCGGCAAGGCGCGGATCGGCGAGGGCGTAGTACAGGAAGGTCCCTTGCCTCCGCACCGTGACGAACCCGCAGGTCCGGAGGCAGGCCAGATGGTTCGACAGGCGTGGCTGGGCGATGCCGAGGGCAGCCACCAGCTCGGTGACACAGTGCTCACCGTCCACGAGAAGCTGGAGCACCGCCAGACGGATCGGTGACGCCAGTACCGCGAAGAAGTCCGCAGCTGTCTCTTCGACGGCAAGGGGATCCGCGCTGACCTCTGTCATCGTCATTCTCTCCTCCACCATATATCACACAGACTTGATGTTCTGGGGACCACCATCAGATACTCGTGCGAGAGGAGGGAGCGATGGCCGCGTTGCCCGAGGCCACGGTGCCGCTGCTGCGGGACGCATTCAACGCCCACCGCGACTCTGCACGCGTGGTGACGCTGCTCTCTCCGACCTGAGGGCCGTGTCTCTGGGGCTACGGGGTAGTCCGGGACCTCTTCGTGTGCCGTCCGGCAGTCCGGATCAGCGGCATGGTTCTCTGGATTCCCATGCTGGATGGTGATTCGGCGATGGCCGCCGAGCAGCAGGCCAACTCATGGCGGGATGACCGGGTGCAACACTGGTGGGATAGGACCAAGCAGGTGAGCCATGCCGTTCAGCAGGCACTCGGTCTGCAAGGACCGGCCTGGGATCTCTATCTGCTCTACGGTCCAGAGGCCCGGTGGGAAGTCGCGACACCTCCTCTCCCAGACTTCTGGATGCATCAGCTCTCGGACCCGGGTGCCGATCCAGCCTTCCTGCTCTGCCGGGATCCCGATCAGCTGGGCCGCGAACTCGACATGCTCAGACTGGAGTAAGCAATGCAGCTCATGTCAACGATCACGTGCCCCACGTGTGGGAGCCAGACTACCGAACAGATGGAGCTGAACGCGTGTCGCTATCTGTACCTGCGCCCCGCATGTGGGGAGCAGCTCCAGGCGCTCCCGGGTGACTGCTGCGTCTTCTGCTCGTATGGTGACGTTCCCTGTCCGCCACACCAGACGGGAAATGCCTGCTGTGGGTGAGCAGCTCCGATGACGGATTCAGTCCCGGTCCTCCTGGTGTCTGGTCCTGTTGGTGCAGGGAAGACGACGGTGGGCGAGGAGGCAGGGAGACTGTTGGGCGAGGCAGGTCTCTCCCATGTGGTCGTCGACCACGCTCACATTGGCCGCTCCTTCCCAGCGCCGGCCGATGATCCCTGGAACGAGCAGCTTGCGCAGAGGATGACTCCGTCCCGGGACTCCGCCGGATTCAGGTGGCTCTGCCCGGGGGCACGACCGCGCTGACCCTGGTGACCTGGTTCGAGTCCATGCCTGCCGGCTCCCTCGATATCTCCGCGCTGCGCGTACGGTTCCGGAGGAGTGCATCGAGATCGCGCACCTGAAGGGCGGGAAAGTCGAGCCCGAACACATGGGTCATGGCGTGGGACACTATCTGGTCACTCCAGCGGCGAAAACCTCTGAGTATTCGTCATGACGGAGCACCGGGACGCCGTCCTTGCCTCCCCTGGGCGCTCGCTCCAGCACCTGGTAATAGAACACCGGGAAGCCGACCTCGAGCGAGGAGTACGTCTGGTAGACGATGCCGTCTTCGAGCGCGAAGGCGGTCATGCCTGGCGCCTCGGTTGTGACGTATTCCTCCAGGTCGATCCCGCACGAAGCCGCCATCTTCGCTTTGGCCTCGTCGCCAGCAAACATAGGGAGCACCTGCTTGGCGATCTCCGGTTGCTGATCCTTGGTGAAGGAGGCGACGATGTCGTCGTTGAAATCGCTGCGAAACGACGAGGCAAAGGGTACTGCCAGCCCATGCGGCGCTTGTAGGCTTGTAGCTTCTCAATGGGTGCATGCGAGACGCAGAGCAGGGTCACGTCGCGAGCATTGAGATGGGTGAGCATCCCGTCGAACTGATCGGCCAGCTGCGAGCACGCCGGGCAGGCGGCCGTCCAACTTGGGCCGAACATGATGTGGTAGATAAGGAGCTGCGAGCGCCCGTCGAAAAGCTCCGGTAGCGTCTTTGGCCCCTCGTCTGCCTCGACTGTGTATTCCTTATCGATCCGCAGCCAGGGCAGCGCTCGCCGCTCCTTCGTCAGCTCCTCACTGAGCCGTTCCAGCTCTTTTTCCCGCTCGAGCTGTTGACTATTCTCCTCTTGCCATTCCTCGCGGGATCCCGCCGTGCGGTGTGCCATCGCGTCTTTCTCCTGTTCCTCGTCACGATGTCGGCCGAGCTGGTGAACCGTCTTGCTTGCGCCAACGCAGACGTGTGGATGGCAGCACATTTCGTGCCCGTCGATGGGCTGTGCTCTCTCCAAGGCGTGCCCTGCCCGTCAGTCCTCTAGCTACCCCGTCACGAATGCGCCACTGGGATGGATATCGATCTGGCGTAGACGTCCCTCACCCGCATTGACAAACTTCTGAGCGGCGCGGGGTCGCACGATGATGCTCTGACCGGATTGCGCCTCGACCGTATGCGTGCCCACAGTGAACCGTGACTGCTGGTCCAGCACGATAGAGAACTCGGACACGCAGGAGCGGCGGCGGGAAGTGCTGGTGTGCACTTGGAACCTAGTCGCTGGTTGGTCACCTTCAGGATTTCGCCTACCGACACTGGCGATATTGTCCGGATGAGAGACGTATGACCACCCTATTCGGTTTGATTCTGCACAGACTATGCGCTCCCCAGACGGCTCCATAGATCCCAGAACCTCAATCTGACCAACCAGCGCTAGTGGGTCAGTTGTGTTGATCCTTGCCGTTGGCGACGGTTTACGGAGATGATAGTGGAGAGTGTTCGTGTTCAGCCTCCCCTGGAGCTTCAGTATGCCTCACCGTCAGAAGGACCCACTAC
>Ga0102924_1004211_pt1 | contig 14654 bp, 22 predicted proteins | sample PaiPotPPM11metaG_FD_80116 | JGI IMG/M metagenome (GOLD analysis project Ga0102924, IMG submission 80116) | Iron sulfur acid spring bacterial and archeal communities from Banff, Canada, to study Microbial Dark Matter (Phase II) - Paint Pots PPM... ... | reverse complement strand
GGCCAGCGCGCCGGGTGGGCCGGCGGCGGTCGAGGACCTGGATGAGGAGTGAGCGGATGGACCCGAAGGCGTGGGCGCGAGGCGTGGGCGCGGCGCCCACGGGCGCTCCCCTGGCCGGCGCGCCGGCGCGAGGGTCGAATAAAAGGAGAAAAGAGCCGGCAGGCTTCCGGCCGACCGAGCGCGACGTCGCGATCCTGGCGCTGCTCGGCAGTGCCGCGCGCTCACGGGCGAGCAGATCCGGCTGTGCCTGTGGCCGGCCGGGCCGCACGACTCGCGCTGCCAGCATCGCCTGACCCTGCTGTATCGGCACGGCTTCACAGACCGGCTGCCGCGCGCCGGGGTGAACCAGCCCGCCGTCTACCTGCTCTCGCGCCGCGCGCCCGAGGGGCTGCGCCTGCTGCAAGAGCGCGGGGGGCAGCCGCTCCGGACTCAGCAGCTCACGCGGCTCACCGGCCCCGACCACCTGCTCGCCGTGAACGCCGTCCGCGTGCGCGTCCTGCGCGGGGTGCGGGACCTGGGCTGGGAACTGCCGCGATGGCAGTCCGCCGAGGAGCTGCGCCCGGCGCTGCGGGCCTTCCGCCTGATCCCCGACGGCTACTTCCAGGTCCGGCGCCAGGTGGGCGGCGAGCCCAGGCTCGCCGGGTTCTTCCTGGAAGTGGAGCGGGAGAGCCGTAGCCTCGCGGTCCTGCGCGCCAAGCTGCGGCGCTACGGCCAGCTCTTCTACTCCGGCGGCTACGCCCAGCGGTTCGGGAGCAAAGCGCTGCGCGTCCTGGTGGTCTACGCCGGCGAGGCGCGCTCGCTGCCGGCGACCCGGGTGGCCCAGGGCATGGTGGAGGCCGGGCGGCTGGGGGTGACCATCGCCCGCTTCACCGACCTGGTCAGCCTGACGGGCGGGAGCGCCGCAGACCTGCTGCTGGCCCCGTTGTGGCAGGCGCCAGGGCTGGGGCATGTTTCCCTCTTCCCCGGAGAGACGCGGCCGGCCTAGACCACCCGCGTCCGGTCTTATCTCAGCTTGTCACGCCGGCGACACACCGCTCATGTCCTCGTCAGCGTGCAGCGAACAGCCCGAGAACCCGACGCCGACGAGCCCGCTCCCACCCTAAACCCTGGCGCGCTGAATGAGGGATAACCGCGATCCTAGCAGACCTCGCCATCGTGTGGGGGCTGTTCCAACGACTTGGTGACGACCAAGAGGCGATAAGTTGGTAGCAGTACGGCCACCAGGGGTGAGGCGATAGATCCCTCGGCTTCTCGCTTGGTTTTGAGTATCTCAACTGGCCTGCGCATGACCACATTTCACCAAGTCGTTGGAAGACCTAGCATCACTTGGCGAGGTCTACCTGCTCGTGCCGATCACTATCGCTTTGGCGGGCATCGCACTCCTCGGCCTCACGATCCGACGCCAGGACAAAGCAGCCTGAGTGCGATACCGCCCAGCATCAGGTAAGTTGAGGACTTCGACGCGGCCGGGTCCGGGGAGTAGCGTCAGGCGCTCTGCACTCGCACCACACCATCCGGACGCCCTATGGGGAGGGCCCAGGGAGTGGAGTTGATGGCGGGCGACAGCCGTGAGCGGCAGGAGGCGGAGCCCCTCATGGTGCAAGCGCTGAGCGAGCGCTTGGGTCTCGCCCTGTCGCCAGCTCGCATGCCAGTTCCGGCCGGTGGAACGATCGAAGTCGATGGCGGCAACGAGGAGGCCCGCGTCTATTGCGAGGCTTGGGCGCACCAAGGTTCGCCGAAGTCGGCTCAGCGAGCCAAGGTGATCGCCGACGCGTTCACGTTAGCCTTACTCGCAAGGGTGCGAGGTGGCCGCCCCCACCTCACCCTACTGCTTAGTGACCAGCAAGCTGCCAAGCCGTTCGGCGGTCACAGCTGGTACGCGCAGGCCATCCGCACAATATCGATTGGATTGCTCGATTGCGCAATCGCCGTCCCATCTGAAAGGTCCCCGGCCATGCAGAAACCGAGTGTGAAGCATCACTATCTTCCGAGGTACTACCTGAATGGCTTTACAAATGAGCATGGTCGCTTCTATGTGTATGATAAACGGGAGGATAGGATATTTTCCAGCGGCCCGAGTGCGACATTCTTTGAGAACCATTTGAATACAATAGTCTTTCCCGGGGGTGATACCTCCGACTCCCTAGAAGATCTCTACACAGACGCGGAGAAACTTGCGTGGCCGGCCCTCGACACGATCAGGGCGTCAACCGCAACGACTCCTATTGATCCATTGGATAAGATGAACCTGTTTCTTTTCCTTTTGACCCTGCATTGGCGGCTGCCAAGTAACATCAGATTTGTTGATCAGCTATCCGAGCAGGCATTCGGGGAAGATGACGACACCTTCAGCTACTTTGCGCTTGTGGATCGTACTGGTCAGAGGGCACCCGATGCGATCACAGAACTCATACGGAGCTCATCCGCATTCAAGAAGTCCATGCGAATCTTGGCACCGATAGCTCCCTTCTTCAACGATGAACATTGGGCGGCTGATTTGGATAACTGGAGATTTCTCTATTCGGGCGATGGTCAGCGATGGTATCTAGTTGGTGACAACCCGATCATTACTAAAGGGCAACGAGATCACGATCCTGTCCAATGCCTCAAGGAGTTCATAGTCCCCATCTCAGGAAGCATCCTCCTTGCCAATACTCAACCACCTATCACCAGAGGATTTCCCCCGGAATTGGTGATCAAATTTAACGCGGCACTTATCGAGAGATCTGAACGATTCGTGGCCGGAAGTCGTAAAGACTTTCTTGAGGCTATGGTGATGGATTACAAATTGCACAAAGACTATCTAAAGACAGACATGCTCATTCCGGAACTCTTCCACGCATTGCGCTAAACGGCCCCCTATAGTCGGGCTGAACCGCGCCAGCGAGCAAGCGGGAGAGCCAGCATCATCCGGCGAGGTTTGGTCTGGATTGCCATAGTTGAGGCCCAGCGCGTCTGGCGCCGCCGGAGACGACCACGTCGACCGTTGGCCAACGACGTATCTTATTCCTCGCTCCCTCCAAGGTACCGCCCTACTCGCCTTCACCACGACCGCGGGAGAGCCCCAGTTCAAGACGAGGTTTGATCCTAGCCTTTTCACCGTCAGTTTGCTATACTCACTCTGCACCCTTCCTATGCACGAGCAGCCGCCCAAACCAGCAACGGGGGACCAGCAGCCCTGGACGATCGTCTACGACCAGCGGCACGCCGCCGCGACGATCAAGGTCGCTGTCACCAACGCCGGCGAGGTGGCCATCTTCATCAGCCCCGTGGCCAGACCACACAGCCCCCCTGTCTCAGAAGCCCCGGAATCGCCCGCAGCAACCCCGAAACCGACGCAAGAGCCTTCTCCCCCACTAGCTGAGCAAACCGCCGTTATAAGCCATCCTGGGGCCATCCAGAGCCCTTCCGACAAGCCACCGGCAACTGCTTCGCAAGAACAGCGGGAACGACCAGATCGCATCCGGTTGGTCGGCACTATCGCTCGGGACCCGACCTTCCGCGCCACCGCCAAAGGCGCCTACCTGCGCTTCCCCCTGGCGGTCCAGGGCGAGGACAAAACCACCTGGCACCACGTCTATACGACGAAACGGTTCGCCCAGCGGTATAAGGATCAGCTCCAGCGAGGCCAGCAGGTCGAGGTGATCGGCCAGCGCCAGGAGCAGCGGCAGCCCCGGCCCGACGGCACGACCAGGACCAGCGTGTTCATCTACGCCTACGCGATCAAACCGGTCAACGAGCCAGGCGACGGCGGCTCATCCGGTGAGACCGCCTGACTCGCGCGCCTTCGCGTCGCTGCCACCCACGCCGGCAGGGGAGGCCATGCTTCCCGCTCGTCCCCGCGCCATCCCCGATGGCCAGCGCCGCGCCTAGGGCTGGCCGAACGGGTTATCGGTCGTGAGCCCGGACGGTTGCCCCGGTGGGAACCGCTGATTGATGCGGCCTTGGAAGCGGGCCCACCCATCGCCGGCCTCGCCCAGGTTGGTGTAGGTCTGCGCCAGCGTCGTCCCCCCGGCTTGGATGATCGCCGGCCAGCTATGGCCCAGCTCGAAGCGCAGCCAGTTCAGGAACAGGACCGCGCAGCCGATGGACACGTAGTTCGTGTCGGTCGGGTCGGTGGCAGTGACGAAGTCGGGGCGGCCGCCGTCGAGCCACACCGGCGCCGAGACGAAGCCGGCCGGCTCAGTCCCCGGGTACATAGCGTTGGACAGCACCCGCGAGAGCCCCTCGCCGTTGCTCGCCCCGCAGTCCCAGCCGTTCGCGGCCGTGGCCATGAACACCTCGTCCTCCTCGGCCACCACCAGCGCGTTGATGAACTCCGGGTCGCTCGCCGGGGCCGACCTGGCACCGATGGAGAGCTGCGTCCCCAGGCACGTCGGATGCGAAGCGCCGGTGTCGCCCGGCGTGACGCGGATCTGGAAGGGGAGCGCCGCGGGCGTGATCCCCCCGAAGTACCCCTGCAGCGTGGTGAAGTCCTGCTCACAGCGGTCCGCGATCCGCTGCGCCGCTGCCGCCCCGCCCGCGCCGAGTGTCGCGTTGTAGGTGATCGCGAAATGCGCCGTGGCCAGATGCTGGACGTGGCGCGCGGCGGCATCCTCCGCGTGGTCGACGACATGCTGGCCCTTGGGTACCGTGAGACCTGCCATGCTCTTCCTCTCTCTATGGAACGCCAACGAGGGGACGATCCCGACGGAAACCGAGGCGACCGGCGCGGCGCTGGGACGGGCTGGATTCGCTAGGCCCCACCCCCCTCCTGCTTGAAGTGCGGTTCGGACGTTGCAAGGCGAGGATCAACATGTGCGGCAGGAGAAGTGTACGACGAGTGAAGGCGAAGAGCAAGGGAGTATCGATAGCCACGGACTACCCCACCACCGTTCTCAGCGTCCACAAGACGCCGGCGGGGCCGGGAGGGAGGGTCAAGGGAGGAACGCCCGGCCCCGCCGTTCCCCTGGGGGAGGGAGAAACCCCACCGACCGGCAGATGACGCTTGCTGATTTGTTGATGTTGATGTGCAGGTATGCGTCGGTGTTGTGGCGGAGTGTCGGTGGGGTTTCGGAAGGGGGAGTCGGCGCCACCGGACGCTATCCGCACCCGCGCTGCGCTGCTGGTTGTGCCGCCGACTCCCCCTTCCCCCTCCCCCCCGGTTCCTGCCTTGTTGGTCGCCCGCGGGGCCACCGTTGCACCAGTCCGGTCGTCGGCGCCGACCGCCGGGATCGCCGGGATGAGGGATAGGAGGTTTAGCGGGACGATCGGCAGGAGAGCCGATCCTAGGGAGTATCCTGGCGACGGCCCTGTCCCCGCTCCCCCGTCGCCAACCAGGAGCTACTCCTGGACGAGCCGGCCGTATTTGCCGGTGGTGTAGGGATTCTTCGCTGGTACCGGCGGCAAATCCTGGGCGAGCTTGTTGCTCTGCCGGGCGCCTGATGACGGCTGCGCAACAGGGATGGGGGGCTCTTGGTGACGGCTCTCCAGGCGAGCAGCGTCTCCTCCCGTTGGCTCGTCATCGCGAAAGCCAAGCAAGCGTTCGAGACAAGCGAAGAAATACGCCATCTTGGCTTTGACCGGGACGGGGACGTTGGGATCGCGGGTGGTCGCGCGGATGCTCGCCGAGCGTTCCTTGGTGAGCGCGCGCGCCTCGTAGAGCCGCTGGATGAACGCCTCCCGCGATAGGCTGGAGCGCTGCAGCAGATGGACGGCCCGCGTGGTCGATGTCGTGAGCGAGGCGCGATCGTTGAGCTCGCGGGCAAAGTCGGTGATGTAGGCGAGCAGCACTTCCCGGTCCTCGTCGTAGACTGTCTCCGAGCGTCGCCGGGGTTTGTCCGGTAAGGCCTGGCTGATGGGTTGGAATCCACCGGCGTTGCGGCGGCTTGCTACTGGCTGCTGGTCGTGCCCCGGTTCTGTTTTCGGTGTGCGTGCCTTTCGAGTATTCGAGAGAGATGTCTCTTGCCTGATTGTCTCTTGGAACCATGTATCTTGTGTGTCCGATATTCGGACTCCTGTCGTGCAGCGGTTCGTCGCCGGAGAGGTCGATGTGCAGGGCGTAGGTGGTGGGTTCATCGCCGCGTTCCTGGCTGCGGTTACGGACGATCAGGAGGTAGCCGTGGTCCGAAAGCGACTTGATGGCCCGGGTGACGGAGTCCCGACTCAGCCCGGTGCCACGGTCCAGGACCTGGCCGTCGCGCTTGCGCACGCCGTGCATGATCTGGTTGAGGCTCAGATCGTCGCTGTCTTTCTTCCAGCCGAAGGTGTGGCGGATGATATAGAGCAAGACCTTGAGCTCGGCGCCGGAGAGATCCGGCAGCTGCACGTCAAAGAGCAGGTCCGGGACCATGGTGTAGTGCGCCGGCGGGTAGCCGGAAAATCGCTTCGGTACGGGTGTATCTGGCATAGCAAAACTGGGCCTCCGTTAGCAACGGCAAGCCGGGCTGCTGCTCCGGAGGGAGGCCGCATGCTATGCTAATCGTGCTGACGGATTAGCGGTTGGCGGTCGCCTCTCGGGGCTGGCCTGCTAGCCGTTTTTCTTTTTGTTCCTCTGTTCCTTCGGTCACGTCCGTTTCTGGCGTGCTGGATTGCCAGCAAACTGGCTGACCAGCGTGCTGGCGTGCTGGTTTTCCAGCAGATCGGTGTACGCCGCCAAAATGGCCTGCTCGGCGATGTCCTCTAGCGACACCCTCACGCCGTACTGCCGGCGCAACAGTCGCTTGGCATCTTCGATGGCGTCCAGCGCCTGGGTACTGATCCGATACGTGACCTTCGTGTAGCTATCCCGATTGTCCGCGCGCTGGGCTATTGAGGATTCGAGTTCCCGCGCTGCCGAAGTGCCAGATTGCTGGTTTGCTGGCAATCTGGCATCCTGGGATTCCGATATCGCGGCATCCTGGCTTGCCAGCATCGCCTCCTCCGCGCGCACCTCCTCGGAGCTGCGCAGGATGGCGTGCTTGCCGCGCGCCTCCAGTTCGGGAAATGAGATCTTCGGTCGTCGGTTCGTCATATCGGTGTTCCTAGCCAGCCGTGCTCACCAGAATCTCCTGGGCGAGCTGGTCGTAGGCTCTCGCCCCATCGAGTTCCGGGTGCAGGTGCACGAGTGGCTTGCCATAGTTGGGCGCTTCTGTGATCCGCACCGAAAGCTTGATGACTTCGTTGAAGAGCTTGAGGTCGGCCTTCTGGCAGATCTCCCGCAGGTACTCGTAGATCTCCCGACTGTTGACGGTCCGACCGTCGTACTTGGTCGCGAGCACCCCCAAGATCGTCAGGTTGGGATTGGTGACGGCCTGCACGTTGTCGATGGTCTCCAGCAGCCGGCTGAGCCCGCGCAGGGCCATGTATTCGCAGGCGACCGGGATGAGCACGTACCGCGCGGCGGTCAGCGCGTTGACGGTGAGGATGCCCAGGCTGGGCGGCGTGTCGATGACAATGTAATCGTAGGTTTGCAGGATCGACTTGAGGCAGCGCTTCAGCACGCTCTCCTGCGCCAGGACCTGTTTCAGCTCCACCTCGGCGCCGGCGAGGTCGATGTTCGCCGGGACCAGATCGAAGCCGAAGGCGGTCTGCGTCACCACGGTGGCGACGTCGACCTTGCTGTTGATCAGGACGTCGTAGATGGTCTTCTGGTGCGACGAGGTATCCAAGCCTAAACAGACGGCGCAGCCGCCCTGCGGGTCCAAATCCACCAGCAGCACCCGCTTGGCCCCCGCGCCGAGGGACGCGGCCAGATTGACAGCGGTGGTCGTCTTGGCGACGCCGCCCTTCTGGTTGGCCACGGCGACGATCCTCGCCGAGCCGTCCGGCGCCTCCGCAGGGCCGACCAGGTGGGCGAGCGCGCTCTCCTTGATGCGGAAGCCCTTGCCGACCTTCGTTGCCGGCAGCTTGCCCTCGCGGATGTAGCGCACCACCGTGTTCTGGTGGAGCTGCAGCCGCCGCGCGACCTCCTCGGTGGTGAGAAAGTTATCCATAGTATTGCTCATAGCGACGAATAAACACTAATACCTAACAATGTAGAACAGCGACGGGGTAGCTGTCAAGGGGCAAAATGGGTAGGAGTCTCGTGTCTAGTAGGCATAGGACGGAGCCAGCAGTCCAGGTTGCTGGTCTGCTGGCTTACCAGCGTCCTGGTTTACCGGAATACTGGCATGCTGGCTTTCTGTGGTTTAGCGAGGAGTACTAGCTTAAGTTGACATAAGTACAGAATTGGGCTACGCTGGGAAGCAGGCAGGGGAGACCAAGGAGGAAGGAGGTGAGTATGGGCAACATGTACAAGACAGAACTAATCAAGCGCGTCGCCAAGGAAACGCGACTGAGCCAGCGGGCGGTCGCGGACGCGCTCAACGCCAGTCAGGAACTAATCAGTGACACCCTCAAGGAGGGGAAGACCGTCCAGTTCCCGGGCTTCGGCACGTTCTACACGAGGCAGCGCCAAGCGAGCAGGGTGCGCGATATGCGCACCGGCAAAGACCTCGCGGTGGCGGCCAGGCGCGTGGCGGCCTTCCGGGTCGGTGAGATCCTGAAGCGAGCCGTCCGAGGCGGACGCCGCACCAGGAAGCAGGGCTAGGGAGGGCCACCGGACGGGAGCGCCCGGACGTGTCCCCGGCTGGCGTCGCATGGAGGGAGCGCCGCGCCTCGCGATGGGTCGTCGTCAAGCCACCGGGGAAGCGGCGCTCCTGATCGTTCGTCAGGATGCCATGCGCAAGGGGGCGGTAAAGCGCCCGCTGGGACTTTCCTCCCACCGAGCGGGCTTGCGACGCCCCCAGCACACCTCGCCAAGTTATTGGAAGGGCCCCGTGCCATGGCGCGGTCTGCTCGCGATTCCCCCATAATACCTCTTCTTGCATCCGTGTAGGATATATCCGATATATCGGAGACTGCATACCTGTCGGACGTGTCCGAGAGACAATTTCTCTCATCCCCCCATGTCCTGTCGATGCGGCCACTCGATCCGGAGGGGCCGGCGCCGTGGGTCTAGTTGTGGTCGAGGCAACGCTCCACGGCACCGAGCAGCCCCACCCAGTCCGCCGGAGCCAGCGGGAGCGTGTCCCGTTCTTCGCTGATGAACCCATCCGCTGTCTTGACTAAGCGGGAGCACTCCCAAGCGCCGCCATGCAGCCTGGGGGCGACCCGCACCACTACGGTATGCGGCAGAGCGGCGATTTCCGTCTCAAACATGGCGTAGTCCGTCTCCAGTTGGTGGACTCGCCACCGATGCCGGAGCCGTCCCAGCCGCCCAGCCTCGCGGACCAGATGCGCCTCACGTGCCCAATCCATCGTGTCCCGTTCCTCCAACGCGTCGTTGCGTCGCGGCGCGATGGTAGTCGGGCGGCATGCCGCCAGTCCAGCAGTTCGCGCCCATCCTGAGCAAACTGTCACCGAGATGGAGGAGCGTGTCAGAGCATCGTCAGCGAGGGCGCCGACTCCGGCAGGCTCGGTGGGGGTGATCCCGCCACCTACGCCTTCAGCTCCTCCCGTGCCCATTGCTCCGCGACGGCGAGGGCCTCCATGTAGTCCTGGACGCCATGGATGGCAGAGTCGAACAGCAGGTCACTGCCTCCGGTGAGGTGAAGCCGGCAAGTCGCCGTCCAGCCATCGCCGTGGGTCACCTGGAGATCGGCGACTCGTTGCCCCATCGGCACGGCGGCCCGAAAGACCGGTTGGTCCGTCTGGCTATCGAGGGTCCATCGGAGGCTGAGCAGTCCATGCAGATAGGCGCTGTCGAGTCGTGCCGGCATCTGGTCCCAACCGAGCCGGGCTGAACGGGGCAGAGACATAGCCGGTCCCGTCTAGGGTGTCGGAAGCCAGAACCATCAACGTAGCAATCCCGGGGCCAGGCTCTCGATTGGCTGCCGCTGACTTACGCGGCAGCCAGGAGCGTTAGCCGTGGCGTGTGCCCCCGTCCATCCCACCGTGGACAACACCGGCCACCCGAATTACGGCGATGAGCAAGATGAGTAACAGGAGCAGCGAGAGGAGCCCCTGAACCAGCACCGAGTAGCCTCCTTGGGCGTGCCACGGCAACAGCGATGTCACCCCAGCGGAGCTGCGACGGGACGGATGTTTGACGACACGGCTACCAGGCGCATCGGCGGTGTCGGTTTACGTCGCAGGGATAGGCGGAAACGCTGAATCCATGCAGTGTACCAGCGTGGGGCTACGGGTGAGGGTTCCTCACATCGCGCCATCCCTGGGCCAACGTCACCATCCACCAGATCGCGATCGTGGGCGACGCGCGACCGTTCGCTATACCAAAGCCACGACGAGATCTACATCGCACCCAGAGGCTAACCCTGCGGGTTTCATCGTGGCTTGAGTTTAGGGTGGGCCGCCGGCGAGCGAACGGCTCATCGCGGGCACACCAAACCTCGCCAAGTGATTGGAAGAGCCCCGTGCCATGGCGTGGCCTGCTCGCGTTGTCCCCGTGCACCTCTTCTTGCAGATATGGAGGATATAGCCGATATGTCCGATACTGCCTACCTCTCGGATGTGTCCGAGGGGATCGCCAACTCATCGCCGTTTGCCTCGCCGGTACTGCCGCTTGACCCGGGGTCCGCGCCGGATCTGCTCCGCGCGCCGACGGGTCAACGGGGTGAGGACCGCCGTTGGCTGGCGTCCTGGCGCGATGGCAGGGCGGCCTACCCCGCGTCCAGGAAATACGCGCGCACCCGCGGCTCGGTGTCGATCGTGTCGGCCACTTCTCGGACCAGCGACACGCGGCCCTGATCGGTCTCCCACTCCTCCTGGTCCCTGGCCATGACCGTGCCGTCGCTGCCGGCGAACCCGGTCGTCGTGTCGGTCGATGGCGGCGCCGGCCGCAAGCTCGGCTCGCTGGCGTAGGGACCCCGCCGCGCCGCGCCGCGGACGAGGTACCAGCCGTCTCGCGCACGCACGACTCGCCCGATGGTGTCCATCTCGATCCTCCCTTCTATCCGACGGCGACCACGCCGCACCTACCCGGCCGTACGCGCCGCGGCCTTCCTGAGCACCGGCGGCCCGGAGGTGCTGACCTCCGCTGCCTCGTCGCCGTCGGGGACCGCGTCCAACGAGCCGGCGGCGTCCTTGGCGAAGGAGGAGCTCTGCTGCTCCCGACGATTGCGCCGCTGCACCTTCCGGCCGTGCCGGGAGTAGGTCTGCCCCGTACGATTCCGATAGCTGAATGCCATGGCGCTACCGCTTCTCCTGTCCCGACCGCCAATGATAGCGGACACGCGGGAGAGCGGCGTTGTGGGGCATCCTGGCCCATTGGTCGCTCCATCGGGCAACGCAGGAGGGAAAACGCATGGACGCGGCCACCATCGGCGACTACCGGATCGTGATGCAGCGTCTCGGCAAGAGCGATCGGGCGCTGCACCTCGAGGAGCGCACGGGCGGGACCGACGCCCCGTGGCGGCCGGTGCGCACCATCGTCCTGCCCGAGGGCGTCGACGTCGCCGAAGCCGCCGGCAATGTCCGAGCTTGGTTGGAAGCGCCGCGGCTACTCGGCTACGCGAGGGCGCCAGCGACCCTAGCGGAGAGGCCAGTGCCGCGCCAGATGATCGACGATCAGGCGGCCCAGCTCCACCAGGGCGCCGGTCGCCACCTTGGTTGCCGCGTCGGACAGCACATGTTTCAGACGGTCCGCGACGCGACGACGCGGGCTACCGCCCGGGAGTTGACGATCCGCACGGCGACCCTTGCCACGCTGGCGGCAAAAGCGCCCCAAACGCGGCCCCGGGCGATGCAACCGTGGTGCCGAAACCCTCGTCAGTCCTCATGCTCGGGGATGCATCGGATATCGCACGTCGCCCAACCGAACCGGCCCGCGTTGCGGTCGCGCCAGGCGGCCGCGCTCTCGGCGGCGGCGGACGCCTGGGCGTTGCTCGCCCAGGCGCTGGTGTAGGAAATGGTGGCGTCGGTCCCCGGCGCCCCGCCGACGGCCCCCTCGATGTCCATCGCGTAGCCGGCCTGCCGCTCGAAGAAAGTGTGCAAACTATCGCGGATGGCTCGTTCGGTGGCGGGATCGACCGCTCGGTCGAAGACGCAGTGCACCTCCACCACCGGTGCTCGCGGTTGCTCTTGCTCTTGCATCGCGGCCTCCTCAAAACGTCGGCGCGTCTGGATCGCCCATTATCCCGCGCCGGCGACCCGTCCGGGGCATCCCGGATAGCCTCGCCGAGCTGTCTGTAGCCGCCCGGCGTGAAGGTCGAGGGGCAATGGTACGTCGACCTGGACACGGCCAGCCCATGGGCAGGTGGCGCGGCCGGGCCGGACCCCCGGGACATGGGCAGCCCGGCGGCCTCCCCGGTGGCCAGCCTGGAGCGGGAACGCGCGGCGCTGCTCGCCGAGGTGGCCTAGTCGCGTGGGAAACCGGAGGCCCGCCGCGGCGAGGTCCGTGAGCTGCACACGCTACTCGCGCAGGCCCAGACCCGGCCGGAGTCGTCGCGCGCGTCCTGGTGGCGGCGACTGCTCGGGCGGGCCATATAGCCATCCCGAATTGTCTACCACGGTGGACAGATGGCAGGGGACGGCTTAGACTGAGAGTCACAGGCAGCCCAAGAGGTGCGGGATCCCGACGCGGTGACACGGCCAACGTACACATGGCATGCCCGTTTGCGGATGGCCCAGCGGCTCATCACCGAGGCGGAGGTAGAGGACGTCCTGATGAACTTTCACACGTCGTATACCGGGCGGAACGGGAATCCGATCTACATCGGTCGCCCGAACGGCCGGCGGATCAAGGTAGCCGTTCTGAAGGATTCGACGCCCCCGCATATCATCACCACAGGAGACTAGAGGGAGCTGGACCATGACGGCGACGCTACGCTACGACCGGGAAGCCGACGCGGCCTACATCACCCTGCGCGACTTGCCGTACGCCTACGGCGAGGATATCGACCGGGAGCGCCGGATCGACTATGCCGCTACCGGCACACCCATCGGCGTCGAGCTCCTCTGTGTTAGCCGGGGGGTGAACCTGGACGACCTCCCTGAGCGCGATACGGTCGCCGCCCTACTGGAAGAGCAGCGCATCAGGGTATTCGCATAGCCGCTGTAATGTCCGGAGCCGTCTAGGGGCGTTCTAGACCGCTGTAGGGGCATCCCTGGCAGCGATGGGGCGTGACGCCGTGGCCCGCGTGGGGTAGCATGGCCCGGCGTCGGGCACGCCGGCGCGAGGTCCAAGGCACGCTCGGGGGCGCCTGGGGAAGGCGAAGCGCGGCGGGCCGGCGCCTACCATCCCGGCCCGAGGGCGAGGGGCCATCCGCTGGGCACACGACCAGCGCTAGCCGGTCCAATCCAGCCGGCCGTGGCCCCGCCCCCGAGTCCCTGCCCGCGTCGGTAGTCCTCTCGGATGCACGTTTCATCACCGCCGCGGTCGGGGGCGGCATTGCGCTTCCGCCGCCGCCGCCGTATGCTCAGGAGCGATGTTGCCTTCGCCGTCGGACGCCCGACATGCCGGAGGGAGGTCAGGATGGGCCTTTGGGACAAGCTCCGCGGCAAGCGGACGCCGCCCCCCGCGGTAGCCGAGCCGGTGCGCTGCCCCACGTGCGGCGAGCAGAACCCGCTGAGCGCCCTGGTCTGCACGATTTGCCGGGGCGCCTTGCCCCCGCGAGCGGAGCAGCAGGTGCGCTCCGCCAAGCGGTAGCCGCCAGCGCTCCCGCCGCGAGCCGCCGCGCCTCGCGACCGGTCGGCACGCCCCGGCGGCCGGGGACGAAGGGAAGGAGGGCCGTGGAACCACTGGGGCGCAGCAGCGCCTACCTGGAGCTGCTCCTCCAGGGCTGCCGCGAGCACCTGGGTGGGGTGGTCCTGATGCTGCACCATTCCGCCCAGCTCCGCCCCACCTTCGTGCAGGAGCTCGATACCGAGCTGGCCGCTGCGTTCGCCAAGATCCATGAGGAATGCGCGCGGCTCGCAGCCGAGTTGGAGCAGGAGCAATCGCCCCCCTAGGCGCGCCCGACGACCGACGTCGCCCGCGGGAGCCGGGGTCGCTGCGTCGGGTCCCTACCCGGCCGTGGTCGCCAGGTCGACGGTCACGAGCTGGGTCCCGATCCCCCGGATCGCGGCGACCGGTAGCCGCGCCTCGGTCGCGCCCAGCCCCAGGATGCCGCCCCGTTGCGCGACCAGCTCCCGCACCCGGCCATCCTGCTCGCCGAAGTCCACCTCCTGCACGTCGCCCAGGGAGGCCCCCGCGCCGTCCACTGCCTTGAGGCCGCCGAGCTCCTCCAGGCTGCGCAGTGGCTCCGTCGTCGCCTGCCCGGTGGCGCCCCGCGTCCGCTCGACCCGCTCTGCCATGACGGCGTCGGCGCCGATCCGGCGCCCCGCCGCGAAGGGCAAGCGCGACGCCCCGCTACTGCCTTCGAGCACCAAAGCCACGACGCGCAGCGCCGCCGTGTCCACCAGCGCATCCCGCACCGCGCCCACCTCGGTCCCGTCCCCCAGGCTGACCACCGGCATCCCCTGGAGCGCGCTGAGCTTCATCGCGTCTGTCCCTCCTTCACCCGGTCACCCTCGGTTGCCACGGTCGCCACCACGACGCTCCGCCGATGGGAGCCATGGGAGCCGCTCCCCCTCGTGTCGCCAGCGCTCGCCGCGACCGATCGCTACCTGGCGGTGACCTTGATGGCCTGGGGCCGGGCGTGCTGGGCCTTGGGCAGGCGGATGGTCAGCACCCCGTGGGCGTAGTCGGCCTCCGC
>Ga0102924_1004205_pt1 | contig 14670 bp, 16 predicted proteins | sample PaiPotPPM11metaG_FD_80116 | JGI IMG/M metagenome (GOLD analysis project Ga0102924, IMG submission 80116) | Iron sulfur acid spring bacterial and archeal communities from Banff, Canada, to study Microbial Dark Matter (Phase II) - Paint Pots PPM... ... | reverse complement strand
GTAATGGTGGGGGCGGTGAAGCGCAATCACGAGACCGCCGCCTACGCCCAGGAACTTCTACGACGCGTCGGCCTCTCGGACAAGATGCGCAAGCGCCCCTACGAGCTCTCAATCGGCGAACGGCAGCGGGTCGCAGTGGCCCGGGCGATGGTCCATAAGCCGGCGGTTGTCTTCGCCGACGAGCCGACCGCCTCGCTCGACCAGGCCACCGGCCACGAGGTCATCAACCTGCTTGCCGAGTACCGCGCCCAGGGTAATGGCAGCGTGGTCGTCGTCACCCACGACCCCAATATGCTGACCGGCGCCGATCGCGTCCTGCAGATGCGGGACGGGCAACTGAACTAGGCGGGGACTCCCGCCAGCCCGAGCGGCTCGGCGTTCGCCTTGAGGGCGTCGATCACGACCTGGATGTGCTCGTCGAGCGGCACCCCGAGCGCCTCCGTTCCGGTGAATATCTGCTCCCGGTGGACGCCGCGAGCGAAGGCCTTGTCTTTGAACTTCTTCTTGACGGAGGCGACGTCAACGTCAGCGACCGCCTTGCTGGGCCGGACGAGCGCGACGGCAGCGACGAAGCCGACCAGCTCGTCGGCGGCGTAGAGCACCTTCTGCATCGGCGTCGTCCGTGGCGCGTTGGCGTAATCGGCGTGGGAGAGCACTGTGTACCAGATCTCCTCCGGCCAGCCGCGCTCTTTAAGGATGGCGGCACCCTTGACGGCGTGCTCGCCGACTTCCGGGTAGCGCTCGTAATCGAAGTCGTGGAGCAGGCCGGCGATCCCCCAGCTTTCCGGGTCGCCGCCGTAACGGGGGGCGTAGGCCCTCATGGCCGTCTCGACTCCCAGCCCGTGCTTGATCAGGTGAGGCGTCTTGGTGAACTCATTGAGGGTTTCCCAGGCCTCGGCGCGGGTGGATGGCATGGTTTCGGAGTCTAACAGCCGGTCGTGGTCCATTCGGCCTATTGACGGTAAATATGACCCGTCATACGCTCACCGCAGGAGGTTTGGTCAAAATGGCACGGCACATGCACCACTGGATCGACATGGTGGAAGCGGTGCTGATCATCGGGATCCTGCTCGCCATCGCCTGGCTGAGCTGGCAGGCATTCACGCAGGCCTACACCCCGGTCTTCAACATCTTCAACAAGTTCGGCGGCTGAGGCCGTCGGCTTTCAGCAGCTCGCTGGAGACTGGGCCGCGTACGCGTAGAGGTTCTCGAGGAACTGGTGCGGATTCACCGTGCCCGCGTGAGCCGTCAGCGGACTCGGCGATTCGATTACTTCGAAATGAACATTCGCCATATCACTGAAACCAGCACCCGGGTCATCCGGATCCCCGCCGCTCCTCGCGATCAGCGCGCCCCCATTCACATGCTCACCGTTTCCAATGTCGAACTGGCGCACATGGCCGTAAAGAAAGGCCACCGGGTTTCCCTGGTCGTCCTTGAGCACATCCGAAACGACTACCGTGGCCCAACCCTGAGGGAAGCCCGGGATGGTCCAGTTCGTGATCCGGAAGGCCGTACCGGAGGTGACGGCGTACAGCGGCGTGCCGCTATCGAGCGCGATGTCTATCGCATTGTGTCCATAGAGTTCGACGAGGGAACCGGTCGTCACGTCGTGCACCGGCAGGTGCTTGCGAATTGTCGTTCCGTCGAAGGCGCCGTAGTCCTCGACCATCCGGCCCTCCGGGTCGCCGGGCTTCCCCCACGGAAGCCGCAACTGAAGGCTCTTTACGTCGCTCACGTTGGCGGTGAAAGCGATCGCGAGGTCCATCGGCCTACAGACTTGCGCCGCCGTCGCGGTAGCACTCGGCGCCGGCGGATCAGTTGGGCGCGCGAAGCCTGCCGCCACCACCGCGTTGGAGCCGTCTGCACGTAGCAGTGCCCCGGCAACGGCCCCGAGAAGGACGGCTACGACCAGAGCAACTGTCCGTTTTCCTTTCATCACGATGTATGGGCAACACGGAATGCGCAGAAATGGGTACGGAAAACGAGAGGTTGCCGAGCCTTCGTAACGATCTCACGTAGTTGCGCGTTTATATGGGCTCGGGACCAGGTCGCGCGCAACAGCCGTACCTATAATTCGGGGCGGGGGTGTAGCTCAGTGGTAGAGCACCTGCCTTTTAAGCAGGGTGTCGAGAGTTCGATCCTCTCCGCCCCTAGTTGATTCGCAAGCCCCGCTTGGCCGCGCGCCAAAGCACAAGCCCACCTGGCCTTTCAACAGGGCTCTCCTGCTTCAGCCCGCTACCGCAAACAATCTCCAGCGGCCGGGCACACCTTTCAATTCGTGTTCACCGCGGTCCTCAAACGTAATGCCCGATCCGGCCACCAGCGGCGGGACCGATCCCGAGACGAGCACCTCGCCGGCACCCGCCAGCGCGGACACTCGAGCACCGATATGGACGGCCAGGCCGCTGAGATCGTCGTTTCTCATCTCGACTTCACCGGTATGCACGCCCGCCCGAACATCGAGCCCGAGGGTCCGCATCCCCTGGCAAATTGCCTGGGCACAACGGATGGCCCGCGCGGGCCCGTCAAACGTTGCCAGAAGGCCATCACCCAGACCGATCGAATTCACCCTCTTCCCTCGATGAAGCGCGAGCCGATCCGCCACGAGGGAGTCGTGGTCGTCGAGGAGGTCCTTCCAACGACGGTCCCCCAACTCGGCCGCCCGACTGGTGGAACCGACGATGTCGGTGAAGAGCACGGTCGACAGGACCCGGTTGGCTTCAGGCGAAGTTCTCACGCCCGTCAGAAACTCCTCAACCTCGCCCAGGGTCGCATCCTGGTCGCCGAACAGGAGGCCGTGTTCGTCCCCGGGGAAGACTCGAAAGCGGGCGCCCGGAATGTGCTCCGCCATGTATCGGCTGGCTGGTAGATTTTCATCGCCCGCGCGCACCATGACGAGGGTCGGCACATGGATCGATGGGAGCACGGAGCGGATGTCCGTCGCTAAGTCCATCCTGGCGAGCGCGACCGCGGCATTGGGACTGGCTGCCCGGCGCCACATTCGGACCTGCCAGCGTCGGACCGCCACCATGTCCTCGGTGGCCGGCATCGGACCCCACTCCGGCGCACCCTGCGTCCAGGCTCGCTCCGTCTCCTCCACGTACTCGTTCATCCTGGTGTGGGGAATCCAGCCCTCGGGAAAACTCTCGTCCTGGACGGCACGCGGATAGGTCGCGTGCAGTACGAGTGCGCGGACGCGCGCGGGATAGGTGGCCGCAAACAACGAGGCCATCCAGCCGCCCTCAGACCAGCCGAGGATCGCCGCCCGCTCGGAGCTGGCTGCATCCATCACCGCACGAACGTCGTCCATGCGCTCCTCCGGCGTTGGCAGCTCGGCGTCATTAACCCGGTCCGACATCCCGGTCCCACGCTTGTCAAAGATGATGACCCGGGCGAACGACGCCAGGCGGCGGAGCCCTCGCGCCGTGATGGGCTGTTCCCACCACATCTCGAGATGACTCATGAAACCTGGAATCATCACCAGGTCGAAAGGACCGTTTCCAAAGACCTGATAGGCGATGTGGTATCTACCACTTTTCGCGTACACCGTCTCAGGCGTCGCCATGCTCGAGTACCCGGCTTCGATCGACTAAGGGTAGGCCAACAGGTTGAAGTGGCAGCCGCGCGAGGCACTCAGGCAGGTCCAGACGCGGCGTCCCAACCTCTGGAAAAGACTGCCTGCACCCGCTATAGCTCACACACCATAACTTTGCCCCTTTCGCTCGGCGTCTCAAACTCGGAGCTACAGCGCACAAGCCTGCCTAGCTTTTAAGCAGGGTGTCGAGAGTTCGATCCTCTCCGCCCCTATTTCGAACATGTAGTAGTTCGGCTGAGGTGTCCCATTGGGGCCTTCGGCTGATGCGTCCCTCGCCTTCGGGTGATCTGTCACAGGTACTTCGGCTGAAGCGCTCCCGGATTAGCGCGCCCTCTCGGAAGCGAGCTTTACCTTACCGAACAGCCACAGGAATATCAGGCCGGACAGCAGGTAGAAGAGGGCACTGACCGAGAAGGCCAGCTGGTACCCGCCTCGTACCTGCAGGAAGCCGCTCAAAAGCGGGCCGATACCTCCAACGCCGATCCCGCTGACCACGGCCTGGGCCGTCGCCAGCCGTGCGCGCTGACTGCCCTCGACATATTCCATGCCGAATACCTGGCTCAGCGGACCCTGGAGGTTAAGCGCCAACTGTCGCACGTACATGACGACGACCGCGACCGGCAGAACCATAAGAAACGCCAGCGCCAGCACCAGCGGGGATCCGACCACCTGAGCGAGGCCGATGGTTCGCGTGATCCCGAGCCGGCGGCCGACGGATGGCGCAGCGAGGGTGACGACCGCAGTCAAGGCCGCCCCGATCGCGAGGATCACGCCGATCGGACCAGGCGTCAGGCCAAACCGCTGGGCCAGGTAGAGCTGGACGAAATTCAGGTACATGCCGGCGCCGATCCCGAGAATGAGGCTCGGGAGCAGGACACGGCCGAAGCGCCCGACGTCGAACCGGAGCAGCTCACGCACCGGGAACGTGACGACAGGCCGCAGATCGGATCGCCGTACCAGGCGGAGCAGAAATGGCAGGCTCAGAAGGGTCAGGACCGCCGTGGCGATGAATGCGGATCGGAGCGCGGCTGCAGACGACGAGGAGCGATGGGTCATCCGCGCCATGGCTTCTGGAATGATGCCGCCGAACGCGTCTCCGACCAGGACGGCGAGCCACCCGAGCGACTGGTTGAAAGCAAAGACGGCGACCCGCTCCGTCTGACTGCTCAGCTGAGTTAGTAGAGGACTCTCAAGTACCCCCAACACGATTACCGCCAGCGCGAACGTCCCGGCAGCGAGCACAGCGAGCAGTCGCGACGATGCGACCGCCAACACCAACGACGCCAGCACGGCGAGGCTGGCGCTGCCCAGCAAAAAGACACGATATCCGAGCCGGTCCGCGATCGCGGCAGCGGGCAGGCCCACCAGTAGCAGCGCAATGGCCGGCAGTGAGTTGAACAGCCCGATGACGTCGTTGGAGAAGCCGAGCGCATTCATGTAGAGATTGAAGACGAGGTTGAAAATGGCGAAAGCGGTCGAGAGCAAGAGGGAGAAGGCCAGGAACTGCCGGGCCGCGCGGCTGAAGCTGTTAAAGCGGGCAAGCACAACGCGATAGGCCACCCGTGCAAGCATCGTCAACAGGGTAGCGGTCGATCGCGGGACCAACATAGTCAGTCCTGGCGCTGTCTAGACTGAAGCGATGGCCGGCGGGACCGTCTATCGCACGACCATGCGCGATAGCTGGCGCTGGATGTCGTGGGACATCCCGGTTCGCGTCGTGCCGCTCACTGTAATTCCGGTGCTCTACTTATTGGTCACCCGCACCTCGCCCGCCGCGCTGGGCCTGAGCGAGAATCACCTGGCCCGCGACCTGGCGCTCACCATCCCCTGCGGGCTTGGCGGGTTTGCGATTGCGGCCGCCTTTTCCGACTACCTATCGCGCCGCGCCGGACGATGGCTTGTTCCCAACCGCGCCGACCTACTTCTCCAAACCTTCTATTACGTCATCCTCAACGCCTTCGTCGAAGAGTGGTTCTTCCGCGGCTTCATGCAGGGAACGCTGATGCGCTGGTGGCAGATCCCCCTGCTCGCCGTTGGAGCCACGACCGTCCTCTTTGGCACTTACCATCTGCTGGGCCGCTGGGGATGGCGGCCCGTGATCGGCGCCACCGTGGCCGGGGCCGCTCTCGGGCTGCTTTATCTATGGCAACCGTCGCCTCCCTCCCTCCTCCTGCCCGTGATTGTCCACGCCGCTATTACCGTCGGCTTCCTGAGCCTCGGACCCACCGTCCTCTTCGCCTGGAGGCATCGGAGCTCGGGTGCGTAGAGCGTGGCCCCAGTTTGAAAGACGCCTAGCTTTTAAGCAGGGTGTCGAGAGTTCGATCTTCTCCGCCTCTATTGCTCGCCCGTACTTCGAATGCGCTCCCGGATGGCTTGCATCGAAACCAGCCCGCCAGCACATTTTGATGACCGCGGCCAGAGCTACCGAGCCACCACATGCAACGGCCAAAGGTCACTTTTAACGAGCCACGACGAGGAAGGTGCGGTGATCGCCGAACAGACCCTTGCCACCTCAAATTGCACCGCAATCTTCTAGGGCAGGATCTCGACGTACCCTTCCGTTCCATGCACGCGGATACGCTGCCCATTTCGGATGAGCCGGGTGGCTTGCTCCACGCCCACGACGGCCGGCAAGCCGTACTCGCGTGCGATTACTGCGCCATGGGTCATCAGGCCCCCGACCTCTGTCACCAGGCCCGTGACTGCGACGAACAGGGGCGACCAGCTAGGGTCCGTGTAGGCCGTGACCAGGATTTCGCCGGGTTCGAGGTCCGCCTCCGCCATGTCGAGGATGACGCGGGCCCGCCCCTCGACGGTCCCGGCGGAAACCGCTAAGCCGACCAGTGCTCCGGCCGGGACGTCATCGCGTCGGTAGGCCCCGGCGATGACCTCGCCATCCGACGTGAGCACCCGGGGTGGCGTCAGCGCTTGATACGACCTGAACGCGTCCTTGCGCTGGGCAATGAGCTGATCATCCACGTAATTCGTGCGGACGACGTCGTGGAGTTCCTGGAACGTGAGGTAGAAGATGTCCTCCTTCTCACGAAGCACGTGGGCCTGCACCAGGCGCCCGGCCTCTTCCAGCAAGGCCTGCTTGTAAACGAAGTAGCGGCTGACCATGCCGTACTTTGGATACTCGCGGTACCCGATGAAGGCCCGGACGCGATCGATCATGCGCTCGGCCTCTTCGGCTTTCTGCTCTCCGTCCGGCAAGGCCCGCAAGCGCTCCAGCAACGCCTGTTTCTTCGCCAGCGCCTCCTGCCGCCCTTGCTCAAAGCGCTTCGCGCCTGCACCTGACTCGAAGTTCCTGACGTTGCCGAGGATCAATGGCACGAGGGTGCTGGGGCGTTCGCTCCAGCGCGGCCTGGAAATGTCGATCTCGCCGGCGCAGCGCATGCCGTATGTGTCGAGGAAGGCGCGAAGGGCGTCTCGTGCTTCCCGCCCGCCGGCAAGGGCGGCCATCTCAGCCAGGAAGCCGTCGGCATCGACGTTTTGCAGAAAAGCCACCACCTCCGGATGCGGGCGGATCGCGTCGGCGACGTCCAGCAGCGCCAGCCCCATCTCTGACGTGACGTTGTGTGGGACGGACTGCGTGAGGGTGTCGGCCGCGTTCTTCTCACCAAGCCACGCTTCCAGCTGTGCGTTGAGCCACCATGTGGCCTCCATGGCTCCCATGAAAACCTGGTGGCTTCGCCGATCGAACAGGATCCGCTTCAACTCCTGGAGGTCCGCCACGATGAATTCGAACAGCGCTGATCCGGACTTGTTGCGGATGTCCCGCTTCAGCGCGGCGACGGATTCCTGGTTCTCTCTGATCAGGTCGGTGACGATGGCCGGGTCGGTCTCGATCGGAGCCGGCGCGCCGGCTGGCGGCGCTGTGCGAGGACCCTCGTCCGGGAGAGACGGGATGAAGTCGCCACGTTCCACGATGCTCTTGAGGGCGTCCCCGGTCAGCGGATCGGATTTCCCAAAGCCGTCGAGGATGCGGGCGCGGCTCGCGGGCGACGCCAGGTCCGGGGCGACGTCGACAAACAACCTTCCGCCCGCCTCGTACATCGGACGGGGAGTCGTCAGCTGCCAGAAGGAGATCCCCAGGGGTTTTATGGGGTCGGTCATCATCTGCTGGTGACCGACCGAGACGTAGAGGTGGTTACCCTGGTCGCTCGCCACGGGGATGGGGAACAACGTCGTGATCGGCCGGCTCTGGACGATCTGGAAACCGTCATCAACGAGGCACCACTCGATGTCCTGTGGGTGGCCGAAGTGCGCTTCGATCCGCCGACCCAGCTGCGCGAGTTGCACGACCTGCGCATCCGTCAGTGCCGGCTGATCGTGCCGCTCCGGGTCAACCGCTTCTTCCTGCGTCCCGCCTGCCGGCGAGGCGTGGATGGCAAGCCGCTTGGTGGCGACCACCCTGGTGATGACCTCGCCGTCCCGCACCTTGTACATGTCCGCGTTCACCAGGCCGGAGACCAGCGCCTCCCCGAGGCCGAAGGTGGCCTCCACGGAGACGACCTTCCGGTTTGACGTGACCGGGTCGGCCGTGAACAGGATGCCGGCCGCCTCCGCGAAGACCATCTGCTGCACGACCACGGCCATGTGGACCCTCCGGTGGTCGACGCCGTTCCGCAGGCGGTAGGTCACGGCCCGCTCGGTGAACAGCGATGCCCAGCACCGGCCGACGTGGTGGAGGCTGGCCGCCGCCCCGACGACGTTCAGGTAGGTGTCCTGCTGGCCTGCGAAGGATGCCGTCGGCAAGTCTTCTGCCGTCGCGCTCGATCGGATGGCGTAGGCGGCCGACTCGCCGAGCCGGGCGACCGAGCGCGTGATCGCCGCCGCAAGATCGTCGGGGATGACGATCCCTTCGACGGTCCGGCGGATCTCGGCGCTGAGCGTGCGGATCGTCTCCCGGTCATCCGGGTTCAAGCGCGACAGCCGATCAAGCCGATCGTCGATCGCTGGCGCTTCCGCCATGATCCGCCGGAAGGCATCCGTCGTCACGCAAAAGCCAGCCGGTACGCGGATGCCTTCGATCCGCGAAAGCTCCCCCAGGTGCGCGCCCTTGCCGCCAACGAGCGCGAGCTGCCTCTGGTCGATCTCCTGGAGACCCAGCACGTAGTTGCCCATCCGGCCACCTTCCCCCTCAGCCCCCTCGGGCCTCTCTCATTCCTACTGTCGATCGCGCGGACGCCTGTGTAGTCCGGCTTGTCGCGTGCATTGTCAGCACACCAGGGTCCTTGCAGCAAGACCCCCACCCTGGGGTAAAATTGTTAGTGGCGGGGAGAATCAATCGGCTTCGTTAGCGGCACATACGAAGCCGCTCTACTCACCGGACAAGTCCGCCTAGCTTGTCTCGAACCACCTGAGCACGCGGAGGGCGCGGAGGGTGTTCCACCGGCTCGGTCGTCCCTCGCCCTCGTCCATCGCGAAGTGCAGCCGGCCGGGATGGGGGTTCTCTAAGCGCCAGCGGCTGTCCGAACCGCGCTTGGACTCGACCAGTTCGATCGCCTCGGTCACCCGCTCGTCCGGAATGGCACCCGCCCCGCGCAGGTAGTCGAGACCTCGGAGCACGTCGTAGTGCCAGTAAGTCGGGTAGGAGAACTGCGTCCAGGCCGAGGGCCGATTGGTCTTGCGGTCCTGGTCGATCGCCTCACCCGTCGACAGCCTGCGAAGCATCCGCCTCTCGAGGAGGTACTCCTCGCCGCGGAGGCGGGCAGCGGTCACTTCCGGGACCGCGCCCACCGCTCGCTCGTACTCCAGCAGCCCCTCCAGCACGTCGATCGTCGTGTGGAACGACCCCCGCGTTGATCCGTTCTCCTGCTCGCAGTTCCACCCGCCATCGCTCATCTGCTCGCCGAGCAGCCGGGCGACGATGGGCTCGACGTCCTCGCCAAAGTAGGCTCCGATCGCCGCGGTCCTGCCGTTGATGCACGGCTCGACCTCGCCCCTAAAGAAGGGCTCGCCGTCGTGTTCCCATCTGCAGTGCTTGCGAACCAGGCGGACGGCGTGGCGCGCTCCTGCGCTGGCCGGATCAAGACCGAATGCCCGCAACAGGGCCAGGCTCCAGGTGGTGGAGGTCCATTCAGGGAAGAGGGTGCCTTTCCTCTCCCGCGGCAGCGATTGCCACCAGTCTCTCGCGGCAGCCGAGGTAAACGTCGGGATGCCTCCATCCCACTGGCCATCCGGGCGCTGGAGGGAGAGCAAGCGGGCGCCCCAGCCCTCGCTGGCGACGCGGGCGCGCTCGGCCGCGACCTGCTCCTCGGGCGCATCCGTCAGGTCACGCACCACCTGCCAGCGGATCGCCGGGTCTGAGTCCAACAGCCATTCGACGACGTCCATTCCTTCTACCTCTCCGGGAAGGATAGCCCTGGCCCCAGCGAATCGACATCTCGCGGGCCGATGACTCTGGCTCCGCCGGTCCGTCTAACTTATCGATATGGACACAAAGAATCTCGACATCTACGGTGACCCACCGATCCCCTGGTCCCGCGCCTTGGAACTTCTCGAGGCAGCCCCACAGGCAGAAGCCCCGCGAACAACCTGGCTGAGCACTGTCCGTCCCGATGGGGGCCCGCACCTGGTCGGCGTGGGCGCGCTTTGGGTCGACGGCAACTTCTACTTCACGAGCGGCCCCACTACCCAGAAGAGCCGCAACCTGGCCGCGAATCCGAACTGCGCCCTCTCGACGGCGCTCCCCGGGCTCGACCTGGCCGTCGAGGGCCGCGCGGCGAAGGTGACCGACCAGGCAACGCTGGAGCGATTGGCTCAACTGTATGCGGCCCAGGGCTGGCCCGCCCGCGCCACTGACGGGGCGCTCACGGCCGAATACAGCGCGCCGAGTGCCGGGCCTCCACCATGGCACCTTTACGTGGTGGCGCCGCGCGTGGCATTCGGGGTGGCGACCGAAAAGCCGTACGGTGCGACCCGCTGGCGCTTCTAATCGGGAAGTGAGCGGACCCTACCGCATCGCCCTGACGATGCGTTCCACCTGCTTGATGTGCGGCCGTTCATGGCGAGCCAGCCACTGCGCATAGAACTGGGCGGTCCGTTCGAGCACCGCTCCCGCCCCCGTCACTGTCGCCGCGCGAGACCAGGCTTTGTTGGATAAGGGTTCGAGGACTGCGAGGAGCTCGGCCCGCTGCTTCGCAAAGGAGCGCATTGAGGGACGGAACTCCAGCTCGGGATAGCCCGTGCTCGCGATCCAGGTGCGGGGATTGACGGCCCTGAGCGTTGGGCTGTCCTCGGCAATGATCCTCAAGATGCACGTCCCCCAGACGTCCGCACAGGCCCGGAGGTGTGCAAGGACATCGTTTGCAGACCACTCGTCCTGGTCGGGACGGGAACGCAATTACGCTGGCGTAAGACCGGCGGTAAGCGCGGCCAGGCGCAGCGGTGTTTCTGAAAGAACGGTCACAACCTTGTCGGCCGCGGCGGATCGGCCAGGGACGCGCTTCTCAGCTCCAGGTCGGTTCATCGCGCTCCGATACTGATCCGTCCGAGCCGAAGACGAGGAAGCGCTGGAAGGACTTGAGCAGCCAGCGGTCGTGCGTGACAGCAATGATCGTCCCCTCGTAGTTCCAGAGCGCGTACTCAAGCGCGTCGGCCGAAGCGACGTCCAGGTTGTCGGTCGGCTCATCGAGGACGAGCATGGTCGAGCCGCGCACTTCGAGCACGAGGATTTGCAGGCGCGCCTGCTGGCCGCCGGACCCACCTGGAAAGGCATAGGAGACCTCGCTCAGCTCGATCAAACCCATTCGGAATAGGCTAGGTCAGACGCAAGGGCATCGGGGCGTTTCCTCAATCCTCCAAATGGAGGATGACATCCGAGCATTTGTGGCCCAGACTCAGATCTGCAGTCGTAGGGACTTCAACCTGGCGCTGCGAGGAGGGACCGAACCGTGGCTCTCACAGTCCTCGTTGACTCGCTGCAGCCGCTCCTCTTGGAACGGGAGCCGGCCGATATTTCGGACATCAGGGAAGTACGTCATTGGATTCGCGTGTACTCGTCACTCCTGGAGCTTTCAACCTGCCTCCCCTCGGGTGAATCGTCAGACGCCGTAACCCGGCGCTTGCTGACCTGGCAGCAGAGGCTGGACTTCTGGCAGGACCGGGCCAGACAAGTCTCCAACCCGAGCACGCATTCAGGCCACGAGTAGCCGACGTTCATCCGAACGGATGATGACTTGCGGACCTGGGAAGAACAGGATGAGATGGTGATGGCCTTCGACCAGCTCGCAGTTGGAGAGGACCCCTCGACCACATCGGCCCCAGCCGTTCAGCATTGGGCCCAGTACTATCGCGAGCTGGCTAGCTTTGACGCCATGGTGACCGCGGTCAACCGCATTACCCGGCAGTTTTCTGACGACCGCCGGCGCGACGCCGTCAGACAGGCGATGCCGAACCTGATCGCCGACTCGGAAAAGTTCGGGCGCCGCTTCGATTTCTGGGAGGCGCGGCTAGCCCAGCTCTCGGTCTAGGCAACGGTGATCGTGATCGCCCCGTCCGGTTGGGGGCAGAACGCGGGATTCATGGCCTCGCAGCGCGCGGTGCCGACGATTCTGATGGTCGCTACTCCCGGCTTCTGCGCCTTGAAGGTCGCGACGTAATGCGCCTGGCTCCCCATAATGCCCGGCGGAGACTGGCGTGTCGCGCTGGTACGGCTCAGGATTGAGGCGTTCGACGTGTCAGCGCTCCAGACGGTCGAGGATCCGGGAACCCCGTAGGTGTCGAGGAGATCGACTTTGACGGTGTCGCCCACATGCACCGTGAACCGGTGTCCCGAATCCTGCTGATGGAGCGTCAACTGGGCCGCCGAGGAGGCGGATACAGCGCAGGCGCTGAACGCAAGGACACCGGGCAGGAGGAGGACGAGCTTGAGGCGGGACAGCATCACACCGGTTCAGACGCTGCCCCGCCGCAAAAGTTCCCCCTTTATTTCAGCCGAGTCCGGTTTGCCTTTGTGATGGCCTTCCATCGGTTCTTGTCCTCGATTTGCAGACGCTTGTCCTCCTTACGGCGCATCGCACGGATCTCCCGGCCCAGTTTCCGGTAACTTGCCACGCGTTCGGCCGGCAGTGTGCCGGCGGCGATCGCCGCCTGGACGGCGCATCCAGGCTCACTCTCGTGGTCGCAGTCGTTGAAGCGGCAGCCGAGCGCGAGCACCGCGATGTCATCAAACGTCTGGTCCAGACCCTCCTCGCCGTGCCAGAGCTGCAGCTCGCGGATGCCGGGGGTGTCGATGATCATCCCGCCCGAGTCGATTGGGATCAGCTGCCGGCGCGTCGTCGTATGACGGCCCTTCCCATCACGGCGAAGCTCGCCGGTGGCGAGGTCATCCCGACCGGTCAGATGGTTGATCAAGGTCGACTTCCCAACCCCGGAAGGGCCGACCAGTACCCCGGTTATCCCCAGGCCGAGCTCGTTTCGCACCAGATCGAGCCCCACACCGGTGACGCTGCTGGTTACGAGGATGGTGGCTCCAGGAGCGATCGCCTCGACCCGCTCGCGTACCGCCTCGAGGTCCGGGCTCAGGTCCGCCTTGGTCAAAAGGACTACCGGCAGCGCGCCGCTCTCCCAGCCGATCGTCAGGTAACGCTCCAGCTTGGCGAGGTTCAGGTCCTCGCTCAAGGCACTGACGACGAAGACGCGGTCGATGTTCGCCGCCATGACCTGCTCCTGCGTCGTCTCGCCGGCGACCTTGCGAGAGAAGGCCGTCTTTCGTTCCAAAATGGCCTGGATCGAGCCTGAGTCTTCGGAGCCCGGCTCAAACACCACCCAGTCACCGACCACCGGCCGGTCGTTGGGGCCGGCAGCATCGTGACGCAACTTGCCCGTGGCCCGACCGACCCGGTCTCCGCCGGCGACGCTAACCGTAAACGCCACGCCGAAATCGGCGCTGATGCGCCCGGGCTCGAGGCCCTCGGCCCGATGGGGCGAAAATCGTTCTTCAAACCATTCCGACCAGCCAAGCCGGTCGAGAGCCGCTGAATCCATGTCGTACCCTCCAGAAAAATTTTCGATCGGACGCCGTCGCGTCCTTCCAGGAGGGCCCGAGCTTGCTAGCGGGATTCCGCGGAGGAGCGCGACGGCGCGGTGCGATTGGTTTTTGTCGCGCGCACAATGGCCATCGACCTCACCTCCGAAAGATTTCTTACCGCCAGCTTACGCAGGACTCATCAAAACGTCAATCTGATTGAAAACGTCGCACCATGCGACAACCGCTGATACAATTGCAACTGCACGCTGTCGCAGGCAGCGATCACGACGGAAGGGCACAAAGCATGCAGAGAGTTGACGATACCGGCTGCCTTACCCAGCGATCTCAGCTGGAGCGGTTGCGCGAGCTTGCGGACGCGATCGTCCAGGAGCGCGTCAAGGAGCTGTCGTCTCCCGCCGCCAAACTGCCGACGGTGCTCGTCGTGATCGGCGCCGGGGCGAAGGAAACGACCTGGGACGTGGAGAGCCTTGTCAGCGATGGAGCCCGGCTCGGTCGCGGCACGCAGTGGCTGGTCGCCCCAGAGGTCGCGCTCGCAAACTTCGTTCCGACGCAGGCCATCCTGCGCATTCTTCGTGAGACCGGCGCAACGGGAGCCGCGATCGTCGCCCCGGTCACGAGCGGCGCGATCGCCATGCAGCTGGCCGACTTCGACCACGAGCAGAGCCTCACCGCACGCCTGATCCGGCAGCCGGAAACTAGTCCAAGCGTCGGCAAGTGGGATTTCGGCAGCGTCCTCTGGGCGGTCCGGCTTCGCCAGATGCTGCAGGCCAGCCATCGGCCCCCAGCAGCCCCGCCGAGCCGTCCGGTAACGGCTCCGGCCGCCGCCCCACCGCCGGCCGCGAGCAGGCGGCGCGGACAGGTGCGCGAGATGCGGGAGCAGCTCCATCGAGAGCCGGCCGCTGCGCCCTCCTGGTTGCAGTAAGAGACAGGGACCACTTTTACCCCCTCCCCAACCCTCCTCGGGTTCAAGGAGTCGACGCAACACCCTGAGATGAGGAGGATGTTGGATGGGTGCTGCTGGTGTACCGGCGGGACGTGAGGTGCGTCGCCAATTTTGGCTGTTGATCAAGGCGGG
>Ga0102924_1004204_pt1 | contig 14675 bp, 16 predicted proteins | sample PaiPotPPM11metaG_FD_80116 | JGI IMG/M metagenome (GOLD analysis project Ga0102924, IMG submission 80116) | Iron sulfur acid spring bacterial and archeal communities from Banff, Canada, to study Microbial Dark Matter (Phase II) - Paint Pots PPM... ... | reverse complement strand
CACCAATGCTGGCCCCGCCAAGAAAAGCCCGCTGCCGTCAGTCATGAGCACGTGATCGCACATGACCGGCAAATATCCGCCGCCAGCGACGCACATGCCCATGATCGCGGCGATCTGCGGAATTCCCATCGCCGACATCACTGCGTTATTTCGGAAGACTCGTCCAAAGTCGTCGGTGTCGGGAAAAACGTCTTCCTGCAGCGGTAGAAATATGCCCGAAGAATCGACCAGGTAAATGACGGGAATCCGGTTATCAATTGCGATGTTCTGTGCGCGAATGACTTTCTTGGAAGTCATGGGAAAGAACGCGCCCGCCTTTACGGTGGCGTCATTGGCGATGATCATCACCATGCGGCTTTCAATTCGTGCCAGCCCAGTGATCACGCCGGCCGCCGGCGCACCGCCCCAATCTTCATACATTCGGTACGCGGCAAACAGGCCGATCTCGAAAAAGCTTCCCGGATCGACCAACTTGTGAATGCGCTCTCGCGCGGTCAATCGGCCTTTCGCGTGCTGGTTCTCAATGGCTTTTTGCCCCCCGCCCTCGCAAATTTGCTCTTCTTCATTGCGAATGCCAGAGACCAGATCGGCGAGGAAGCGCATGTTGGCCTCGAAGCGCGCCGAAGTGGGATCGACCCGGGTGGTGAGGATAGACGTTTCCGAAGCCATGTTTCGCGATTGCTACGTTAAACCAGAGGAGCAGAAAGGCGCAAACTTGACGACAACCTTTCCGAGAACGTGGCGTGCCCCACTTCTCGCCTTCGTTGCGAGAAGTGGGAGTCGGCAAGGCGCGTGCCGTGGAAGCGAAATTTACTTCTTCTCCTCTGGCTTCAACTCCAGCGCGGCGGAGTTCATGCAATAACGCAGGCCCGTAGGACGAGGACCGTCCGGAAACACATGGCCCAAATGCGCCTCACAGCGCGAACACCGAACCTCAGTGCGCCGCATTCCGTGCGAGGCGTCGGTAAGCTCTTCGACCGCGCCCTCAGACGCTGGCTTATAGAAGCTTGGCCAGCCCGTGCCGGAGTCGAATTTCGTCTCCGAGCTAAACAACGGCTGTCCGCAGCACACGCAGGTGTATGTCCCGGGGTCTTTGGTCTTGTTGTATTTTCCGGTGAACGCCGGCTCGGTTCCGCCTTTGCGCGTTACTTGAAACTGCTCGGGCGAGAGGTCTTTCTGCCATTCGGATTCGGGCTTAGTAATTTTGTCAGTCATAAAGCAGCTCTTAGCTATTAGCCTTTAGCTTTCAGAATTTTAATGGATTTACAAAGAATAGATGCGCCGCCGAAGCCAAAGTGACAAGTGATCGTCGCTAGAAGCTAAGAGCTAACAGCTAAGAGCTTGTTTCTCGGTAATTATCCCTTGACAGTAGGTATATATTCTGGCAGGCTGGTCGATGAAAGATTCGGAGACGGAGACCGCTATTTCCTCTCCGAACCGGAAGACCTCGACATGCGTGTGCCTGACCAGATCAAGAAATGTGTCCTGTTTGTGGGGTTGCCAGAGATTCCCGATCCCGAATATCGCGGTACGGGATTCATTGTGACTGTCCCCGGTACGGAACAAAATGATTTTGCTTTCATGGTGACAGCACGGCACGTTGCCGAACACCTGCAAGGGAAAGATTTTTATATACGGGTCAATCGAAAAAACGGCGGAGCGATAGCCCTACGAGGATTGGCGGATAATCCTTGGTGGTATCACCCCACTGAGCGTAAGTTTGTCGATGCGGCAATCACGCTATTTGCCCCAGAGCGGTTAGCAGAGTTGGATGTGGAACGCATTCCCATCGGCATGTTTGCCGACCGCGCGGTCATCGCACAATACAACCTTGGTGTAGGTGACGAAGTTTTTATCACTGGCCTGTTTACCAAAGTGACGGAGACCGCCAACAACATTCCAATCGTGCGAACGGGAACCGTCGCCATGATGCCTGATGAGCGGATTCCGTTCGGCGATGATCTCATCGAGGCGTACCTGGTTGAGGCGCGCTCTATCGGCGGCCTCAGCGGTTCTCCCGTCTTTGTAAGAGAGACGGTACGAATACCAGTTCACGGCGACAGCAGCGGAGCTCATGCTGGCACGATAATCATGGTGAACAACAAACCCCTGAGACCAGTAACATGGCACGGTGAGATGCATGGCGTCGGTCGCTTTTACTTATTTGGTTCCATGATCGGTCATTGGGAAATTCCAAACGGTTTCACGCCAAGCATGAGCGAAGCGGTTAATATGGGGATTGCTCCCATTGTGCCTGCCCATAAAATCAGGGAGATAATCTTGCAGCCGGAAGTGGTGGATCTCATGGACAAAGTGAACAAGGAAATGCGAAGCAAGAATCAGAAAGGCGCAAAGTTGGATTTTGCACCCAGCAAAAAAGAAACATTCACGCAGGATGATTTTGAGGCCGTGCTAAAGAAGGCCAGTCGCAAGATTGCGCCGGAATCTAAGTAGTCCAGCTAGCATAAAAGCGGCGGCGGAGACCGAAGTGGCGGCGACGATGCGTAGCATGATTCGGGGAATATCTGGCAGGGCATCCAGCGGAGACGGATCAAGGTCTACTTCGCCAAGAATCATTAGTCCGCTGCCTGAGCTTCGCAGCGGCGGCTTATAAACAACGTCGGGTGAGCGGTACGGTCCTGCCCATACCCATCCGTAGCCAGCGCGCTCGTATGCCTCTGGTTTGTATCCGAGTTTGACATGCCACGGAATCCAGAGACAGCAGTAAGCCAGTAGAAGGCAGTAGACCAGCATAACGATGCGTTGTGCTCGATTCATGCGAACAGCCTCAAACAATTTTGGAAACTTCTGAAGCGAGGAAAACAATGGAGGCACCTGTCGATGATGTTAGCTTGCATCTCTCTCCAGTGTCTAAATCTTACGCCACAGAGGATCAGCCAGACTATACCCCTGCATTCTTCCCCTTACCCGCTCGAAGATCACTCTTTGATCTTGTCTTATGGCGATGGGATGGCCGCACTGGGAAACGCCTTTCCAATGTCCGCTGGATAGCTTCTCGCGCAATTCGGTCTCTGTGGTTTGGGTTACTGTGGGCTCCGCTAGTACGTGGAATTGTATGGGAATGCCGCAGCCTTCTGCTTCGCATCGGAACGATATGCGTATCCAATCCTTATCGGCATGGGGTCTTTGTAGGACATCTTGGAAGTTCCAAAGATCAAACCTTAAATACGCTGACACTTGCTTGCAATCGGGACACGCAACGTATAGCCAATCAGTATCATTGGGCCACGCCTCTGGATTTAATGGCTTATGTTGAAGCGTGGAAATTGGGAGCGGAATGGGCTGCATTTTCGTCCGGCATTCGTCAGATGGACAGCGAAGACAAGCTATTGCAACCATGTGATGCTCCTACATCGGTATCTGCGACAGGTTGTTCGGCAATGGTATCCAAACGATAGTCAGAACGGCTGTGGGACATCCTGAATCTGACGCACAACAGCATCCCGCTTCTCAACTTGTTTCAGAAAACTCATAAACATGGGCTGCACGTCGAAGCGCCGATTGTAGCGGAACGTGTACTCATTCAAGTAGGTCTGTAGGTAGTGACGGCCAACATTGTGATAAACACCAGTAATACCGCGCTTCACCAAGCTCCAAAAGCCTTCCACGGTGTTCGTGTGAACGTCGCCCATAACGTATACACGTTCGTTGTGCTGAATCCGCCGATGCTGATATCCGTCTGTCGTGTGAGCAACTCCGTCATATACGTTGCGCTCATCGGTAAACACTGTGCTTTTCGGCATGACGTGCTCTCTGATAATTGGAAGCAATGTTCCGCTTTGTACATTGTCAGTGGTAAACGCTCTGACTCTGCCCTTGCGTTCAGCAATACCGAACACTGGCGTTTTGGGATTTCGAGGTTTTCTTCCGGCTCCCATCTTCTGCACACCGCCCATGTAGGTCTCGTCCATTTCAACTCCGGGACCGCGCTTTCCACCGAGTTTCTTGCCGGACTCGCTTTCATCCAGCATTGTCCGAATCTGTTTGAACATGCGCCACGCTGTTTTGTACGTCACGCCCGTCTCGCGCTGGATTTGCTTCGCGGAAATTCCGCAGCGCGTCGAAGCCATCAGGTAGATCGCATAGAACCACGTAGTGAGCGGCGTCGGGGATTTGTGGAAGATGGTGCCAGCGGTCGGGTGAACGTGATGGCCGCAGCGATCACAGGAATACGACGGACGGCTCACCACGCGATAATGCTTGGTTGTCGCCTCGCACTTCTCGCAATAAATTCCATTTGGATACAGGCGATTGCGGAGCCACTCAAGGCAAGTCACGTCATCCGGGAACTGTCTCTGGAAGTCCTTGAGTGTGTAGGGTTTCATTGCAGGTTTGCGATTCATAGTTGCTTACCTACAAAGAAGTTAGCATGAATAGTACCTACTGTCAAGGGATAATTGCCTGTTTCTCTTGACTTCGCTTTATATTCGCCTACAATGCAGGCATGGCAATTACCAAACGTCAGCGAGAGGTGTACGACTTTATCGCGGAGTTCGTGCAGCGCAACCAGTACTCGCCTTCGTTCGAGGAAATCGGCGACGGCCTGGGACTGAGTTCGCTTGCCACCGTCCACAAACATATTTCAAACCTGGAAAAAAAAGGCCTGCTCAACCGCGACTACAATCGCAGCCGGTCGATCGATTTGCTCCCTCCCAAAGGCCGACTGAAGATTTCGATGTCAGTGAATACCGGAATGGTGTTGCCGCTGTTGGGACGCATTGCCGCCGGCCAGCCGATTGAGGCCATCGAGCGTCCAGAGACCATTTCCCTTGCAGATTTTGTCCGCTCGAAAGAAGCCTTTGTCCTCGAGGTCAGCGGAAACTCCATGGAGGACGAGGCCATCCTCAGCGGTGACTACGTTCTGGTGGAGAAGACCAAAATCGCGCACAACGGAGACATTGTGGTTGCGCTGGTTGGGGGCACTGACGCCACGCTCAAGCGCTTTTATCGCGAGGGGGACAAAGTTCGTCTACAGCCCTCGAATGCGAAGATGAAACCCATCATCGTCCCGGCCGCGGATGTGCAGATTCAGGGTCGCGTGATCGGTGTTCTTAGGAAGTATTAGTTCATTCAGCGGCAGAGTCGGAATGCAACTTCGATGTTTGCATATACAGCTACTGGTTCACCACCTCTTCGACTGGGTTCAAATTTCCAAGTCTTCACCGTGTCCATAGCCTTCTCGTCCAGGCCATATCCGATTGGTGAAGCCAACTTAATATCCCGAGGACGCCCCGACTTGTCGACTACGAGTTCGATTACAACGATACCTTGAACGCGTTCTCTGCGCGCCTCCTCCGAATACTCAGGATCGGGAGCATAGATAGCGCGGGGTGGTGTCACTCCATTTCCTATTTTGACGATAGATTGATCGGCCGATACTTTTGTAGCGTCCACGACGGCCGAAGCCGCTTGCAGAGGGGACGCAAACCTGAACAGCGGCGCGATATGGGGCGACATGCGGCACGCCGGCGCTGCAGTTGTTTGTGCGCCGAAGCAGGGCTTCCAGTAGGCAGGAACAAGATCGGCGGCGCGATCCTGGGGGGGCAAAAATACGTGATTCATGAGGGCGTGAACGGACTCTACGGTGATCGCCTGGCTCCCAACATTTACCTCGATTGTGAGCTCTCGCTCAGAGGGCAATAGTTCATATCCGGCAGGGGTCGGTGATAAGAAATATCGCTTTGAGTGAATCTGCAGGCGGTTGTGCGAAATGTTGACTTTAGAGATTCCAAGCGCGCCGTCAACGGTCCAACTTCCGGTCGGCGGACTTCCTAATGGTTGTCCCGCAGAATCGTATTGAAGCCGATCACCGCGATAGAAATTTCTGACTAGAAAAACCTTGCCTCGAAGTTCATGGCTCAATTCGTGTGCGACAGAGTGGTCTGCGTGCAGCTGCAAGGCAACTACAACCAGAAACGCACAGATGAATGCCGAACCACGACCCATGGCGCAGCATTATATGAGAATTGATTCGCAGGCAGAAACAACAATCGCCCGGGCCAGCCCGGGCGATTTCTTTACGTTATCTTTTAAACAGCCTTTACTTCGATGTGCTTTTCCAGCCGCTTCTGAATCTGGTCTTTCGGAACGTAGCCGACAATCTGCTCCTGCACCTGGCCGCCCTTAAATAAGAGCAGCGTAGGAATTCCGCGCACGTTATAGCGCATGGGAGTTGCATTGTTGCGGTCCACGTCCATCTTGCCGATCTTCACTTTGCCTTCATATTCTTTCGCGAGTTCGTCCACGATGGGAGCAAGGGCGCGGCACGGTCCGCACCACGCCGCCCAGAAATCCACCAACACCGGAGTCTCCGATTTCAGCACATCCTGATCGAAGTTCGCGTCCGTTACTTCAAAGATGCCGTTTGCCGCCATTGTCCGTATTCCTCCAATGTTTAGTGCACTATCGATATCGTAACACTAGATGTTGGATGCTACAGGCCCAGGAAGGTCGCAACGAGCTGCTACGACCAGCCCCTGCTTGCAGGGGTCTTTGCGGCCAATAAAAAAGCGCCCTGAACATTGTTCAGGACGCCTCGGCAGCCCTCCCCCAGAACTGCCTCGAACGAATTGGATATTAGAGGAGGCAGCAAGAGGTGTAAATGTCACTTCAGTAACTGACGCCCGCTCGAGACAGTAACTCAGATGTGTTCCGGATGGGCTACTTCAGGCGCCAGCTCTGGCCACCGTCGGATGTGCTCCAGACTTCGCCATCTGCCGTGCTCACTAGCCCGTTCTGCGCGTTGGAAAATTCGATGTGGGCAATGTCGCCAGTGAAAGCCGCATCAGCCTTGGTCCAACTCCCGCCAGAGTCCGCAGAGTGATACAGCGTTCCGGCCGCTCCGCCGACCCAAACGTCGTTTCCGATTGAGCTGATCGCACGGAACTGAATGCCGCTGCCCACCGGAACAATCTGCCACGTCTTGCCGGAATCGAACGACCGTTGGACTTGGCCATCCGCAGAGAGGCTCCAGGATGATGAGGAGGACGACGACAATGAGGACGATGTTTTGGCAACCGCCGCCCCGGTCGCGCTGCTACTCCGGGCGGCTACGGCTTCGTTTGCGTCAGTTATCGAAGGAAGTACCGCGGCAGATTGCGCCGACTGGTCGCCCGATTGGCTGGCTTCGCTGGGCGAAGGTGTAGTGGTGAAATGCACTTGTCCAGACTGGTCAAACTGCATGCTGGCCTGGGGCTTGGCGGTCATATGTTTGGCAAGTGGGCGGGTCTTCACCGCAGCCTTGATCGCCGGGGCTTCGGCAACCTGATCGACTTCGGGCGGGCTCTTCAGCTCGGCAACCTTTTGCTGGCCGAACTCTCCGGCAGGAGGCACGCTCGCATGTCGAGTGAATATCCCGCGATTCGTTACCAAAACACTTCCCACGATGACCACTGAAGCCGCCAGCGTCGCCCAGCGTAACGCCAGGCGCCGCGGTCTGGATGAAGAAGATGAAGGCGAGAAAACCTCCTGCGCCTCGGCCGGATCCGGCAAGGCCAAATAAAGCACCTCGCGGCAATCCGTGCACGCCGAGAGGTGGTTAAGCATGCCGTCGCGGTCCTGCCGTGAAAGGCTGTTTTCAGCAAAAGCAGCCAGCAGTTCGGGATCCGGGTGCGTCCCGGCGGCCTGTGCTTTCAGTCGCCCAGAAACGAGTTTTTTGATCGCATCCATTCCTGGCCTATGTGCCCCCTTCGCCGGCTTTCGCCCCTCTATTGGAGAACGTCACCGGCCCCGAATCTTGCGACAAACTTGCACGAATATCCAGGCTCAAATCGCGGGCGTCTGCCGTGAGCGCCTCTTCCGCCTCTCTCCGGCTCATCCCCATACCTATCAGAGACTTCAGAATCTGCTTTCTGACATTTTTTGTCAGTTTCTCAACCTTCCGGCTGATCGTCGATTCGTGTACCGAAAGCGCGCGCGCAATCTCGGCCAGCGTGCGCTCATCCAGAAAATACGACGCCAGGACGAAGCGCTCTTCGGCAGCCAGCGAGCGTAGCGCTTCATCCACCGCGACCTCAAGCCGCTCATCGACGGCGGTGATTGCCGCGGCTGCGGCAGCAGGGAACTGCACGCCCTCTTCGCATTCCTGGTCCAGGCTCACTAGCCGCCGCTGCTTCCGGTAATGGTTAATGTATTCCTGGGCCAGTACCGTCCGCAGCCAGCCACCGAGCGGTCCGCGGCCGCCATAAGAGAAGAGTTTCGACCGGCGTTGTCCTTCGCGGGTCTGCGTTCCATACAGTTCGGCATAAACAGAATCCGCCAGTTCTCTGCCGGAAGCATCGTCGCGCGTAATTTGGCGGCCAGCGTCGTAAAGCTTTTCCCGGAACCGAAGCATAAACACCTGCCACGCGCGCTCATTTCCCGCAGCGCAGGCCCGCGCCAGCGCCAGATCTTCGACATGCAAGCGGCTGAAAAACTCCCGCCTTTCCCGGCCCGATAACGATGAAGAAGATGACGAGGTTACGGATGATGACGAGTTTACAGATACAGTCAAAGCAAGGCCCTTCCGGGCTACCTCATCCAGGATTGCGGCGAACTCGCCCGCCGTGATGCCGAACTCTTCCGCCCGGCTTTTGCGGTAGAGTTCCAGCACGGCAGAGTTCGACTCCGGTGCTGCTTCAAGATGACCTGGATTTCTTGCGGGCATGCTTTTTGAATGCTACCAAGTATTAGACGCGGGAACTTGGATTTGTAGCGTCGAAAACCAGCACTAGAAGTTCTTCTTGCCTGGCCACTTGGGCATGCTTTCCAGCCCCGAGCGGGGGAACAGCTGAAGTACAATGGCTCTGTCTTTCTTCTCAGCGGGCGCGTAGCTCAAACGGATAGAGCATCAGATTTCTAATCTGAGGGTTGCAGGTTCGATTCCTGCCGCGCCTACCACGCTCAAACCCTGTTCCGATTTCGCAACAAAAACCGACCCGGCTGGTACTTTATCGAACAAACGCCTCTAACCTTGGTTGATTAAAATCTCCTCACTAAATCGCAAGACGCGCAATAAAGGGCCGTGGGAAGATAAGTGTCTTCCCGCCTTTCTTTTTGGCGATTCTAAAGATGATAAAACGGAAACTCTTAGCCTATCGAAAAACGCAGGGCCTCATTACCTCGGGCAGGTGCTCCGCGTGCGGGAGACGTTTCATACCCGAACCAGGTAAATCGCCCAACGCCAGGGCACTCCACCGTGACCTGGTGGACGCATTCGCGAAACACAAGTGTAGGCCTGAATCTGTTGTTCGCGTAAACGAGAAGTGATTTCGGGGCGCGAAGCTGAGTCACCTTTTCTTGAATAGCGGCGTCAGCCGCTCATGCAAACGTTGGATAGCATGGAAGAGGTTCTCCAGCCCCTCCGTTTCCAGGCCCAGTTCCAACGACTCCAGATCAACCGTTAAGTCCGTGGTGATCTGAGTGGCGCGGCGGACACGCTCCCGCGATAGTATGCTGAGCACTGCGTACGGGTCGCGCTGTTGCTGTTTGCGTTCAGTCCATTGTTGGACGGCCCACGCGGTCTGGCGGATATTATCAACCGCGCTGCGGAAGTCGCTCAGAACGCGTGGAGAAAAATCGCCAGAGATAACTAGCTTTTCTAGTTCTTGCAGCTCATGGGTCGCCGCTGTAAGCCGTTCAGAAAGTGGTTCCATTAGCTGATCCTCGCAAGGCTCGGATGCCGAGAATTGACAATACTCTGATCGCAGATAACCCGCGCGATATTTTTACTGCTTCCAGTTTTCCGGTTTCAAGCTGTTCCGATATGACCGCACAACTTCGATTCCTGCCGCACCTACCACGCACTCAAAACCGGCCGTTACTTGACTGCTACCCGCCATCGGTGCAACACTCCCAAAAAATCGCGCAATAGGAGATCCAGATGCGGAACGTAACTTTCTTGCTAGTTTTGTTCCTGGCGGGCCTGCTCGTCGGCTTTATTCCCCAGTACCTGAAAGCCCGCGATTTGAAGCGACAGGTGAACGTATGCAACGCGGCGTATCAGCTTGCGGAAGTTCGGCGCTCCGCTGCACTGACATATGTTGCAGCAACTCAATTGAACTATGGGACCGCCAGCGCCTACGCCCACCGGTTCTTCGACCAGGTCCGTCAGCTCGCCGGCACAACTTCAGATCCTACTGGCCGTTCCATGCTCTCCGACGTGCTTGCCTCGCGCGACAAAATCACCACCGATTTGGCGAAAGGGGATCCGCAGGTAGTCAACGAACTGCAACCCATTTTGCTGGAGGTTGAAGGAGCAGGCAACAAGTAGGGCTAGCGCAGTAGGGCTTCGTATCCGGCTTGCGCAAAGTGTCTGTCGTGGGTAAATGCGGCCTGAACTCGCTCGTGTTCCATAATTTCAAAGCTGGCGCAATCTGTGATGCTCCAGCTCTTATCTGCCGCTCGCTTATACCTCTGCAGAGCATCTTCAAATTGTTCCGGCGTTTGCGCGACGACGTTCACACGCCGGTTGGCGCGTAAACCCTCAGCTATGGCCGCGGCGGCCTGGCGCGATCGCGGACCCGCGTCGCTGAAGCTATTCAAGAGTTCTACAAGTACCATTTCGCTGGTCACAATTCTGGCTGATGAGAACTTTTCAGAAACGAACACAGCTTTGGCGTGAAGCTCGTCTTTCGGGTTGAGCAATGCGATCCAGTAGCTCGTGTCTGCGAAGATCGGCGTCATTTGACCTTCTTATTGCCATAAAGGTAGTGGTCGAGGTTCTTAGACAGGTCAGTCGGAAGTTTGGCCCATTCGCTTTGCGGTACGGTTTCTGCGATCCGGGAAAAGATGTTGCTTATCGATTCCGTATTCTCCAGCTCTTCCTTCCCGCTTTCGTGCCCGGTTGCCGCTCCGTGCCCCTCAAGGGTGTAGCGAATTTCGAATCCAAGATTTTCCAAAATCGCCACGGCCTGGTGGGAATTCGTGGGGTCGTTAGGCCTCACGCCTGCTGCTTCTAGGACAAGGGGACGAGCCGGCAGTTCACGGCTATCCACCACCACTCTCCATTTGGGCATTTTCTTCGTCCACCTGAAACTGCTCGCTGTGCGTATGACCTCCGCTCTCGTAAGTTCTTTAGGGCTAGGCATTTTACTTACTCCTACTCGTATTATTCATATTATTATTATTAATGTCAAGCGGTGAAGAACTCTGGTGGGGGTTGAAGGGTGAATCCAGCGCTCCTAGTCCTTTAACGGGACCAGCAACTCGTTGGTACCGCGGCAGAACGTTGCAACCCGTTCGATGGAGCCGGTCTGGTTCGGAAGAGTTATCACCGGGCCGTAACAGTAAACCGCATGGCCGGTGCGCGCAAAATACCACTTGCCGCCCTTATGCCGGACCGCCTTCGCTTGTTGGGCGAAGCGCGGCTCAGGCTGAGGACTCGCTGCATGGAAAAGCTGAACCTGTGGGACAGGGAGTGAAGCCAACAACAATATTGCAAGCGCGTTCATCACACCTACCCGAGCCACAACCTAAATCGCGAAAGAAACTCGCCTCATATCCGACGGGTCGGTAAGCTCAACCGGCGGTGCCGGGAGAGTCTTTTCCGCCTTTCGGGCCTTTCGGTGACTTTTCGCATTCGCTTGTGGCCCTACCTTGCTCGATGGAACCTGTATTACTGGAATCTGGGTCAACGGAGCCTGGGCTGACGGAATCTGAGCTAATGACGACCGATTCCCCGATGCCAGATTCTGAGATGCAGCCATCCCAGCCTGAGGCTGGCTATTGGCGCCCGACTTGGCCTTTTTGGACCATTCCCCGGCATGCTTACGCAGCGTGCTGAGGTACACGTTGTCTTTAAAAAGCGTGTGAATCAAGCTGCGCTGCGAGTCGATCGTCTTGTCTTGTTCAATGACCAGCTTGGTCAGCAGGAAGTACGAAACCACAAACAGCACGACCAGCAGCGGAAGCGCGGTCAGCTTGCATTTACGTTTAGTGGCCGCGTTCACGATGCCATCCATTTTTCAGTCCCCGGGTCTCGCGCACAGTTCGAGCGCTGCCTACCTCAAAGCAGATTGCGCACCGAACTGCAGCGTAATTGTATGTTGCTGAAAATCACAGACTTAGCTTCAAGGCTTGGACCGCCTTGCGACAGGCAAACTGCAAGCCCTTGCACATTGAGGGTAACCACTTGTGTTTACTGCCGTAAGTTGCCAAGGTCCGAAAATGAATTGTTAACGGGCGTTGAATTGAAAATCTATTTTGCTTTATTGCATCCATCAAAAATTGCAATTGGACAGCCTTGCCCGCCGCCGATAGCGTTCAAGTATGGCTTCTTCTATTCATATTGACGATTCGCACGTAGACGTCCTACACCACACCGCAACCCGCATTGCCGCCGCCGATGGTTTCCACCAAGCCCTCGATCGCGTTCTGGATTGCGCCCTGGAAGTCGTTAAATGTGATTCTTGTTTTATTTACGTCCTCGAAGGGGATGACCTGGTCTTACGGGCGTCTAAGAATCCTCACCAGGAGCTGGTCGATCGCCTGAAACTCCGCCTGGGGCAGGGAATTACGGGGTGGGTCGCCGAGCACCGCGAGCCGGTCGCGGTCTTTCGCGAGGCATATAAGGATCCTCGGTTCCAATATTTCACCGAGCTTCCAGAAGACCGGTACGAAGCTTTTCTGTCCGTTCCGTTGCTCTCAAGAAGCCGGCTGGCGGGGGTTATGAACCTGCAACACCGTGAGCCGCACGTTTACAGTCCGCGCGATATTCGCCTGCTCTCGACCATTGGATTTCTCGCGGGTGCGGAAATAGAAGTGGCGCGGCTGGAGACCGCGAACTCCGGCCTTTCGCGGCAGCTTGAGACTCGAAAGTTGGTCGAGCGGGCGAAAGGAATCCTGCAGCGCGACCTCGGCTTAACCGAGGAGCAGGCTTACTTGAGTATCCAGCGCCAGAGCCGGCAAAAACGCAAAACTATGAAAGAGATTGCCGAGGCAATCATTCTAGGCGAAGACGTACGAAGCAGTTCGCGGACGGAATAGCTTCGCGAACTGCCCGTCGATTCATTCCTGCAATCTCATTTTTGCGGCGGTGGAGTCTGCGTCTCGTCTGGCTGCGGCGCTTGCGTCTGGCCGTCGGTTCTGGGAGCAACAAACGGAATTTTCGGCATGTGCGTGACTTGCGCGCGCTCCGCGTCTTGAACCAGGATGCCGGCATTTTCGAGCAGCAGACCGGTCGAACGGTCCAGTTCCACGCGCGATTTTTCATACGCCGCCAACGCAGAAACTAGAGTTGATTCCGTGCTCGTCAGTCCAGATTGCATTTGCAGAACATTCGTCGGATTCGATACTCCCGCCTGCAGCTTCTTCTGTTCCGAATCCAGCGTTTGCCGCGCCAGATTCACCGCGGCTTGTGCTGCGTCGACGCTGGCACGGTTTTGCTGCACATCGAATTGCGCATTCCGAACTTCGATCCGCACCTGATTTTCGAGCTGCTGCAAACGTACTTGCGCCTGCCTGAGTTCGAGTTCGGAGCGCACCTGATTGGCCTGGGCCGTGCGGTTCAGGATAGGCACATTCAGGCTGATTCCGACGCCCTTATCGGGTGCTCTGGAGTCGACCAACTGACTAAGTGTGTCGCCGTAACCAACCGGGCCAGTTAGGAACTGCGAAGGGATGCGGTTGCGGTTGATGCATATTCCCGAACTAGACGGACAAAAAGTCGCATTCGGACTCAGGCTTCCACCCAGCCCGCTTCCGCCGTAATACGCATAAAGACCGAGCGAAGGCAGCATGGCGTTGTGCACGGCTTTAACATTCAGGTCGCGGCTGGTGAGATCAATGCGCGACTCGGCCAGCTCGGCCCGATGTTGTAATGCGTCATTGATGAGGTCTTCGGTGGGCGAGACCGGCTCCTGCTCGGGCAATTGGATGGTCGAAGTTGGAATCACCTGTGCGCCGGCAAGTTGCGGATTCTGCAGATTTCGGCTGAGCGCATTCTTCATGAGCAATTCCTGAAGCTCAAGGTTGGTCTGCGCCACCGTCAGCAGCTGGCGATTACTTGCAACTGTGCTCTGCGCGCTCACCACCTGGATCGGCGGAAGCGTGCCGACCTGCACGGCTTTCTGATTATCGCTCAGCGTCTTCTCAGCGAAGGTCAGCGCCTCCTGCTGCACCCGCACGTTCTCAAAGGCGTAAACCAGGTTCCAGTAGAGGTTCTCAATCTGGTCAACCGTTGTGATCACCTGCAGGCGAAACGCCACATCAGAAATTTCACGATTATTTTTTGCAATGCGAATGAAGCGCGTGTTCGGCAAAAAGCCAAAGCCCTGAAGCAGCTCCTGGGTCACTCTAAATTGGAAGTTCGAACTGATGGTCGGACTAAGAGCGCTGAGCGGATTGTCGCTAGTAAGGTGAGTGTTGTTGAATCCGACCAGCAGGTTGGTGCCGGTGTGAAATCCTTGCTGGTAGGAAACATCAGCGGTGCCGGTGTTGTTGTTGGTGACTGCTCTTCCGCTCAATGCACTGCTCGAGAGCACAAAATCACGGTCCATCTGCAGTGTGCCGGTAATTAACGGATCGAAACTGGTGATCGCTGAGCCGATACCAAGAGTTGAGCTGACCAACCCGTTGGTGCCGGTTCCCACGCCGCCCGCCGCAACGCTCGTACCGCCTGCGCCCGAACCTACGTTGCCGCTCAAACCGCCAACGCCGCCGCCGGGCGTGTTCTGGAT
>Ga0102924_1004203_pt1 | contig 14677 bp, 11 predicted proteins | sample PaiPotPPM11metaG_FD_80116 | JGI IMG/M metagenome (GOLD analysis project Ga0102924, IMG submission 80116) | Iron sulfur acid spring bacterial and archeal communities from Banff, Canada, to study Microbial Dark Matter (Phase II) - Paint Pots PPM... ... | reverse complement strand
GTTCGCCTCGAAGAAATGCTAAAAAGTATGACTGTGGCCGCGATTGGCCCCGGAATTTCACGCGACCCGCACACCGCCACGCTGGTCAGGTCGCTGGTTGCTAACCAGAAAATCCCCATGGTTGTTGATGCGGACGGACTGAACGCGTTTGATGGCCGCACGAAGGAATTGAACGGCAAGGATTGCACGCTGGTGATCACTCCTCACCCGGGCGAGATGGCGCGCCTGGCGGGCAGTTCCATCGCCGATGTACAAAACGATCGGCTGGGCGTGGCGCGCAAGTTTGCGCGAGAGCACGATTTGATTGTCGTGCTAAAAGGATATCGCACGCTGGTCGTCCAGCCGGACGGCGAAGCATGGGTGAACACCACCGGCAATCCTGGAATGTCGACGGGCGGTACGGGCGACATCCTGACGGGGATGGTGGCGGCGATGCTGGCCCAGGAGAAGAGAGCGCAGTATCCGAAAGACGCGTTGCTCGCCGTTTGCGCCGCGGTGCATTTGCACGGGCTCGCCGGAGATGTGATGCGTGAAATCGTTGGGGAGCATTCGCTCGTGGCCACAGATCTCTTACGAGGACTGCCGGGCGCTTTCGAACGGGCGCGGCGAACGGCGGAGAGCCGCTTTGTCGGCTGGGACTAAACACTCTGCCATCGTCAGCGTTCGACCTGTCATCGAGAGGCGGGAAGACTGATCGTCTTTCCTTCTGCCGCGGAGCGCCTCGCCGCGTCGAGAATCTCGGTGACGGTCACATTGGTTTCCAACGACGACAGCCCGTCTTCTTTCGCGCCATCGAGTACCACGGCCCGCAGGTAAGCCATGGAGTCGTCATAGGGCGCGGGAATTGGCTTGGCTGCTACCTGCTTCTCGTCGTCTTCTCCCGCCCGCCGTACGCGGATGTCATCGCGCTTCACCGTGATCGCGTATCCGGTTTGACCGTAGACTTCCATGTCTTTGCGGTCGAAGGGCCAGTTCCATGAGGCCTGTACGATGGCTTGCGCCTTGGGATACGTCAGGATGATCGTGGCCTCGTCGTCGACACGCGGATAGATTTCAGGCTTTATCTGCTGGGTGACAGCCGTGACGGTTTGCGGACGCTGGCCGTCCATGAGCCAGGTCATGAGGTCGGCGCCATAGCAGCCGAAATCGAAGAGTGCGCCAGCGCCGTTCAGTTTGGGATCGGTGAGCCAGGCGAGGAACTCCGGCTCCACGCCTCTTTCTTTCGGGCCGGCGTGGCCGTCATGCACCACAACCTTGCGGATATCTCCCAACACTCCTTGATGAACGAGATTGTAAGCGGCGTGATTGCTGCGGTACCAGGAAGTTTCGTAGTTAACTAAGACGTGAATGTGGCCAGCGTGCGCGGATTTCTCGATTGCGAGCGCGTCCTCGAGGCTAACGGCGAGCGGTTTTTCCATCATCACGTGAACACCATGATGAGCGCAGATTTCGACGACCTTTCTATGATCGTACGTGTTGGTGTATGCGAGCACCGCCTGGGGATGAGCCTTCGCGATCATCTCTTCCAGATTGGAAAATAACTGCGAGCGGTCAAAGCCGTACTTTGCACCGGCCTGCGAGAGCAGTTGCGCGTCGGGCTCCGCGATGCCGACGATTTCTATTTCCGGGCTCTTGCCGGAATATTCGAAAAACCCGCGAACGTGTCCATGAACTAGTCCAACGATGCCCACTCGAAGCTTGGGGCGAGGCGGCACAGCCGCGGTCTGCGAGAATGAAAGCAGGCTGACGAAGGCGGGGAGGATGAAAATAAAGGTCATGGTTGGCGACATTCCGATCCTCGAAGTTCCGCTCCGATAGTAAACGCGCGCGACTTCGAGGAAAAGTGCCGCGCGAAATCTGTCCGGCGGGACATTAATCAGAAGGTAAATACTTCCTAAGTCATTCGGATACGGGCTCTTGAATGTGTCCAAACGCGGCTTGCAGAGCGGAATTCGGACAAGGGGCTTCAGTAATCTGTTACGCAACAGGGGGTAGTGCGATAGTGCAATTGGCCTATGACCCACTTCCCCCAACCGCACCCTTCGCGGCGCGCGTCCCGGGTCCAGTTAGGAGATTCTGTCCTGGCTGCGATCCGTCTCGAAGACGGCCGCCGTACAAAAGCCAAACTCCAAACTATTTCCGTGACCGGAGGTCTGCTGCGTCTTTCCCATTCGTTGGGGCAGGGCGACTTCGTTGAAGTTGCTTTTCAGACGCAGGCTGGCCCAGTGCACGGTATGGCCGAAGTTCTCAGCCCAATGCGGAAGATGAGCGACGGCGTGTTGCAGCCGTTCCGCTTTGTGGCGCTGGAGGACGACGACCATCGTCGACTGCGCACTTCGCTTGATCACGTGGTGGATCGGACTACGCTTGGCCTGAAGTCGAGCGCGTTCTCGACTTACTGAGCGAAGGCGAGTCATCTGGGGACAGCGGCCGCCAGCCCTCATGGGTTGAGGCCCATTCCCTTCCTCGCTTTGTCACGGCCCTTCGGCTCTGCTATTTGTCGTTCCGAAACGGCGCAGCCGTTGAGGAATCTGCTGTCCCTTACGGCGCCTTTGAGGCAGGCAAAAAGCAGATTCCTCGCTTTGCTCGGAATGACAATGTTGAATGCGTGGCAGCCACCACCGCGGTTCTATACTGGTGATGTGAGCGAGCCCGCCAAAACAAGCGAACTGCTGCGTGAATTTACAACAAATTCGGCCGAGGAGACGATTGCGTTTGGCAGAACTCTCACTGAATTGCTGTCCCCACCCAAGCTAGTCTTGCTGCGCGGCGATCTGGGGGCCGGTAAAACGACTTTGGTGAAGGGAATCGCAGCTGCGTTCGAAGCAGCCTCGGAAGAAGACGTCACCAGCCCTACGTTCACTTTGGTGCACGAATATCGCGGGCCGAACGTTAATCTCTATCACATCGATCTCTATCGGATCGATACGCCGCGCCAGTTGGACACGCTCGCTCTGGATGATATGCGAAGCGAAAATAGCGTACTGCTAATCGAGTGGGGAGAAAAATTTCCACGACTGGTGCAGGAGCGGGACTTCGAAATTTCGCTGGAGCGGCCCGGGGAAAACGTAAGAAAGATACAGGTCAGCGGGTAGCGATCGATGGAACTGCGAGAAGCGGTCGGGCACAGGCGACCGGCGCGTTCCATTCCCGTACCATCGAAAAGAGAATCGCAACTGCAAACAGCGCGAATGTCAGGCGCTTGCTAAGCACGATTCTATTATCCCATACGGCTGCCGATCGCAACCGCCCTCAAAATCCCATGATGTTGTAGCCGCAGTCGACGTAGATCACTTCCCCGGTGATGCCGCTGCTGGCATCGGAAGCGAGGAAGACTCCCGTCGAGCCGACCTCGGCGACCTCGACGTTACGTCCCAAGGGGGCGCGCTCGGCATGACTTTTGTGCATGTCTCCGAAGCCGGCGATGCCACGCGCAGCAAGGGTTTTGATTGGACCAGCAGAAATTGCGTTCACGCGAATCTTCTTTTTTCCTAACTCGTAAGCGAGGTAGCGCACCGAGCATTCGAGACCGGCCTTGGCCACGGCCATCACGTTGTAGCGTGGCACAACTTTTTCTGACGCATAGTAGGTCATCGTCAGAATCGAACCACCGTCTTCCATGAGTGGCGCTGCGGCGCGGGCTACTGCGACCAATGAATAGACGCTGACGTCGAGGGCGATGCGAAAACCCTCACGCGATGTATTGATGAAGTCGCCCTTGAGTTCGTCCGCAGGCGCATACGCAACGGAGTGGACCAGTGTGTGCAGCTTGCCATGACGCTCTTTGAGAGTCGCGAAGAGGCGGGCGATTTCATCATCTTTGGAGACGTCGCACATGTAGCCCTCAGCGCCCGGCAGCGACAGGATGAGGTCCTTGGCTTCCTGCTCGAGGCGCTCGTTCTGGTAGGTGATGGCGAGCTTCATGCCGGCGGCGTGCAATCCCTGGGCGATAGACCATGCGATCGAACGCTTGTTAGCTACTCCGAAGACAACGGCATTTTTGCCTTGCAGGTCAACGGACATATCTCTCCTTAAGAAACGGAAAGCATAACAGATGCCTCGTTCATCCAGCTGAGACCAAAGTGAGGGAAGCGAGCGGTTATTCCGCCGCGACTTCCTCGCGGATTTCGGTTCCTACCGGCAGACTCGACGCGATGAATGACATCGCGTACACGCAGCCGAGAATCGCAAATGCGACGACGAGACTGACTCTGTGCGCTACCGCGCCAACGCAGAGCGCGAGTACGAGTTGCAGAAAGGTTCCGGCGAAATAGAAGGTGTTCTGCACGCGTCCCATCAGGTGCCTCGGCACCATTTCCATCAGGCTGGTATTCATGGCGACACCGCCTACGCCGCGTGCCGAGCCCATGACGAAGTAAGTCAAAATCGCAAGAACGAAAAAGCCGGAGATTGGCGCGAAGGCGACGCAGACCGACAGCAGCGCCATGGAAAATGCGATTGTGCGCCGGCCACCCAGACGAGCAATCATCTGAGGAGCGTAGAGGACACTCAGGAAGGCCCCACTGCCCCAGCCGGCGTTGAGCCAGCCATATCCTTTCGCACCTTCGTGGAAAATGCGATCGCTCAGCGATGGAGTTACGACTACGCCAGTGACCATCGCCCCAAGAAAGAGCGCCCAGCTGATGCCGAGCATGACGACGGCGCGATGATCGCGCAAGAAGTGCAGTCCTTCGCGCATTTCACGCCAAAAGCGTTCGAATTGAGTTTCAGCGGCGACAATATCAGCCCGCAATTCTTCTGGACTAATGACAACGTGGCGGCCCTTGCGGACGGCAAAGTAGCACAGGAACGAGACTACGTACGTCGACACGTCGAGCGTTAATACGCCGCCGAGGCCGATGTGGTCGTAGATGAAGCCAACGATTGCCCCTGCGATCAGGAATCCACCTTGGACGCCAGCGAGCAGAAAGGTGTTCGACTGGACGAACTGTCCTTCGGGCGTGAGTTCCTGGATGAGTGCGGTGATCGTCGGCCAGAACATCCAGAATCCGGCAGCGACCAGCGTGTTCATCAGATAAAGCTCCCACACCTGCACGCGCCCACGGAAGGCGAGGATGGCAACCGTGACGATAATCAGTGCGCGGACTGCGTCGAGCCACATCACAAGCCGACGCCGATCTTCGCGGTCGATGACCACGCCGGTGAAGGGAAGCATCAGCATTGCCGGAACGGTTTGCAGGACGGCGAATGTTCCGAGCGCCATCTCTGAGTGCGTGGCTTTGAGGATGTACCAGGCGACGGCGGCCGAGTTCATCCCGCTGCCCACCATGGAGATGAGATTGGCGGCGAACACGAAACGCAGCGGGCGATGGCCGAAACTGTCGCGCATCTGTCTACTTTAGCCGAGGCGGAAAGAATTCACCACGGAAGCAGGATCGCTCGAAGAGAAATTTCAAATCAAAAGACAGATTCTCAATTATGAATTTTCGGTCCAGAACGTGACGCTAGGTCTTGCGTGCCGCCGCATTCAGCGCTACGATTCGCGTGCTACTCAGGAGTCGAGTCATCTCGCATGTATGCCGGAGGCGGGCTATGAGACAGTGCAAGGGATGGTTGTTGCTTGCCGCAGTTTTCTCCTTCGTGTTTCCAATCTCTCAGGCAAGGGCGCAGGTCGATCACATCGTGATCCCTGCGGGAACCGACGAAGATCACGCTCTGCAGGCGATTTCGAACGAGCAGGACGCGCAAAAGAAATTAGCCATGTATCAGGATTTCGTACAGAAATATTCGGCCAATCCGCAGGCTGTGGCCTACGGGAACTGGCAGCTTGCCCAGACTTACCAGGCGAACGGCGAGCTGGATAAAGCGCTCGATTATGGCGATAAAGCAGTGGCGGGGTCCCCTCACAATCTTGACATTCTGGTTTCACAAGCCAGCCTCGCGCAACAGGCGAAGAATAACGCCAAGACGATCGAATACGTCGCCAAAGGTGGCGCAGTCTGCCAGTCCATCGCCAAGCAGGCGAAGCCGGAAGGCACGAGCGACGACGACTTCGCGCAGAAAATCTCCCAGGAGAAAGCCGCATCGCAAAGCAATTGCGATTTTCTCGAGACCACCGGGTTCAACGTGATTACGACGGAGACGGACCCGAAGAACCGGATGGCGGAAATCGAGCGCTACAGCGTTGCATTTCCAGAGTCAAAGTTCGCGGACCAGGTGTCCAACTACGCGATGTATACCCTCGGTCCGGGTCAGTTAAACGATCAGGCGAGGTTGGTTTCGTTCGGCGAGAAAATTCTGGCCAGCGACCCTAAGTCGCTGCCCGCGCTGCTGCTGCTCGCCAGCTATTACGGAGACGACAAGCAGCCAGGCAGCGCGGCGAAGGCCATTACCTATGCCCAGAAGGCAATCGAAGTGGCGAAAGCGGATGCTCCGGATGCGGACAAATCCCACAAAATCGCGGCTGGAGCGGCTCACAATACCATTGGTTGGGCATATCTGAAGCAAGAGAAGACGGCGTCGGCAATTCCAGAATTGAAGGCGGCTTCCGCGCTTCTCAAGGGGCAGGATGATCAGCAATACGCCCGTGCTTTATACGGACTGGGCTTTGCGTATGGCAAGCTGAACAAGCTGACCGACGCTCGCGAGGTGCTCACTGAAGCAGTGAAAATTCAGGGACCGATGCAGGCAATGTCCCAAGAATTGCTCGCAAAAGTGAACAGCGCACGCGCCAAAGGGAACTGATAGGCGTCTTACACCGCCTCACTGTTGCGGCTTGACTAGATCTTCGGAAAGCAATTGCGCTTTCCACGCGAGTGTATGCCCGCGTTCCAAATCTCCGTCCGCCAGCGCAGCCTTAGACTGGTCCATGAACTGGCGGATTTGTTTGACGGTGTCCTGCTGGGCTTCACTTAACTGCAGACCTGTGATCTTCTTCAAGTTCTCTTCGGTCGACCCTAGCATTTGCTTGGCGGCCTGGCGCTTCTGGGAAGCTTGGTCGCCAACTGGTCCACCCGCCAATTGGATGCTCGTATCCGATGCTCCGCCATGAGGAACGATAACCTTGGTGGGAGGGCAGTTCGCAGCAACCGGTGCAGGGGTGGCTCCGCCCGCACTCGCAGGCGGGGTTGAAGCGGCTGTCCGGGAATTGGTACTCGTCGTCGTGCTATCGCAACCGGATGCATCCGGCTTTTTCTTATGAGTCCGCTTCTTGGCTTTTGACGCGGGATGTTCGGCTGTCGCCTGCTTGTCAGCCGGAGCCGCAGACGGCTTAGCCTGCGTGGGCGGTGTTTGCGAAGCAGCTGCTCCGCTTTGATCCTGAGTTTGTTGGGCCGTCGCCGATGGAGTCGTCGCTGCAGGTTGGGACGCAGTCTGATGGAGAGCGATACCAAACAGCAGGATTGCAGCGGCCAGAATCATGCGGGTCCCGTGGTCGAACACTAAATTCAGACCAATCTTACGCCCTGACTGAAGCGCTCGCTATGGAATCTTGCGCGGCATTGGACAACATCAGCTAATCTCCGCGCTGAGAAGCAGTTTCATCCGGGACATAGTCGCGATTTGCATCGGCCTCTGCTCCGGCGATCGGGATCTGGAAACGGAAGACGGTTCCTGTGTGCTCGGCTGACTCGAAATCCACGGTACCGTAATGCCATTGGAGAACCTGATAAGTCTGCGCCAAGCCGATCCCGCTTCCATCCTTCTTCGTCGTGAAATAGAGCTCAAATACCTTGTCGTGCATTTCTTTCGGAATCCCTGAGCCCTGATCCTGCACCTCGGCCACGACTATATTATTTTCGCGGCGAGCGGAAATCGTAAGCACTCCTCCCAGCGACATCGACTGAACTCCATTGATGACGACGTTGAGGATGGCTTGCTTCATGAGATCGATGTCGACCTTGACCGGAAGTGCCTGCGCCGGCAGGTGACAGGCGATGCTTACCCCATGCTGTTCCGCTTCAGGAGCGGCGAGTTGGGCCACTTCTTCAAGCAATCCGCGGAAATCGGTTTCCTCGAGACGGAGATCGCGCGGGCGGGTGAAGTCCACAAGGGTTTGAACTACGCGGTCGAGCCTTCGGATTTCACTGTCGATGATGTCCATATGGCGGCGCGTATCCGGCTCCTGATGCGCGAGCTTATTCTGCAACAGCTGCAAGTGCAGCACGATGGCATTGATGGGATTCTTCACCTCGTGGGCCACACCGCGAGTGACGCGGCCGCTGGCGGAGAGGCGGCGGGACATCTCGATCTCGTCGCCAATTCGGCGAACCGGTTCCGTGTCGCGCATGATTAGCAGTGCGCCGATTTGTGAAGTCTTTTCCTGTACGAAGTCGAGTGAGACCTGGATGCGTTTCTCTCCCGCGACGTCGAACTCGCGCTGCGACATCGGCCGCCGGCGTTCGAAGGCGTCGAGCAGTGCGGCTCCTAGCAAGGAATCGCGGTCAAATACTTCTTGCACGGTACGTCCAAGCAGTTCTGCTCGCGGGCGGCCCAGGAACGACTCGACGGGCGCGCTGACCAATACAACGCGTGAGTCACGGGCAAACAGCATCAGGCCGTCCTGAAGCTTTGCCATTAACTGGTCCACATTGTCTTTCAGAGCCGAAAAGATCTCTTTGCTGTCGCGAATCTGGCGGCCGAGGTTCGCGATCTTCAGCGTGACTAATCCGTACTCGTCATGCTCGGACTCGGCGCTATAAAGGTCGGCCTCACCTGCAGTTACGCTGTCAAGATTGCGGCTGATTTCCTTCAACGGACCGAGCGCGAGGTTCGAAATTCCGGCTGCCAGGAACAACGACACGAAAATCACTGCGATCGAGATGTAGAGCGATTTCATCAAGCGTGACTGAACTTCGCTCTTTAGGAAGATGGTCTCTACTCCAATCCGAATTGTGCCGAAGGGAGCGCCGTTCAACTCAAGGGGATAGTTTACGTCGTAGACCGCGGACGGGCTGAACACCAAGCGGATTTGCTCGCGAAACCGGGCATGCACGACTTGATCGAAGTCCGGACGCGGAGGCACGACCTTACCAACCATCCTCTCATTCGTATGCAGCAACGCTCTGCCGTTGTTGTCCACGATGGCGACGTCGTAGATGTACCGCCAGTCGCCGGGATCGGACTGCAGCAGATTGTTGAGGTCAACGTCGGTTTGGACTTCTTCTGCGAGAGCACGCCTCACAGCTACCGGATCACTGGTGTCGATTTTGGTGCTGCCGAAGTCGGGGACCGCATTGCCTGCGGCATACGCCAATTGATGGGTCAGGCTCGTGGCAGTTTCATAAGCATTGGCAATGCGCAGCCGCAGGATCTGCGAGATATAAAGATAAGAGAACGCGGTGACCATTGCCGTCACCATGAAAGTGATGACCAGCACGATAATGGTTTTGCGTCGCAGCATGAGGAATTGGCAACTTCACGAGCCTGTCTGACTTAACCGCTCGGCACTTCTTCCTTGCCGGGGATCGCATCAGCTGCCGCACTCCCATATTCCTTCAGCTTGTTGTGAAGGGTCTTGAGGCTGATGCCCAGGATTTCCGCGGCTCGCGTCTTATTATTGCTCGTAGCCTCCAAGGTTTTCAGAATCAGCATCTTTTCGGCTTCCTCTACCGTAGTCCCTACACCGAGGCGAACGGCATCCGGATCATTCACCGCGGTTCGCAGTGGAGCTTGCCCAAAACCGGGCGGCAGGTGTTTTGTTTCAATCAAGCCCGTGTCGCACACAATGACGGCGCGCTCGATAGTGTTGCGCAGCTCGCGAACATTCCCGGGCCATGCGTAATTATTAAATTGATTTAAAACGGCTTCGCTCACTGCTGCGACTTTGCGGCCGTGTTTCGCGCTCATTTCAGCTAATAACAATTGCACCAGGCTGGCGATGTCTTCCTTGTGCTCGCGCAATGGGGGCATGTGAATATTGAACACGTTGAGCCGATAATAGAGATCGCTGCGCAGTTCGCCACGGGCCACCGCTTCGTCGGGAATTTTATTAGTTGCCGCAAGCACGCGTACATCGACGGAGGTCTCAACCTTGCTCCCCAGACGGCGGAGTTTGCGATCTTCGAGCACGCGCAGCAGTTTCGCCTGCGTGCCGACGGGCATCTCCCCGATTTCGTCCAGAAGCAGCGTTCCGCCTTCGGCCAATTCGAAGCACCCGGTTCGGCGCTCCAGCGCTCCGGTGAATGCGCCTTTTTCGTGGCCGAAGATTTCGCTTTCCATGAGCGTTTCGGGAATCGCAGCGCAATTAATGGCGACGAAGGGTCGGTCCTTCCGCGGGCTGAGGTCGTGAATCGTTCGGGCCACGAGTTCTTTTCCTGTCCCGCTCGCGCCCGTGATGAGAACCGAGGCCGTGCTGGGAGAGACCATCTCGATCAGGCGAAAAATCTCCTGCATTTTGCGCGAAGCTCCGCTCAGGCGCCCGAGCGATCCTGTGTCCCGCAGCCTTCTCCGCGTAGCTTCGAGTTCGGCGCGAGTCCCGAGAAGGGCGGCCGCGTTGGAGAGAATGGTCCGCAGGCGATTGGTGTCGATTGGTTTGGTGATGTAGTCGTAGGCACCCATGCGCATCGCCTGCACAGCGCTGTCGATGGTTCCCTGGGCCGTAACCAGGATGACCGCGATAGTCTGGGCCTGTTCCGCCAAGCGCCCTAATAGTTCGATGCCGCCCATTCGCGGCATCTTCATGTCAGTGACCACGATGGAGGGGGACCACGACGTCGCCTTCTCCAAGCCTTCGGCCCCGTCAGCCGCGGTCTCGACCCGAAATCCCCAGGAGGTGACTAGTTCGGCCAGACCGGACCGCTCATTTTCTTCGTCTTCAACGATCAATACTTTTTCGTGGTTCATCTGCATTCATTCTTGCTTCACTCTTGCTTTTTCGACGTCCCGAACGCCCAGGCTGCCAACCCGCCTTCAGCATTGAATTCCCACGATACGCGGCATGGTTCCCACCCGGCAAGGTCCGGCGTGTGCATTGGAAGCGTGGGTCTTAGGGAAGGAATGTCATTTTGAGACGGCAAGGGGTGGTGTATCAATCTTGTTCCGACAATATTTCCAGTCTACGCTTTTGCTTTATCCTGCTGTGAGATAGAATTTTGGCTCCCGGATAACTTCCGTTCTTCCGCTGGTCCGCGGGTAATTCCATGGCGGCGATCAAATCATTTGTGGAGGATTTTCAAAATGGGCAGCAGAACAAGCCTGCGAAATCGAATCGGTTCTTGCGTGTGGGGAATAGCCTTAATCATCTTGGTTTCCGGTTCGGCGCTGGCGCAAAGCGATTCCGCCCCGAAGTGGGATCTCTTTGCAGGATATCAGTGGCTTCATCCCGGTGGGACGCTTCCCAGTGGCGGCGATCCGAACAACCCGGTTCCGTACACCATTCCGGATATGGCAAAGGGCTTCGGCGCTGCCTTGACGTACAATTTCGATCCGAATTGGGGCGCTGAGTTCGATTTCGGACACAATTGGAATACGGGCAACTACGAGACGACGGGGGCGGTCGGCCCGCGCTTTATGTGGCGCGCAGAGGATGCCCACTTCTTTGTACACACGCTGCTGAGTTACAACCGGTTGTCCGTGAATGCCGCGGGCAATCCGTCGAACGGGATCGGCGCGATTCTCGGTGGTGGAATGGACTTGCCGATCACGAAGCACTTCGCGTGGCGCGTGTTTCAGGCCGACTATGTGTGGGCCCGGCATAACTATGCGGACTTGGCGGGACCTCAGTTTCCGAACTTGCGCCGCGTCTCGCTGGAAGGCGTGAGGTTGCGGACGGGCGTAGTCTTCAGTTGGGGCGGCGCACCGCCAGTGGCTCCCGCCGCTGCTTGCTCGGTGCAACCGACCGAAGTGATGGTCGGCGAACCGATTACAGCAACTGCGACCGCAAGCAATTTCGATCCAAAGCACACGGTCACCTATAGCTGGAGCGGCACAGGCGGCCAGGTAACTGGCAAAGATACGACGGCGGCCATCGACACCAACAATGTCGCTCCCGGCACGTATACGGTCACGGCGCACGTTACCGATCCCAAGTTGAAAAAAGGCAACGAAGCAAGCTGCTCGGCGACCTATACGGTGAAGCCGCTTCCGCCGAAGAATCCGCCAACGATGTCGTTGTCGGCGAATCCGACGGAACTGGTGCCGGGTGGAACCGTCAATCTCTCGGGCAACTGCACGAGCCCGGATGGCGTTCCAGTTTCCGTCGCGAGTTGGACTTCAAGTTCAGGCGCGGTCTCGGGCAACGGAGCCTCGGCGACGCTGAACACCGCCGGGCTAGCTCCTGGTCCCGTCACCGTCACGGCGACGTGCACCGATTCGCGCGGGCTGACAGCACAGGCGAGTACGCAGGTTACGATTCAGACTCCTCCGCCACCGCCGGTCGACAAGGCTCTTGAAGCCCGACTCGCCCTGCACAGTGTCTACTTCGCGACGGCTCAGCCTACGCCGAAGGATCCGACCGGAGGCTTGTTGCCATCGCAGCAGCAGACGCTACTCAGCCTTGCGACCGACTTCAAAAAGTACCTTGAAGCCAAACCCGATGCTCACCTTACGCTGGAAGGTCATGCCGACCATCGCGGAAGTCCGGCCTTCAACCAGGCATTGACCGAACGCCGCGTGGCGAGGGTGAAGAGCTTCCTGGTGGAGCAGGGCGTTCCCGAGGCTGACATCGAAACCAAGGCCTTCGGCAAAGAGCGTAATCTGACCACGGAACAGGTGAAAGAGTCGATAGACCAGAACACCGAACTCTCGACCGAAGAGCGCCGGCGAGCTCTGGCCAGAATCGATGTCATCCGTATGGCCAGCAACCGTCGGGTCGATGTCACGTTGAACGCGGGCGGCCAAACCGAAACCTCGGTGCGGCAGTTCCCGTTCAATTCGACCGACGCTCTCACCCTCATCGGCGGGCGCGAAGGCGAGGCCAAGAAGCCGGCGGCAAAGCGCACGACTAAGAAACCGATGAAAAAGCCATAACGTTTACACCGGAAATCTGCATTGTTGCGGAGGGCGTAATTGCCCTCCGCTTTTTTGTTGCTGGAGGAGGAATGCACCGAGCGCCCGGTAAGCGTAATCGACCGGAAAAGCGAAAAATCTACACGAATCCCACCAAGGTGCTATCGCCAACCTATTGATTTAGTGAGACTGTGTCTGGTATTCGGGTTGCCACTTCCAATTTAAAGAAATACAGCGCGAAATAGGAACAGCATGCGCAGATTCCGCAGATCCTATGGGGTGGGTGGGGCAATTTTGGCGGCCCTGTCGCTAACGGTTGCGTGCTCGCGCTCGATTAATGTGCCCGACGACGGGGCGACCCAGGGGAACCCGGCCCCATTCCAGAGCGGCCGTAGCAGCGAGGGAGCTGCGGCAGACGGCTCCATTTCGGCCGCGGGCGAGAACGGCGCCATTCCCGACGCTGGTCTCCCATTCCATGATTCGCGAAACGTTCCAGCGGGTACTTTGCTCACGGTAAGGCTCAAAGAGCCGATTGACGTTGAGACGCCCGGCGCGAAGAGCTTGTTCGACGCAGTTTTGGATCATGCCGTCGTAATCGACGGAGACACGTTGGTTCCCCGCGGTGCGATTGTCACCGGCCGGGTGGAGTCTGCCCGCGTTTCTAAGATGAAGCCGGAGCGGGGCTATGTTCGACTGGCGCTCGAGAGCGTTCGTATCGGGGAATCCGACCTCCCGGTGCAGACTTCAAGCCTGTTCGCTCGTCAGACTCCCTCCAGGGACGTTTCATCTTCGACTATCCACCTGGAGAAGGGTCGCCCCCTCACATTTCGGCTGACCGAGTCTTTTACCGTGACAGCGCAACGTACCCAAGCCACGCGCTAAACCCTCACCTCCGAGTTTTCCACAAAAAGAATTCCCGTTTTAGTGACATCCGCCCTTCGCTGTCACAGGGTCGGCTCTCTATAGTGAGCCGAAATGGGATGTGAGTTCCTTGCGAAGGCAAGAGATTTCCATTTTGGGAAAACGTAAGTATCGGATGCCGCGACTTGTGACTCCCATCCTCATGGTTTTCCCGCAAAGTAGAAGTTATGAGCGCTGCTGCTGAAGTTCTAAGAATGCCGGAAAGCTCGGAAGCGGAATTCATCCCGCTTTTTCGTAGATCGCCTGTTGGGGTAGCACTCTGTCAGCCGAAGGGCACTCTCGCGGCATTGAATCCAGCCCTCGAGCAACTTTTGGGTCTATCGCCTGCGAATGGGCTCATTCTGAAGTTCTCGGACATGATTCATCCCGAAGACCGGTTTGAAACGGACCGCCTCATTTCGGAATTGGCCGCAGGACAGCGAGACAGCTTTCAGATCGATTCCAAAACTCCTGGCGCAGAGAGCCGACTTGTCCGCTGGACAGCCTGGAAAGTGCAAGCTCATGAAGGCAGTCCTGGCGCAGTTCTGGCAATGGCTGAAGAGTTTTCGGATTCCACTACAGCGGAGCAAAGGCTACGGCGAGCGCAGCGCCTGGAGGCGGTTGGGCGGCTTGCGGGCGGAGTGGCCCACGACTTCAATAATCTTCTGACCGGCGTACTGCTCTATTGCGATCTGCTGATCGCCAGCCTCGACCCTGAGCATCGTGCGCGAAAATATGCCGAGGAAATCCGCAAAGCCGGTTTCCAGGCGACGGGGATCGTCCGGCAGTTGCTGGCCCTCGCGCGACCCACGAATTCGCAGCCCCGGTTGCTCTCATTGAATGAAATTGCAGAAGGAATGAGGAATTTACT
>Ga0102924_1004201_pt1 | contig 14685 bp, 14 predicted proteins | sample PaiPotPPM11metaG_FD_80116 | JGI IMG/M metagenome (GOLD analysis project Ga0102924, IMG submission 80116) | Iron sulfur acid spring bacterial and archeal communities from Banff, Canada, to study Microbial Dark Matter (Phase II) - Paint Pots PPM... ... | reverse complement strand
GGGAGCGGGCAGACAAAACGATGGCAATGCCTGCACTTAAACACCTCTTCGGACTGAGTGTAGCGCGGCTTGCTACGAGCCGCTATACGGGCCTGGCGCTCATCCTCGTAATCCTCCAGGTCTTCGTGAGAACGTGTCTGTGTATCCAAACGCAATAGTTGCTTGCGTGATTTTTGCACCGGTTTATCCTCTGCTTTTTTTGCTGTAAATTCTGTAAAGCGTGAAGAATCGACCAGCCATCCGCGCAGCAAACGGTTGCCATACGCGCAGATTGACTGGAAACGACACAAACAAGGACCGATGCAAAGCGTCCTGGCAAATTACACATAACTTTTCTCCTCTATGCTTACTTATGGTGGGAAAAGGGCAGAAAATGCCCATGGATATGCACAAGCGATGGTGCGGAATAGGGAAAATGGAGAAGTGCGAGGAGATACACTAATGAGGTAAAGATAAGCAGCATAGAAAGGTAAACGTGTGTCACGTTACCCCGAAAACAGTTCTTTAGGGTGCATGCACAATGCTCTCATAATCAACGCAGGTGTCTACTGCCGGAGCGTTATGAGTAACAAAGCTTATTCGATACCAGAAATTAGCAATCCACCGCACTTTGTATGAAGGGGACTTGCATCAAAGGCGCTCTCTTTCTAGGAACATGCCGTTCAGCTAAATGAAACTGAAGAGAGTGTACAGCCTTTCTTTGGGGAAGTCAAGAACTATCCTGGGGGAGTCAAAAGCGGTTTGTGAGCTTCCTCTCTTTTTTTCGCTTATTTATTCAACACTATTCTAGTGGAATGCCTCACTTTTTCCCAGTGAATGATTACCGCGTTTGAGCGTGCCTGAGCCGCTTTCTCGCACGTTTAAACAAATAGCAGTTGCTAAATTCCATTGGGAATCAATTGGACTACTGCGTTTATCTTACCATCTTTACCGGCGGAGTGTCTCACCCGCCTGGTCATATATGACCAGTTTTGTTTGTAGGCTTGTTCCTACGTTACCTACGAAAGTGGGGATAGTCAGCGATGGGTATTAACATGGAAGACCTATCGACTCGCGCAAATAGCGCAGCGTTCGCTGAATATGGCGGCGCGGCCAGTTCTGGCCGTTTAAAAGAGTCTTCTCAGGATCAGGAAGGTCTACAACTCTTTCAACGTGCCCTCTCGCGGTGCGATGATGATGCCTGGAACCTGTTGATCGAGCGCTACCAGGGTCTGGTCCTGGCCTGGGTGCGCAATCACGCGCGGCACGATCTCGCTTATCACTACCATAACTCTGACTATTACGTGGCCCTGGCCTTTGAGCGTTTCTGGCAGGCCACGGCGCGTAATCAGTCGCTCACCTTCACCTCGCTGGAATCGGCGTTGAGCTACCTGAAAGCCAGCCTGAACGGGGCGATCCTTGACACCCTGCGCACCTATGCTCGCCCAGAAGTGCCCCTGCCTGAACCTGGCTCGCCGTACGCAGGCGAGCTGGCCAGCGAAGATTCCCCTTATGAGCCGGAACTCTGGGACGTGATCAAGAACCTGCTGCCCACGGATCGTGAGCGGCGGGCAGCTTACCTACTCTTCTACTGCGGTCTCAAACCACGCGAAATCGTCCAGTTTTGCCCGGATGAGTTTCCTGAAGTTCGCGAAGTGCATCGTCTGCGCCGCAACATCGTCGAGCGCCTCCTGCGCCAGGCCGATACGATCCGCTGGCGTTTGAGCGATGAAAACTGATCCTCTCATTTCTTCTCCACCAGGGCCGCCCGGTTCGCAGAAACTCGGCGGCCTTATTTTACGTAACAAAAGTGAGGGACCCAAAAAAAAGTCCGCAAACGTCTATATAACAGTATTCCCGTGAATAACACGTAGAAGATTGGAATAGTAGAGTATGTCTCGTCAGCATGCCTGCTCTGAAGAGCTTATAGCTTTCGCCCTTGAAGGCGAATCGCTCAGCCTCGCTGCCCACCAGCATCTCGCTGGTTGCCCCTGGTGCCAGCAACAGGTCTCTTGCTATCAGAAAGTCGCAGCCTGTCTCGTCTCACGGCTCTATCGCAGCCGCTGTCCCTCGGCTACGACCCTGAGCTACTATTGCCTGCCAGGCGCTCTATCCGCTGAGGAGCGCCACCTGGTTGCCGAGCATATCGCCCACTGCCCGCTCTGCGCTGCCGAATATGCAGAAGCACGCCAACTTCTGGAAGTCCTCTGAAAAGTCGTTGCAGAAGAGAGAAGCCCGACCCAGGCCCATTGAGACACGCTCAATGGGCCTGGGTCGGGCTTCTCCCCATATGGAAAGTCTATGGACGATTTGAATCGCTTTTTAGCGCTTGTAGCACGAAGACGAGCACGCAAGCGCCAAGGAAAGCAATCAGCAAACTGCCCCAGAAATGGAACACCCCTGAGATATTCAGCAGGCTAGCCAGGTAGCCTCCGATGACCGCGCCAATCAGGCCCACGACAATATTACCCAGGCAGCCGTAGCCCTTCCCGCGCACAAGTGAGCTCGCCAGCCAGCCGGCCAGCGCTCCGATAATCAGCCAGCTCAACAGATCATAAATGGCGAAGTGTACGCCCGGTATTGCAACAGACATGTTTTATTCCTCCAGATATATAATATCGCAAAAATTCCGTGAGACCATCCAGAGCTTCTATACAATGCATGTATCTCGTCCGCCCAGTCTATCTCTCTATATACGCGCGGCAAACGCTAAAGTTCTACCCCATCAAAGGGAGAAACTTCTGACAACCGCCCTTTCGATTACTATACCCTTGGTGAATTTGGCCTGTAGTAGGAAGAAGGTCCATTTCTTCGTATCAATGCGCTATCTCTGGCGATGAAAATAGTGTAAACTATATTGCATAGACGGAACCTGTTCCGGAAAATAGCAGGAACTTCTCAGTTCTGTTTTACTGAACCTGCTTATTTGGTGCCAGTTTGTGAACTATTCCATAGACCTGTCTATACTAATAGCGGTAAGCTCTATAACAAAAACAATGTTTTGACTTAAAAATAGAGGAGTATCTAGATGCGGTCCAGTCTGATCGAGTCTCGTCCCGCGCCCTACGCGAATGGCTATCGCCGCCCTCAGCCTGTTCCGAACTCCCCAGGCCCACTTTCGCCTCTGCCGGTCGCGGTTACGCGGCGTCGCTTCTCGCTGGCACCTGCCGAGGGCTGGCTGCCGCTGTTGCTGCTCGCCATCGCAGTCTATAGTGTAGTGTACTCGGTGACAGCCGCGATTACGATCAGCCATACCAATACCCTCTGGCTAACGACCGCACTCGGGCTGCTCTGTGGGCTGATAGTTGCCAAGAGCCGCTACTTTCCCCAGGCTGTACTGCACGTAGGAGCCTGTATTCTTGGCTACTGGCTGGCGCTCCTGGCGACCAGTTTTCTGGCCTACGATGTCTCTCTGCTCACCATTCTCTCAAGCCTGCGCCTGGTGGTTGCGAATGGCTTCGCGCTTACCGGCACGCAAGAGAGCGCGATGGTCTTTCTTTTCTACCTCTCTTTTCTCTGCTTTTTCCTGGGATATTTTGGTTCCTGGCTGATCTATCGCGCGCACCTGCCCTGGCTGGTCGCCCTGGTCTATACATCGATCATGCTCGTCAACCTGAACTATATCGCTAAACGCGACCTCTCTTTTCTGATCGTGCTGCTGGTCGGCGCGCTAATCCTGCTGATTGCACGCGTGCAACTGGCCAATCAACTGACGTTATGGAAGAATGAGGGACTCTATACCGACTCGATCTGGCTGCGTAGTCTTACCTCACGCTTTTTGCGCATCGCGGCGCTCTTTGTTCTGCTGATCCTGCCTTTTAGCTGGCTGCTGCCAATCGCGGGAGAGCCTGCCTCAGGGGTTGTTTTCTGGAATAACCTGGACAACGCCTGGGTGAATATCACCCATGGCAACCTATCCTCGCTAACCAATCCGGGTAGCCTGTTCACTTCCTTTAACCCGACGACCAATTTCTTCAGCGACCAGCTGACCATCACCGGCGCGGTCAATTTGCCAAACGGCCCGGTGCTTTCCTATGTCACAGGTTCGTCCACGCAGGGAGAATACCTGGAGGGCTTTACCTTTGATGCATTCGATGGCCATACCTGGACGACCAAAACGGCCAATATCAAGCAGTCCTATGGAGCTAATGCCCCACTTCCGCCAGATAGCGCGACCGCAAGCTATAATCCACTGACGACCTCGATCACGATTATCCAGCCGCCTGGTGGTACCCAGCACTATATCTTCGCGCCAGCCCAGCCCAGCAGTTTTACAGTTCCGGTGACGCTCCTGACCAATAGCGCTGGCAATTTCACGTCCGCCTGGACACAGAGTACGCCGCTGCGGCAAAACGAGAACTATCAGGTCACTTCCGGTATTTCTGCCGCGTCACCCTCTGATCTCTCAACGATTCCTTTTCCCGTGGATACTTCAGGTAGCTGGCAGGATGATCCAAACTACCAGACGCTCCAACAGTATTTTTTGCAAAAACCTGGCGATCTCTCGCCTGAGGTCCTGGCGACCGCGCAAACCTGGACCAGCGATGCCAAAACGATGTTTAACGCGGTCGTGGATCTACAAAATCATTTGAGCGATCGCACGGCTTTCACCTACTCGGTGACGAACCCGCCGGTTCCCGCGAATACTGATGCCGTGACCTGGCTGCTGCATACGCATCGAGGCTACTGTACGTATTACGCGACCGCGATGACGATTATGGCTCGCCTGCTTGGGATACCAGCACGCATGGTCAATGGCTTTAGCCAGGGATACTACGATACGCAGCAGAAAGCCTGGATCGTCAATGGCAGTGAGGCCCATAGCTGGGTCCAGGTCTATTTCCCTAGCTTTGGTTGGATCAACTTTGATCCCACACCGGGCTTCTCGCTGGATCACGCGACTGCTTCTCCCCCTGCTTCGACGCCGGTTGCAACCAAAACGCCGCCTACAAGCAGCTCAAATGGACATAAACAGACGAGTGCTCCGCAACTCACGCCCACCACGCGCCAGAACAACAACACAAGCTCGGCGTTTCTGGGCAACAGTTCCGCCGGCCAGAATCTTTTCCTGACGATTTCACTGTTGATCCTGCTCTGCTCATTGATTGTGCTTGGGTTGGCAATTGCACGCTACCGCAACAGCCGCGCGCCGCTCACTCCAGCGGCTTCATTCTATGCTCGTCTGTGCCGCGTGGCTGGCCTGGTTGGTTCGCCGCCAGCCACCTGGCAAACTCCCTATGAGTATACCTTTGCTTTGAGCAAACGTTTCCCGCAGACTGCGGCTACCTTGCGCCACCTGGCTGATCTTTTTGTACGCGACCGCTGGGCTGCCCCACAACAGGTCCCGGCCCAGGGCGAAGAGCAGGAACTCCGACGCCTCTGGCCGAGCTTACGCAATACACTGCTGCGTTCACCTTTCACGAGGGTCCGCTAAATACCGTCTTCTGCGAATAGCAATATATTTTCACATATGTGGATATATTACTACCAGTTACGTTTGTCCTACTGTTTCGTTCGTAATAGTTGAAGTGCTCATTTTACTGTGTATGGTTGTGTGGAATGGCATGCTTGCATCGCATGTCTGGATGGGGAGGAACACTTCAATGAGTAATGAACAAGCTTTACTAAATTGCCCTTTTGGCTGGGGTAAAACCTGCCGTTTGTATCTTGATTCACTTGAAATTGCCGGAAAATCCTATAATCTGGACGATCTGACTTCTATTTATCCTACGTACCGCAATGTCCTGGGCGTGCCTTCTGCGCGTCTGGAACTCCACTTCGGCTCTGAGCACCTTGTTTTACGCGGTATCCCAGATATGGAAGCCGCGCGCCTGTTGGTTTCCCAATTGCGGCCCTATTGTTCAGACGAACCGCACAGCACTCACCCGCGCTCCCGCTCTACCAGCGCCCGCACAGTGGCCAAAGCACAAGCCAGAGCGTGGGAACGTACGAGTAAGTTACCCGCAATCCCTGTTTCGCCAGAAGCAAGCGCTCTCACTCCGCGCGCTCCTCGCAGGCTTGAACATGCCTCTCTTGGCCAGCCGCTCATGTTTGACGAGGATGAAGTGTTTGGCGCCTCATTTGATGAGTTGCCCATCTCGAAGACTGTGCCTTCATCAGAAGATGAAGCGCGCAGCGCAGAGGTCCCGTTCTCATCTGACCCCGCGTTTGAGACACCCGCGCCGTTTTATGCGTCGGCTGACCCCTGGCCGCTTGCGCCCTCCCAACCGGTGCACGCGCCGCGCTTCCAGCCACCATTGCGCTCGGTTCATCTTATCCCACCCGGACAAAGGATGCAGGATACCAGTTCAATGCCGATCGCGGCGGTCAAATCGAGCGTACTGCCCATTATCCATGTGCCTGTGCGCCTCCAGCCTGGCGAGTGCGCCCACTATAGCATCGGCGCGTCCCTGTGCAGTGACCGCATCTCTGGCTCCGATCGCGCACCCTATCCGCCGCTTGATCACGGCCTGCTGATCCTTACCAATCGGCGCATCTTCTATATTGGCAAACGCAGCCAGCTCATCCTGGCCTATACCCATCTCTGGTATGTCTCGCTTCTACACAGTGCGATTGCGCTACATATCGAACAACAGTTTCGCCGTATCATCATCGAGATGGAGCATCCACAGGAATGGGCAAGCCGCATTGAACAGCTCTCCTTCATCGCCCGCCGCGCGCAGCCGCGCTCAGAACTGCCCACACTCCTGGTAGCTGCTCTGCCAGGGCTGCAATCTTCGGCGTTGAGCGCGGCCACGCTCAAACGTCCCGCGATCAAAAAGCCAGTTGCCAGAGATCAAGCAGCACCAGCATCGGACACCGACACACCGCTGTTGCCTGAACAGATTGCGTCGAATATTGTCGAGGCCCAGACGATCTCGCTCAGCGAAGAGAGCAACCAGCACTGTGCTGATGCCAAAACCCTGGAGTTCCCGCTATCACCAGAGTCAGGTGAGCATACGCCACAGGACCCCGCCCAGCAGCCTGATCTGGCAGATATGGCCACGCAGGATTTTACCCGGCAACCTGATCTGGCGGATATGGCCACGCCAGATTTGACTCAGCAGCCGACGCTGACCACTATGACCACGCAAGAGATTTTCCTGGCGGCTGCACGCAGTATGGGAATGGGGCGCGGCTCAGAAGTTACGACAAGCGCACTCTATGATTCTGCCGCGCCGTTTGCCTGGGATGACACTATCTACGAAGAAACCGAAACGCTGCACTTACATGGAAAAACGGATGATTTGGATGAGGAAGACGAAGAGGAGGTGCAGACTATCCCCTTGCGAGCACAGCAGGCAACTTGTGCCAGCTCTGCACAGGGCGAACCAATCTCCGATCGGCTCCCTGACCTTGAGATTACCTTACCGCGCATTTCACGCATCCGAGGCACGCGCCAGCCTGCGTATGCGAAGGAGCGGAAGCTGTATTAGACACTGTTTTCCTGGCACTCTCAATGAAAATAATCTTTCATGTATGAGGAATTCTCTGCTTTTGGGAAAGGATGTAATGAAAAATGCTAGATACATTCATGGTTTTATGGACGCGAGGCATATGCAGCCGCTTCTTGCAAACGCTGGCGACATTTCTCTGCCTGTTTATCGGTATTTGCGTGCTGCTCTTTTTGGTGACGGCCAGTGGTGTCAAGTGGTCTGGTTTGGCCGTCACCGTCCCCCCCCCAGGATCTGCCACGCCCCAGGCAACGTTTACGCCAGCTTCTGTACCCTATACACTCCCGATCATCCTGCAAAATCCGACAGTTCTGCCGAGCGCGAAACGCCCTCCTGCGCGCCGCCATATGCCCCTTACACCCGTAGTCGGGCCTACCTCTAATACGCAACCAGGCGGGCAGCTTATGCCTGATGCGACGCCAGTGGGACAAACGCTTTTCCCATAGGGCCTGTGTTTCATCCGCAACTTGCCCTACGTAGAAGAGAAGAAGCCTCCGCAATAGGGACATCCCACAGGGGCAGGTGAGTTTATAGAGATCGGGGCTTCATACGGCTGCGTTGTCCAATTGCGACACAGAGGACAACGAGTACGGCGGTCAGGCCAGTTAACAGGGTGAGTTGTTCGCCGAGGAGAAGCGCAGCCCAGACTATAGTAAGCAGGGGTTGGAGGAGTTGGAGCTGACTAATACGGGCGATGCCACCCAGGGCCAGGCCATGATACCAGGCGAAAAAGCCTAGGAACATGCTGAAGATGGCTACATAGGCCAGGCCCAGCCAGGCACGCGGGTCGCTACCCTGTATCCCATGATGGGCAAGGCTCCATCCGACCGGCAATAGCAGGAATGGCGCGGCGAGAACCAATGCCCAGCAGATGACGCGCCAACCGCCCAACTCGCGTGATAAACGTCCACCCTCGGTGTAGCCCACTGCGCCCGCGCCTACTGCCAAGAGCATCCAGCCATCGCCTGCTTGCAGATGACCAGCGCCCTGCACAAAGGCGAAGAGCAGCACAGCAAGCATGCCAGCAATCGAGCTAAGCCAGAAGAGCGCGGATGGACGTTCGCGGACGCGCAGGACCGCGCCAACGGCAGTCGCAGCGGGCAAAAGACCACTGATGATCGCGCTATGCGCCACAGGTGTACCTTCAAGCGCGAGGGCCGAGAACAATGGGAAGCCAATCACCACACCAAACGCGACAAAGCACAGGCTGAGCCATGTGCGGCGCGGAGGCAGTGCTTCGCGACGTACAAGGAGCACAAGCGCTGCGAGGACCGCAGCAATGATTGCGCGTCCAAGTCCGACGGCGACTCCTCCAAAAGCAGGATCGGCTAAATAGGTCGCGGGCAAGGTAAAGCTAAAGCACAGAACACCCGCGCCACCCATGAGGATCGCGGGATCGCGGTACCATACAGGCGTCTTGGGCTGGCGAGCAGAGGCATCAAAGGAGGTATTGGTTGGCAGATCGCTTGTTGTATGCATGAAAGGCTCCCAGCTATTATCAGTATGTATTCTCTTTATATTAGAATCACCCTATGAAATATAGTGGAAGTGGATGCAAAAAACGAGAGCCAATAGACGGGAAATGGATGCAAATATAGAAGTCAATTGCCTCAACACTGGGGTTATGTGGGAAGTGGATTGGGGCTTTTGGCGGAGGAGGTGGGATTCGAACCCACGGAGGCTTGCACCTCACACGATTTCCAGTCGTGCTCACTAGACCACTATGAGACTCCTCCAAAAGCGGAGAGAGTGGGATTCGAACCCACGAAGGCTTGCACCTTACCGCTTTTCGAGAGCGGCACATTCGACCACTCTGACATCTCTCCGTGGCGGAGTATAACACACCTCTTTTTCTTTGGCAAGCTTTTTGGCTTGTTTGCGCACCCTGCTGGCGTACATTGCTGGCCCACTACTCTCCCTCGTTGATCGCGCCCTGATCGTAGAGCCAGCGCGCGAACAGCATATACTCATCCTCCTCCAGGCGCTGCTTCATTTCTGCGTTCTCATAGAGATGCTCGTGAAGTTGGACCAGTTTGACCGCCTCTTCCCAGAAAAAACCTCGCTCCATCAGGTCTTCCACATGGCGCTGCTCTAAGTGTGTTCGCTCATGCAAATCGCCCAGTTCGATATATTTCCCATATTCATTGTTATACTCTGATGGCTGCTTGTTGCGTCTCATCACAACCTCCTCATCTCTCTACCCACCTGGCCAAAACAGGACCACAGCAGGATCGCTTCACTACTTACTACTCTTCATAACATCGGCCCCTTTAGAGACTTCTAAAGCGCTCACTGACAGTAAAAAAACCGGGACTTCCAGCAAGAGGAGTTGTGACCAATGGCAATGTTGCTCGCGCCCCATTCTCGTTACACTTCTCTTAGAGATTCTCAGGGAATAAGGGCAGCTCTTTGGATACCCGCCTCTCTCCTGCGACTGGAAACCTGGGGCTTGCGGCGGTTCAGCTTTGGTCAAAGATAGAGGAGGAAGAGTTCTATGAGTGTATCAGCAACGATCGGCGACATTTGGGCACGCTTTGCTGCTACGCGCGATCCCGTGCTGCGTGATAAACTGATTACAACGTATGCTCCTCTGGTTCGCTTTGTTGTGAGCCGCCTCGGTATCCCGCCGTCCTGTCTGCTGGATGCTGACGATTTACTCAGTTGTGGTACAATCGGCCTGATCAATGCCGTCGATCGCTATGATCCGGCGCGTGGAAGCCGCTTTGAGTCCTTCGCGAGCGCGCGCATCCGTGGAGCAGTCATCGACCATCTGCGCTCGCTCAACTGGCTGCCACGCACCGCGATGGCCCGTATTCGCCAGATTGAGTATGCGATTGCGAATCTGGAACAGCGCCTGGGACGCCCGCCGGTGGAAGAGGAGATTGCCGCCGAAGCCCACGTTTCTCCTGCTCGCTATCGCCAAATGTTGCAAGAGGCGGGTACAATAGTCTTATCATTAGATGCTCCGCTCGGTCCGCTTGCTCAAGAAGAGGGGCTTACCTCTCTGGCCGATTTATTGGAAGACGAGCGTTCCCCGGAGCCGGATGCACAGGTCGAAATGCAGGAGCTTATCGCGCTCTTGCGTGTTGCCCTGGACGGACTGCCTGAACGCGAACGCCTGCTTCTCGCGCTTTACTATCGCGAGGAGTTGACAATGAAAGAGATTAGTAAGATCATGAACGTCTCTGAATCGCGTGTCTGTCAATTGCATATCCAGGCCATTTTGCGCCTGCGTAACGCCCTGGACATCCGACAGGATGGTCGGCAGCGCAAACGGCCACGCCGTTCACGGCTCGTGACCGGAACGACTCGGCGACCACTATAACATGGTTGCTCTCGTGTTGATATAATGAATAGTGTAAGGGGATGCATCATAGCCGTCGGTATCCGACGCTATCCTGTCAGAATTCTCATTTGGTTCCCCCTTTTACCCTCTAGAAACGGTTGTTTAAGACGATTATTATAGGTAGGGTGGTAGGAAAGAGACGGCGATGGTCTGCTTTTTACATGAGATCATGCTTGTCGTTTCTAGATTGTGAGAATGCAGTATGGAAGAGGCCATTGTAGATATTGCCCTCGATCTGAATCTGCTTCCCCCTGAAGCAAGTCTTCAGGCGGGGGTTCAAGAGGATATGCTTACGGATAATCGGGATCAGGCCGCACTTCTGACGAATGGTCAGAATAGCAGTCCGGCTTCTTATGACTGGCCGCAGAACCGCGCTACGCGGGTCGAGGCTTTGCGCCTGAACATTGCAGCTGGTACCTATCAGATCGATAGTGCCGAACTGGCTGAATGTATCATACGCAACTCTACCCATTTCTTTGGCGACTAGCTAGCCGTTTCTGACTTGCGCCGGTCCTGTTTGTACTCTTGTACAAATTGCTGTACAACGTTTTCTATCCTGAGTTGAACGCTCGGTGGTAGTCTGTGTAATGTGTGTGATTGTGTCTACCCTTCGCGTTCTGCAAGTTCATCTATACAAGACGTGGTTTGGCGTTGATTGTCTAATCCCTCTTGCTCGCCAGCTACGATACGTTGGCTATGGATGAGTGTCGCAGCGCAGGGATGCTTCAGTCTTAGTCTCTTCTAGAGAAAGAGGCCCGACATGTTAGTCTTGCGACGAAAAGTAGGTGAAAGTATTATCCTGGACGGGGTCATTAGTGTTTCTGTGCTGGCAGTAGAAGGTGAACGGGTGAAGATCGGTATCACCGCGCCCCCTGATGTGACCATTGTCCGTGAGGAATTGTTGAAGAATGCTGCGAACCAGCCTTCCTCGGATCTTCCACCTTCTCCAACACAATCTGTGCAGAGCGAGTCCGCGCCTCGCCTCTGATGTGATAGAACCTGGGCAGTATTGCTCGCGCTTGTCGTTGAGCTGGCCTGTCCAGGTGAGTTCATTTTGCTCAGCCTAACTCAACTGGCATGCCTTTTTGAGGTGGGCTTTTTCTGCAATGCATGAGAAACAATTTCATATCCAAACGAAGAAGAGATTAGGATCAAAAAATCTTGAAACATTTTTTGATCCTAATCTCTTCTTCGTTTATGTAGAGAGAAATCTCAGAAAAACTTGCTGATGTCCAGGTAGACCTGCTTGATATTTTGTGGTGTGCCCGTGTATTCCTGGGTACCTGTGGCGTTGGCAATCTGGGTGAGCGCGTTGACATCGACACCACTGCCTTGCGCATCTCCATAAGCGATCGTGAAAACCTTGATGCCCTCGCCCGCATTGTTCCCACCGGGGGTAATATGCCTGATAAGTTGCGCAAGCGTCAGCGTACTTGCATCATCCACTCCATCTGTGAGCACGACGATGGCCTTGATATGCCTGGAGGGAAAGGCCTGCAGCTGTTGATACTGCTGATCAATGGTGTCGAACAGGAGCGTATTGCCACTGGCGGTGATGCCGTTAATCTGGTCCAGCACTTGCTGACGCTTGGGGCCAACCGGCGACATGGCGGAGAGAACCTTCGCCTGCGCGCTAAACTCGGTCAGGCCGAGGTTATCGAGATCACCCAGCAGGCCGACAAACTCGGCCAGTCCCTGGCGCGCACCCACAATTTGGTCGTGCCACCCACAGGATCATTCATACTACCTGAATGATCGATGATTAACATCACGTCTACCTTGCGCCTCTGTTGATTCCAGGAAGCTTCGATGGCGTTAATGACAGAGGCTTCGGGCACCTGGAGCAGGGTCGCTGGCCCACTGGGGTTGACGCCATGGGCTTGATCGATCGGAGCGCCCACTGTGCCAATGCCTGGACGGAAACCATACTGGAGTGCCTTCTGCTGCTGCGCAGGCGCGAGTAGATAGTTCTGAAAGGCCAGTGCGGCAGCTCGTTTCGCGGGCGTCACCCAGTTCGCGTGCAGAATGGCAAGAGGATGGTCGCTATAGAATGTGCCCTCTTTGGGATAGATGGCTACCGCCGGATAGGCCAGATTCGGCGAGAACTGGCCCTCGTTAGCCTCGACGACCAGATTCTCGTACATCACAGCGGCGCTGAGATAGCCAGGTCCCTTGCTGAACATCTCTGTGGCAAATGTGCCAGTGCTCTCGCCGTAGTGGATAATCGAGCTTTCCACGTTGGCTACAAACTCACGCGTGGTGGGGTTGTTGACATCGTCGCTGGTCAGTGCCCGCTGCTTATTCACAGAGGCGTAATTTTCGGCGATCACGGCGTCAAGGCCAGAATTTGAGTCGTCGGGATTGGTATGGCCAAATTTGAAATTGCCCCATTCTGGGTGTCCATAGGCCGACCAGCCACGAGGATCGGTGCTTAACTGGGCGATATCGGACCAACCGAGGGCTTTCGTGGGCCAACCCAGGGACTCGGCCATGGGCTTCCACATCGCGATGACCACAGGGCTTTTGACCAGCGAGGGATTCTCGTTCGCGCTGGTGCCAATCACGTTGGTGTTATATTTTTGCTGCCACTGCTGGTTCAGCAGAGTCAGCCAGACGTTGCCAGCGGGACTCCAAATGTCGGGTTTGATTGTGCCATTAGCGATATCCTGCATGGACTGACCTGAGCCGTCGTTCGGAATGGTTTGAACGGTAATCGGGCCATCGCAGGCACTCACGTGCTGCTGGTTGAAACTGGCCACGACATCTTTCATCCATGCCTGTTTCTCGGTAGTGTAGGCGAGGGTAAGTATGACCGGCGTAGAGGAATGCGACGCGCAGGTATATGACGAAGAAGCTGAAGCGGATGGAGGGTTGGCCTTCGCTCCGCCAGAATTGTCGCAGGCCGCGAGGAGAAACAGTGAGCTCAGGCAAAGCGCGCGCAACGCCAGCGAGAGCACTTTGCGCGTAGAGCTGATAGCAGGAGAGGGGAGCATAGATTTTTCCTTTTGCTGCTGAGAGCTATGTATGTTCATAAACATGTTTTTTTGGGGATTCTCCCGATTATTGGATGCCTCAAGCGTGAATGGAGAGGCGTTACCTGCCTGCGCCATGCCTCTCGGCACACGCGTGCTAACGACAGTATTTTTAGCCATCGGTTGTGCCAGGATTGGGATTATGCTGACTCCACTGGTTGGGAGTATTAGCATTGCTCGCGATGGTTCCGGTCGCTGTGTGATTGAGGGAGAAGCCACAATTCGAGCAAAAATCGTCTCCGATCCGGTTGAGGGTTCCACAAATGTTACAGACCTGTTGGGAGCTGGATTGTCCCATGTCCTTTTTCAGCAGCCGATGCTAGCGGCTACTCTCCTTTTGTTCTTCTGTCTTACACTCGCTAGATGAGGAAATTGGAGCGAGATTTCTTTTATTGCTTTTCAAATTCATTCTCATAGGATAAGTATAGAAAATTCTGTTTATAGAGCAATTAAAACATTGTTATGGGAGCGTTAAATTTCAAGCAAAATGGACGCGAAAAGTTTGTGCTACACAACTTTTCGCGTCCATTTTGCTTGAAACGTTTTTCACACACCCGATCGGGGATAGCAACTCTGCGTCCCCTGTTTTACTGGCTTATAAGTCGGCAGCGTGAAGCTGGCATCTTCAGTGAGGATTCCATCGAAATGCATGCCCGCTGTCGCCAGTTGGGCGCAATCGGCGGCATTGGGAAGGATGCTCAGGTCCAGATCTGGAAACGTGCCTGCCTGGCGCTGGACGAGCAGGGAGTACCCGTGTTGCGCCATCGGCGGCACATACCACGAGAGGGTGACGTTCATAGTGCAGTTTTTTGGTACAATCACCCAGCCACCATACATCGCCCGTCCAGGCTCGTCGCTGAGTGTATTGGTTGGG
>Ga0102924_1004200_pt1 | contig 14687 bp, 12 predicted proteins | sample PaiPotPPM11metaG_FD_80116 | JGI IMG/M metagenome (GOLD analysis project Ga0102924, IMG submission 80116) | Iron sulfur acid spring bacterial and archeal communities from Banff, Canada, to study Microbial Dark Matter (Phase II) - Paint Pots PPM... ... | reverse complement strand
GCCGCCGGCCCGCCCGGTCCCGTGGCTGCCGTGCTGAACGCCGTACGGCAGGTCCGCGACCACCAGGTCGGCGGACGCGGACCTGAAGAACTCGACAACGCGGGTCGTGTCCGTCTCCACGACCTCGAGGCGCTGGACGTCGCCGGCCTTGTACTCGTCCTTGGTCGCGGCGAACTCCGCCGTCAGGCGCCGGGCCACGACCTTGCGGTCGCGCCGCACCGGGGAGAAGCCCGCCTGGTGCTTGAGCCGCTTGTCCTTCAGCCAGCGCTGGATGAACACGGCGTACGACTCGACGTCCCGCGCGTCGATGTCCGCGCCGTAGGCGTCGAACCCGTACATCAGGGCCTGGTTGAGCGTGGTGCCGCGGCCGCACAACGGGTCGAGGACGGCGAGCCGCCTCGTGCCGGGGTCGCCGACGAAGGCCGACGACGCGAGGGTGACGTTGAGCAGCAGCTTGGTGAACTGCTCGTTGGTCTTGCCCGGGTACTTGAGGATGGTCAGCAGATCGTCGTCGAAACGGTCGAGCCTGCGCAGCGGCACGGGCCGCAGCAGGTCCCCGGTCACCTCGAACAGTGCGTAAAGCGACGACAGGTTGGCGAGCAGGTCCACGTCCCGCCGCGACAGTTCGCCGGCCTCGAAGGTGACGTAGGGCACGCCGCCGATCACGGTCTCCGCGACGCTCTCCTCGCTGATCTCGCCGTCGGGCAGCGCGGCGCTCAGCACGGCGAGCTCGGCGCGCGCGAGGACCGGCGCGGCGTCGGCATAGACGCGGTTGTGCGACGGCAGGATCAGGAAGGCGTATCGGCGGCTCATAGCGGCTAAGAGCCTAGCGGCTCAGGGGATACTAACGTCGGATTCGATCCGCTTCCCGTCCGGGCCGAAGTAGGGCGGGTCAAGGACGGTCACGGTGACCTGGTCGCTGGCCGGAGGGCCGGGCAGCCGGCAGGTGAACGCGGCGTCGCCAGCGCGCAGGTCCGCCTCCCAGCCCGCACCGCTCGGCCGGGCGCCGATCACGGTCCCCGTCACGACAAGCCCGCGCGCGGGGTCCGCGCCCGCGGCGACGCGGTCGGGGTGCACGCCGGCGACCAGGCCCGGCTGCGCGGCGGGGACGAAACCCAGGTAGCCGACAAGCTCGGCGACGCGGCGGAAGGCCGGTGCGAGCACTACCTGGTCGGGCGCGCCGACCTGGAGGACCTCCCCCTGGTCCATCACGGCGAGCCGGTCGGCGAACGCTTGCGCGTCCGAGAGCTGGTGAGTGACGAGGAGGGTCGGCACGGTCCGCTGCGCGGCGAGGTCCTTGACGAGCGCGGTGAGCGTGCGGCGGAGCGCCGCGTCGAGTGACGCGAACGGCTCGTCGAGCAGCAGCGCGTCGCAGTGCGCGAGCAACAGCCGGCCGAGGGCCACCCGGTGCTGCTGACCGCCGGACAGCCGGGCCGGCATGGCGGGCAGGAGCCCCTCGATGCCAAGCTGCGCGGCGATCGCGGCCAGTTCGGCGGCGTCCGGAGCGGCAGACTTCGCGTAGGTCAGGTTGGCCTGGACCGATAGGTGCGGGAACAGGCCGGGATCCTGGCGCAGCAGCCCGACCCGGCGCCGCCAGGGCGGCACCGCGACCGGTCCCGCCCCGGCCCCGGTGCCGGCCGCGGTCAGGACGCGCCCGCCCAGCTCGACCACGCCGCGCCGCAGCCCGACCAGCCCCGCAACCGCCTCGAGGATGGTGGTCTTCCCCGCCCCCGACGGCCCGAACAGCGCGACCCGCTCGCCGTCCGCCACGGACAGCGTGGCGCGGACGGTGAAATCGCGGCGGTCAACCTCGACGTCGGCGTTCAGCACGCGCGCTCCAGGCGTAGGCGGCAAGCGGCAGCGGCAGCGCGACGACGAGCAGCACGAGCGCGTACGGCAGCGCGGTGGCCAGGCCGGTCTCCTGCAGGGTGGTGAAGATCTGCAGCGGGAGGCCGAAGGGGTGGTAGGCGATGATCACGACCGCGCCGAACGCGCCCATCGCCCGCGCCCACGCGGTCGCGAGGGCCATCGAGAGGCCCGGCGCGGCCAGCGGAAGGGTGACGCGCCAGAAGACGCGGAACGGACGGTCGCCGAGCAACCCGGCCTGCTCCTCAAGCCGGGTGTCGACCCCGGCGAACGCGGCCTGCGCGCCCAGCACGTAGTACGGGGCTGCCTCGTAGACCTGGGCGATCACCAGGGCGAGGAACGTGTTCGTCGCGTCCTGGTGCAGCCAGCCGAGGAACTCGCCGATCGGCGTGTACGGGCCGACCATGAAGACCAGCAGCAGGCCGATGACCAGCGGCGGGAGCAGCAGCGTGCACAGCAGGCCGGCCTCCCAGACCCGCGGCAGCGGCAGCCGGCCGCGGGCGAGCATCCAGGCGAGCGGCGTGCCCACGAGGACGAGCACGAGGAGCGTGAGGCCGCCCGACTCCAGCGACGTGACCAGGGGGTCCAGGTCGCCCGCCCCGGTGAGCGCGCTCGCGATGTCGCCGGGTGACAGGTGGATGAGGAGGGTGATCACGGGGCCGAGCAGGGCGACCCAGATGACCGCCGCCCCCGCGACGGAAAGAACAGACGATACCGAACGGAGGCGTGGTGCCCCTGGTCGCGCTCCGTTCACCCTGGCGGGGGGCAGCCCGGGCCCGGCGCTTGCGCCGTCCCTGACCACCCCCCCAGACGCGGCGGCCTGCGGGCTAGGACCCCAGCTCACTGGCGACGGACGCGGGCACGCTGCTCTTGGAGCCGAACACCGTCGGCGTGAGCACCGTGAACCCTCCCTGCTTGTACTGCGCCAAGCCGGCCGGCGAGAGCGTGTAGGCCACGAACGCCTCGGAGGCGGGGGTCGGCGTGCCGATGATCGTGATGTCGATGTCCTGCGGCGAGCCGGTCTTGGTCCCGGTCTTGATCTTAACGGACGCGGTCTTGTAGGTCGACGCGAGCGAGGCGTCGCCGAGGTTGATCTGAGGGGGCAGCGGTATGTAGTCGAGGCCGAGTTCCTTGGCCTGCGTGATGAACGCGCTCGACGCGTCGAGCTGGCCGGACTGCAGCGTCGAGTCGAGCGAGGACTCGGCGTAGATCTGGCTGGAGCTCGACGTGCCGAAGTCCGTCGTGCCGAGGATCTTGGACACCGTGTCCGAGGGCAGGTTGTAGTACTTCTGCGCGAGCTCGAGCATGTAGATGAAGTCGCGGCCCTGCGGGTCGGTGTTCGGGTCCGTCCGGCCGAGCTTCAGGCCCGGGGTCTGCAGCAGGGTGCTGAACAGGGTGGACAGCGGCTTGGAGCCGTCGGCGTACGCCTTGAACTCGCTGGCGTACTTCGACTTGGGGTTGTACGCGATCACCATCGACGTGGCGGCGTACTGGACGTACCAGTTGGTGAACTTCGGCTCGAGCGGCGTGATGTTGTCCCCGCCGACCGCCTCGAACACGTTCGGCTTGATCTCGCCCGAGGCGATGAACTGCTCGAGCGTGCCCGAGGCGTTGCCGGTGCCTGAGTACCCGGCGCCCGTGGCGGCGGTGAACGCCGGCTTCACGTCGTTCTCGTTCAGGAACTCAAGCGAGCTCGCGTAGGCGACGCTGGCGGTGCCGGACACCTTGGTGCTCGACGGGCTCGCGCTTGACGACGCCGTGGACGACGCCGAGGAGGCAGGGGCGGATGCCGACGAGGAGGAAGACGAGGAAGAACTGCACGCCGCGGCGGTGAAGCCAAGGCACGCTATGCCGAGCACGGCGGCGGCCCGCCTACTGGATGACCGGAATGTAAGCATGATGCCGACCCTAGCCATTGCCAGTTGCGTCCCGCAATAAAACCAGACACCGCTAGTCCGTACTGTGACCTGCGCAATATCCCCGCCAGGCCGCCCAAATTGGGCACATGTCCCAATTGACCGTGTCAGGCGGCTAGGCGGATGATGACACCCACACTGCGTTTACTTCCCGGGAGGGTGTTGCATGAAGACACGAGCAGCGGTGCTCAGGGACGTCGGGAAGCCGTTCGAGATCGTCGAACTCGACCTCGACGAGCCGAAGACCGGCGAAGTCCTCGTCAAATTCACCGCCTCGGGCCTGTGTCACTCCGACGACCACCTGCGCACGGGCGACATCCCGGTCAGGTACCCGATCGTCGGCGGCCACGAGGGCGCGGGCGTCGTGGAGCAGGTCGGCGAAGGTGTCACCCGGCTCGCGGCCGGCGACCACGTCGTTGCCTCTTTCCTGCCCGTCTGCGGCAAGTGCCGGTTCTGCGCGCGCGGCCAGACCAACCTCTGCGACTACGGCCGGTTCCTGGTGGACAACTGCCTGCCGGACGGGACGTTCCGCTACCACGAGGGCGCGACGGACTTCGGCCAGATGTGCCTGCTCGGCACGTTCTCTCAGCGCGCGGTGCTTTCCGAGGCCTCGGTCGTGAAGATCGAGGACGACATTCCGCTCGAGCTGGCCGCGCTGACGTCGTGCGGCGTGCCGACCGGCTTCGGCTCCGCGGTGAAGGCGGGCGAGGTCAAGCCGGGCGACACCACGATCGTCTACGGGGTCGGCGGCGTCGGGCACAACGCGCTGCAGGGCGCCTCGATCGCCGGCGCGCGGTACGTCATCGCGGTGGATCCGGTGGAATTCAAGCGGACCTCGGCGCTGCAGTTCGGCGCGACGCACGCGGTGGCCACCCTCGAGGAGGCGCAGGCCCTGGCGTTCGAGCTGACCTGGGGCGTCGGCGCGGACCAGGCGATCGTCACGATGGGCGTGGTGACCGAGGAGGTCGTCTCCGCGGCGTTTGACGCCATCCGCAAGCGCGGCATCGTGGTGCTGACCGGGCTCGCGGGCCCGGAGAAGAAGACGGTGAACATCTCCGGGTTCATGCTGTCGCTGTTCGAGAAGCGGCTGCAGGGCGCCCTGTTCGGGTCCTCGAACCCGTTCGACGACATCCCGCGCATGCTCGACCTGTACCGGGCCGGCAAGCTCAAGCTGTCCGAGCTGATCACCACGCGGTACACCCTCGACCAGGTCAACCAGGGCTACGAGGACATGATGGCCGGGCGTAACATCCGCGGCGTCATCATCCACGATTAGCCGCCGAGGAGGTCGCTGGCGCGGGCGGCCGCGTGCAGGAACACCGGCTCAGGCGTCTCCGCGTGCAGCCGCAGGCAGGCCTCGGTGAGCTTGATCGCGTGCTCGTCGGCCGTGGCGACCGCCAGGTCCGCCAGGTCGTCGGGTGCGGGCGGGCTCGCCGCGGGCAGCGACTCCGGCGTCACTCCCCCGGCGTGCACCGCGTACAGCGACGCGCCCACCTGCCACAGGGCGTCGTACGTCGGCCTGGCCAGCTGGCGCGGGAGCAGCGGCAGCACCGAGTAGGCGGCCACCGGGGCGGTGACCGCGTGCAGGAAGACGATCGGCTGCGCGCGCCCGTAGCCGAGGAAGACCCTGGTGAACTCCGCGGCCAGGTCGCGCAGGCCGGGCCCGGTGTCGTCGTCGGCGGGCGGGCGCAGCGCGGCGAGGGCACCAGTCATGGCCGGCAGGCGCAGCAGCCCGTTCTTCAGCCGTACCGTGATCAGGTTGCCCGGCTCGGGCTCGTCGAGCACGGGCAGCGCGCGGATCGCGGCGGCCGCGTCCAGGGTCCCGGCCGGGCGCGCGCCGCCGGGAAGCTCCACGTAGCTGGCGGCCCAGTAGGCGAGCGCACGGGCCAGTTCGCCGCGGCGCTCCGCGTCGCCGGCCTCTCCGGCGCCCGCCAGGCTGCGCGCGGCGTGCGACGTGCGGATGATCCCGTGCGTCGCGGCGGCGGCGACCCCGGGCAGCAGCCGGGGCCACCAGCGGGCGAGCACGTCGCGCCACGGCTCTTCCGCCAGCTGGGCGCGCAGGTAGGCCTCCCAGTCGGCGACCCGCTTCAGCTGCCCCAGCGCGTCGCGCCAGGTCGCGTCGGTGACCTGGTCGCTGGGCCGGGGAGCGGCTTCGAGGCGGTTGAGGTAGCCGTCGAGCCAGTGCTCCACGGCCTCGGCGCGGCCGAGTCGGACGAGCGCCTCGGCGGCCATCGGGCCGTGGTTGGACAGGCCGCCGCGGAACTCAGGGCCGGTCGCCGCGAGCCTGCTCAGGCCCTCGTCGAGCACGTCGTTGTCTGACACGTCAGGCATCTGTCGTCTCCTCTCCATATAGCTTGGACCCTAAGTCCTGAGGCCCCGCGGTCGTAGGACGCCGCCGTCGTAGCATGAGCGGATGCGAGCGATCGACTTCCACGTGCACCTGCCCACGCCGGACTGGCTGGACGGCTCCATGGCCGGCTACGTCGAGGCGGCGGAGGCGTACTTCAGGTCCCGCGTGGAGCGGCAGTCCCTGGAGTCGCTAGCCGCCAAGTACCGCGCACTCGACGCCCAGGCCGTGCTGCTCGCCTGGGACGCGGAGACGGCGACCGGACGGCCGCGGGTGCGCAACGCCACGGTCGCCGCCGCGGTCAGCGAGCATCCCGACGCCTTCACCGGCATCGGCTCGGTGGACCCGCACAAGGAGTCGGCCGTCGACGAGGTCGCCGAGATCGCCGCGCTCGGGCTGCGCGGCGTCAAGTTCCACCCGTCGCTGCAGGCGTTCGCGCCGGACGACGAGAAGTTCTGGCCGGTGTTCGCCGCTTGCGAGTCGCACGGCCTGCTCGCCCTGTTCCACACCGGGACGAGCGGCATCGGCGCCCGCCAGCCCGGCGGGCAGGGCATCCGGCTCGACTACTCCCACCCGCTGAAGCTCGACGGGGTCGCGGCGGCATTTCCCGCGCTGACGGTGGTGGCCGCGCACTTCGGCTGGCCGTGGCACATGGACCTGCTCGCGATGGCGCTGCACAAGACCAACGTCTACATCGACATCTCCGGCTGGTCACCTAAGCGGATACCGCCGGAGGTCATTCGCGAGCTGAAGGGCCGGCTGGCCGGCCAGTTCGTCTGGGGCAGCGACTTCCCGTTCATCGAGCCGCAGCGCTGCCTCGGAGAACTGGCGGAGCTCGGCCTCGACTCGCCGGTGCTGCTGCGCGACAACGCGGCCCGCATCCTCGGCTTGCCCGGGTTACCCGCCTCGCGGTTTTGCGGGCAGAATGGTCGCGTACGCACGTTCGAGGAGCGGCAGGCCCGGGCGATGGACAAGACCTCCGAAGACGCGACGCGGTGGTGGCAGGCTTACCTGCTGGCCGAAAGCGACCAGGACGGGGAGCTTCGCGAGCGCGCCGACGCCGGGGACGAGCACGCCCGGCGCGAGCTGGCCAGCTGGCTGGCCGACCGGCTCCGGACCGAAGATGCGATCGAGGTCATCCGCCCGCTGGCGGAGGCGGGCGACAGCGACGCCGACCTGTGGCTAGCCCGCTGGCTCGCGGACGGTGACCACCTCGCTGAGCTGCGCCAGCGCGCTGCCGACGGGAGCTATCCCGCCCTGCACGAGCTGGCTGAGTGGCTTGCTGGTCATCAGCGCCTCGATGAGGTGCGCGAACTCGTTACCGAGCACCTGGAGCTGCTGGCGGGCTGGCTGGGCCGGCAGTGGGACAGGAGGCTGATGCGCCTGGCCGCCGACCTGGGCGACAAAGAGGCAGGGTGGCGCCTGGAGCAGATGCTCGCCCATCTCCGCGAACGCGCCGCCAGCGGGCACGAAAGCGCGCAGCGGCAGCTGGCCGAATGGCCGGACTGAGTCAGTTCTGGCTGAACTGCTCGTACGCGTAGTCCGGCGCCGGGCGGGACGTGGTGGCGCGGAACATCGCGGTCTCCCTGACCAGCAGGGAACGCTCGAGCCGGAGCCGGTCCAGCGCGGTCGGCGCGGCGAGCAGCGACTGGCGCTCAGCCAAGTCGATGATCATCGCGGCGCCCACGACGTAGGACAGGAGCAGCGGCTCGTCCGGCAGGTCGGTGACGCTGATGACGCCGCCACCCCGGTCGGCGAGCGCGTTCAGGTAGGAGCGGAACCCCGCCTGCACCCGGCTGACCGCGAACGCCTCCGCCTCCCCCGTGCCCGCTCCTTCCAGCACAGGCGGCGCTTCGTCCTTGAGCAGCTCGACCTCGCCCCGCAGGTAGGCCAGCGAGTCGTCCGTCCGGACCAGCCGGAAGCGCTCGGTGCCGACGGCGGATAGGTCGAACCGGCCATCGGGATGAGGCGTGATCTGGCGGACGGCCGCCACGCAGCCGACCTCGTGCAGCGCGGTCGCGGCCTGGGTGCCGACCTCCCGCCCCTGGCGGATCGCGATCACGCCGAACCGCCTCGGCTCCGGCTGCGCGCTCAGGTCGGCGACCAGCTGCCGGTAACGCTCCTCGAAGATGTGCAGCGGCAAGCGCATGCCCGGGAACAGCACCGTCGACAGCGGGAACAAGGGCAGCAGCTCGCTCATATCGAGAAAGTTAACATCCGGGGCCAGCAGAAGCGCCTGACGCGCCCCACCGAAATTCCGTTGCCCGGCCCCCGGGGCGTCGCCTACCTTGTCAGCAACGCGGCGACGGAGACAAGTAGCCGGGGACCGCGCGAGCCGAGAGAGCCGCCAGGAGCTGTGAAGGCGGCCTCGCGCCCCCCGTGTGGAAACACTGTGTGAAGACACTCCCGAGCGTTTCCTTCAAAGAGGCCGTCCCGCTCAGGGACGGCGAAGGTGCGGTGGCACCGCGAGTCCACCCTTCTCGCCCGCACCTCCAAGGGATCAGTCACCAGGTCCTGAGGAGGACTGAAGCGATGATCCGCACCACTATCGTCGGCCTGCGCGACCGCGTCGGCGAAACCGTCACGATCGCCGGCTGGGCGCAGACGCTCCGCCTGCAGCGCACGATGCAGTTCGTCGTCGTGCGCGACCACACCGGCACCGTCCAGGTCACGCGCCGGCGGGACGGCGGCGCGCTCGAATCGGCGCTCGACGGCCTCACGGTCGAGTCCGCCGTGCGTATCACCGGCCGGGTTCAGGCCAACCCGGTGGTCTCGCTCAGCGGGCTCGAGCTCATCCCCGAGAAGGTCACCGTCGAGAATCTCGCGCAGACCCCGCTGCCGATCGACGACCGCACCGGACCCGAGGGCCGGCTCGACTGGCGGTTCCTCAGCCTGCGGCGCACCGAAGCCGCCCGGCTCGTGTTCGACGTGCAGACGACCGTCGAGCGGGCGATGCGCGAGTTCGCCTTCGCCGAGGGCTGCACGGAGCTGCACACGCCCAAGCTCATGGGCACCGCGTCGGAATCGGGCGCCGAAGTCTTCGCGGTGGGCTACTTCGGCCGGACCGCCTACCTGGCCCAGTCGCCCCAGTTCTACAAGCAGATGGCGATCGCGGGCGGCATCGACCGGGTCTTCGAGGTCGGCCCCGTGTTCCGCGCCGAACCGTCGTTCACCTCGCGGCACGCCACCGAGTTCACCGGCGTCGATGTCGAACTCGCCTGGATCGACTCGGTCGAGGACGTGATGGGATTCGAGGAGCGGATGCTCGCGCACGTCCTGTCCGCGGTCGCCGGCGCGCACGGCGCGGCGGTCGAGGAGCTCTTCAAGACCCAGGTGACGGTACCGCGGGTCCCGTTCCCCCGGATCACTCACGCGGAAGCCCTCTTGATCTCAGGAACGCCCGTCAGCCCAGTGGCCGCACGCGACGACCTCGACCCGGCGGGCGAGCGGGCGGTCTCGGCGCGGATACTCGCCGAGACCGGGCATGAGTTCGCGTTCGTGACGGACTACCCTGCCGCCCTCCGTCCCTTCTATCACCTGCGGCCCGCCGGGACGCCTTCGCTCACGGCCAGCTTCGACCTGCTGTGGAAGGGTCTCGAGGTGACGACGGGAGCGCAGCGCGAGCACCGCTACGACGTGCTGCTCGCGCAGGCGGCGGAGAAGGGGCTCTCCACCGGGCCGATGCAGTGGTACCTGGACTGTTTCAGGTTCGGCTGCCCGCCGCACGGCGGACTCGGCCTGGGCCTGGCCCGCTTGCTGATGGCGCTGCTGGGCCTCGACTCGATCAGGGACGCGACGTTCCTGTTCCGCGGCCCGAACCGCCTGACGCCGTAGCGGGGCTTCGGCGCTGCGCGCTTGTTGCTGTTATCACGGAGCGAGGAACTCGGCGATCGCCGCCGCGATTTCCTCCACGTGCGTCTCCAGGGCGAAGTGGCCCGTGTCGACGAAGCGGACATCGGCGTCCGGGACGTCCCGCTTGAAGGCCTCGGCCCCGGCGGGCAGGAAGAACGGGTCGTTCTTGCCCCACACCGCGAGCAGCGGCGGCCTGCTGGTCCGGAAGTACTCCTGGAACACCGGGTAGGCCGCCACGTTGCTGGCGTAGTCGAGGAACAGGTCGAGCTGGATCTCGTCGGCGCCGGGACGGGCAAGGTAGCAGTTGTCGAGCGTGTAGCCGTCCGGGCTGACCCGGGTCGGGTCGGTGACCCCGTGCGTGTACTGCCAGACGGTCGTGTCCGGCTCGACGAGCATCCGGATCGCATCCCTGTTCGCCTGGGTCGGGTCCTTCCAGTAGGCCCGGATGGGGTTCCAGCCGTCGCTGAGCCCCTCCTCGTAGGCGTTGCCGTTCTGGGAGACGATCGCGGTGACGCGTTCGGGGTGACGGGCAGCGATCCGGAACCCGACCGGCGCGCCGTAGTCGAACACGTACAGCGCGAACCGCTCCAGGCCGAGCGTCTCGGTCCACCGGTCGATCACATCGGCGATGTGCGCGAACGTGTACTCGAAGTCACCGCGCGGGGGCATGCCCGACTTGCCGAAGCCCGGCAGGTCGGGAGCGATCAGGTGGAAGCGGCCGGCGAGCAGCGGGATCAGCTCGCGGAACTGGTGGCTGGCGGACGGGAAGCCGTGCAGCAGCACCAGCGTGGGCGCGTCGGCCGGCCCGGCCTCCCGGTAGAACACCGTCAGGCCGTCCACGTCCGCCGTGCGGTACGCGACGTCAGTCATCGTGAGTCTCCTGTCGGCTCGGCTGCGCGCACCGCTTCCAGCAGGATCTCGACGACGGCGGGCGCGGCCGTGATCATGGGCACGTGGTCGGCGGGCGCGGTACGCACGCGTGCCTTCATCCGCTCCGCCATGAAGCGCTGGGTCTCGGCCGGGATCATGCGGTCCGCTTCGGCGACCAGGAACCAGCTGGGCCGGTCCTTCCACCGCGGACGCCCCACGGGGACGCCGATGCACGCCGCCGCGAGTGGCCGCTGCGTGGCGGCGAGCAGCGCCTGCTCAAGCGGCGAAGCCTGCTGGGCGAAGGCCTCGGCGAACGCCGCCTCGGGCAGCCAGATAAGCCCGTGCGGGTCGGGACCGAGCTTGGGCGCCCGCTCATGGTGCTCGGCCCAGTAGTAGACGTCACCGACCGTCTCGCCCTCGTCAGGGGCGAGCGCGGTGACGTACACCAGCGACGCCACCTTCTCGCTGCCCGTCGACGCGATCACCGCGCCGGAGTAGGCGTGCCCGGCTAGGACGACCGGGCCCTCGACGCGCTCAAGAACCTGATCGAGCGCGGTCACGTCGTCCGCGAGCATGGTCAGGGGCAGCGGCGCGGCGACCGCCTTGACCCCCTGGGACCGCAGGCCGGCGATCACCTTGTTCCAGCTCGACCCGTCGGTCCAGGCAGCGTGCGCGAGCACCACGGTTACATCGGTTTCTGACCTCTTCACGCGAACAGCCTGCGTCACCCGCGGCCCCCGGCGCATCGCTCAACCGGGTCACGTTCACCGGATGGCCGTGCGGCACCGCCGGGCCGGCCGTGGCGCCCGCGTGGTTGATCCAGGTGATAAGGCCGCGCTGGCCGCGGTCACCGTCGGCTCGTGGCGGACGGGGAAGTTCACCGAGCTGGCGATGAAGCATTTCTCGCTCGCTTCCTCGTGCAGCTTCTCCGCCCGCTCAGCCATGTCGTCGGAGGCGACGGTCACGCGCGGCCTGAGCACCACCTCGGTGAAGTGACCGCCGCCGTCGTCCGTTTCGGCCATCACCCCGTAGGGCGTGTCCTCGTAGGCGGTCACGACGACCCCGGCGGTGGTGCACACGTGCAGGTAGGAGAGCATGTGGCACTGCGCGAGCGCGGCGATGAGCTCAAGCTCGGGGTTCCACTTTGTCTTGTCGCCGTGGAACACCGGGTCGGAGCTGCCCTCGATCGACGGGCGGCCGTCCGCCCCGACCTCGTGGTCCCGGCCGTAGTCGCGGTAGCTGCTGGTTCCCGTCCCCCGGTTGCCCGTCCAGGTCGTCGTCAGTTCATAGCGGTGCGTCCGCCGCACGCTCATGGTCACCTCCGCTTGCTCCGTCGCCTGGCTGCCCCGGCGCCCTCCCGCTCATTCCATCACGGGTGCTTCCGCTCACGGTGTTCCCGATCATGGGGAGCAGCGGGCGGATCGTGCGCCGGGCCAGGCAGCCCTGCCACACGCCGATGCTGTAGGCGGCGTCGTCGAGGAGGCGGGCGGCGACGTACCGCGCCGGGTCGAGCGGCGGCCTGCGGTCCGCCCAGTCAAGTAGCGGCGGCGCGAGGATCAGGGCCGCGACGGGCAGGCGCAGCTTCTTTACGGCGAGCGCCGCCGGGATCGCCGCCGGCCACCAGGTCCGGGACAGCGCGCTGCCGAGAGGCCGGCCGGCGGCAAGCGTGCCGCCAGCTGCCAGCCGCACGGCCAGCCCCCACGCGGCACGTTCGCCGGTGACGCGGGACAGGCGGCGCGCGAGCAGCGCGGTCGCCGCCCCGGTCAGCGCCGCCGCCGTCACCGGGCGGCCGGAAAGCGCCGCCGCCCACGCGCCCGCCGTCCACCGGGACGCGTACAGGGGGCGGACCGCGCCAGGGTGCAGTTCTTCCAGGAGGGCGGCGGAGGTGCCGTAGTCGGCGCGGCGGCTGAACCAGGCGCGGAACGTGACCCGGTGGTCGTGGCCCATGACCGCGGCGGGCTCGTAGCGGACCCGCCAGCCGGACGCCGCCACGCGCCACACGAAGTCGACGTCCTCCCCCACGTACATGCCGGGCCTGAACCCGTCGCCCGCGGCGGCCCTCCTGACCACCAGCGCCGCGCCTGGCACGTAGGGGACGCGGGCGCCGGGGCGGACGGGCGACGGGCGCGCCCCCATGTCGAGCGTGGAACTGGCTCCCTCGTAACGGGCCAGCCAGCCGTCGCCGTTCTCGTGCGGCACGATCCGCGGCGCGACCGCGCCCACGGCCGGGTCGGCGAAGTGCGGGAGCAGCCCCTCCAGCCAGCCGGGCCGCGGCACGCAGTCGGAGTCGAGGAACGCGACGAAGTCCGTTTCCGCCGCGCGGAGCCCGGTGTTGCGCGCCGCGCCCGGGCCGCCGTTGACCGGGCGGTGAACGACCACCGCCCCGTGGCCGGCGGCGATCCGCCCGATCGCGGCCGGGTCGGCGGAGGCGTCGTCGACGACGATCACGTGCGGCAGGTCCCGCAGGCCGGACAGGCAGCGGGCCAGTTCCGCGTGCCGGTCGCGCACGGGGATGACCACCGTCACGGCATTGACGTCCGGTCCGCTGGCGGCGGCGAAGTCCGGGTGCGCGATGCCCGCGTCGAGGAGCCGCCGCGCCAGCGTGCGGGCGCTCATCCCGGACGTTACCGGCGCACCCGCGAACCAGGACGTGACCTGGCGCGCCCCGGCTTGGGTCAGCCGCAGGACCCGGACCGGCGACCCGCCGACGAGCACCGACCCGCCAGCGACCAGCCGCGTGCTGGAATCGGGCGTAAGCCGCATTGCCCCGGGAACGGGAATGTCGTCAGGCGGCAACCGCGCCCCCCGGGCGGCCAGGCGACGTTGCCTGACCGCGGCTCCAGGGGTACTCATCCGCCATACGCATGATTCCTGAAATGACGGGCGCTGGCTAGTGGCAGCCGGCGGCCGCGCCAGGCGATGTCGCCTCGAAGCCCGCGAGCGGGCTCTCGTCGCAGTCGTGAACGGGTTTTGTCCCGGGGGACGCTGACGGGCGGCGGGGCGCGATCGACACGGGGACCGGGCCGCCGGCCGCGCGCGGCCCGGTGCGGTGGGAGTGGTCCACCGACGGGCGCGGCACGGGCAGGCCCGGCGACGCGGACACCGAGGCCAGGGCCGCCTCGCCGTAGCCCTGGACGCACTCCGGGTCGGGCCCGTCGAGCGGCAGCCCGGTGAAGAACTTCGCGGCCATGCAGCCGCCGCGGCAAGAGTCGTAGAATCCGCACGACTTGCAGGCGCCGCCGGTGTCCGGCTTGCGGAGGTCGGCGAACAGCGACGACGTCTTCCACACGCCCGCGAAGCCGCCGGGCGCGCGGACGTTGCTCGCCAGGAAGTTCTCGTGGATCGCGAACGGGCACGCGTAGACGTCGCCCACCGGGTCGATCAGGCAGACGACCCGGCCCGCGCCGCACAGGTTCAGTCCGGGCAGCGCCCCGCCGAAGGCCGACAGGTGGAAGAACGAGTCGCCGGTCAGCACCTCCTCGCCGTGCGCGACCAGCCAGTCGTACAGCTCCCGCTGCTGTTCCGGCAGCGGGTGCAGCTCGTCCCAGACGTCCGCGCCGCGTCCCGACGGGCGGAGCCTGGTCAGGCGCAGCTGCGCGCCGAACTCGTCGGCGATCGCCTTGAAGGCGTCGATCTGCGGGATGTTCTGCCGCGTCATCACGACCGACAGCTTGAAACCGCGGAAGCCCGCGGCCCGCAGGTGGCCCATCGCCCGCATCGCCGTGTCGAACGACCCGGGGCCGCGCACCGCGTCGTTCACCTCGCGGGTAGCGCCGTCGAGCGAGATCTGCACGTCCACGTAGTCCGAGGCGGCCAGCCGCGCCGCCGCGGCGGCG
>Ga0102924_1004199_pt1 | contig 14687 bp, 15 predicted proteins | sample PaiPotPPM11metaG_FD_80116 | JGI IMG/M metagenome (GOLD analysis project Ga0102924, IMG submission 80116) | Iron sulfur acid spring bacterial and archeal communities from Banff, Canada, to study Microbial Dark Matter (Phase II) - Paint Pots PPM... ... | reverse complement strand
TAGCGCTGGAGGATCTCCTGCACCCGCCGGGCCACCTGGTAGTGACGCTGGCCGACCACCTCGGGGGCGAGGATGGTCGACGTCGAGGCGAGGGGGTCCACCGCCGGGTAGATGCCCAGCGAGGCGATGTCACGGGAGAGCTCGGTGGTGCCGTCGAAGTGGGTGAACGAGGTGAACGGGGCGGGGTCGGTGTAGTCGTCGGCCGGGACGTAGACCGCCTGAAGCGAGGTGATCGAGCGGCCCCGCGTCGAGGTGATCCGCTCCTGGAGCTCGCCCATCTCGTCGGCCAGCGTGGGCTGGTAGCCCACGGCGCTGGGCATGCGCCCGAGGAGGGCGGAGACCTCCGAACCCGCCTGGGTGAAGCGGAAGATGTTGTCGATGAAGAGGAGGACGTCCTGCTGCTGGACGTCGCGGAAGTACTCGGCGATGGTCAGCGCCGACAGGGCCACCCGCAGGCGCACACCGGGCGGCTCGTCCATCTGGCCGTACACGAGGGCGGCCTTCTCCAACACCCCAGACTCGCCCATCTCCAGCCAGAGGTCGGTCCCTTCCCGGGTGCGCTCGCCGACGCCGGCGAACACGGACACGCCGCCGTGGTTGAGGGCGACCCGGCGGATCATCTCGGTGATCAGCACCGTCTTGCCCACGCCGGCGCCGCCGAACAGGCCGATCTTCCCCCCGGTCTTGTAGGGGGTGAGCAGGTCGATGACCTTGATGCCGGTCTCGAACATCTGAGCGCTGGACTCGAGCGTGTCGAACGCCGGCGGCTCGCGGTGGATCGGCCACCGGACCTTGACCTCGCCGATGTCGTCGGTGTCGATGGGCTGGCCGATGACGTTGAAGACGTGTCCGAGGGTCACGTCCCCGACCGGCATCTCGATCCCGTGGCCCAGGTTCTTGACCGGGGTGCCCCGCTTGAGGCCGTCCGTGGGCTTGAGGCAGATGACCCGCACCCGGCTCTCACCGATCTGCTGGGCCACCTCGCCGGTCACGGTGATGGTCTGACCGTCGAGCTCGATGTCGAACTGCACGGCAAAGTTGATCTCGGGGATGGCATCGGGGGGGAACTCGACGTCGACGACGGGTCCGGCGATCGAGACGACCCGTCCGTCCTTGAGGACGGGGGCCTCCGGGTCGGAGGTGGCGTCGGTGATGGTCATGCGGCTTCTCCTAGTGGTCGGACCCTAGTGATGCGACAGGGCCTCGGCCCCGCTCACGATCTCCATGATCTCGGTCGTGATGCTGTCCTGGCGGGCCCGGTTGCGCTGCCGGGTGAGGCTGGTGATGAGGTCGTCGGCGTTGTCCGACGCGGACGCCATGGCCCGCTGCTGGGCGGCGAAGAACGACGCCGACGCGTCGAGGAGCGCTCCGAACAGCCGGGCCTCGACGTAGCGGGGCAGCAGGGCGTCGAGGATGGTGCTCGGATCGGGTTCGTACTCGTAGTCGGGCGTCGGGCCGGAGGGCTCGTCGGCGCTCTCGTTGGTGAGGCCCATGGCCTCGGCGTCGAGGGGAAGGAAGCGCCGCTGGACGACCCGCTGGGTGCCGGCCGAGAGGAACTGCGTGTAGATCAGCTGCACCCGCTCCACGTCACCGTCGGCGAACCGGGGCAGGACCTCCGCCGCCACCCGGCGAGCGTCCTCGTAGGTGGGCCGGTCGATCACTCCGTTGACCGCGGCGGCGATCTCCCACTTGCGGAAGCGGAAGTAGGACTCCACCTTCTTGCCCACCGTCACCAGCACGATGGCGCGTCCCGCCGCCCGTTCGGCCCGCATCGACGCCTCAGCGGCACGGATGACGTTGGCGTTGTAGCCGCCGCACAGGCCCCGGTCGCCGGCCACCACCACGTACTCCACGGTGTGCACGTCGGCGTCGTCCTTGACCTGGAGCAGGGGGTTGACGCTGGCCGCCCCTCCGACCGAGAGGTGGTGCAGGACCTGGAGGATCTGCTCGCTGTAGGGCCGGGCGGCGGCCACCCGCTGCTGGGCCTTGACGATGCGCGAGGCGGCGATGAGCTCCATCGCCTTGGTGATCTTCTTGGTGGACTGGACGCTCTTGATGCGGCGCCGCAGTACACGCTCCTGACCACCGGCCACTGCGCCTAGACCTCCTCCGCCGGCTTCTCGTCGGGGACGAAGCGCTCGGCGAACTCCTTGATGCCGGCCTCGAGGGCCTCGACGTCGGAGATGTTCCCGGTGGTCCTGATGGCCTCCACGATGTCGGGGTGGCGGCTGCTGAAGTACTCGATCAGCTCCCGCTCGAACCGGCGCACGTCGTTGACGGGGACGGGATCGAGGTAGCCCCGCGTCCCGGCGTAGATGCTGATGACCTGGTCCTCGACGGGCATCGGGGAGTTGAGGCCCTGCTTGAGCAGCTCCACCAGGCGGTAGCCGCGGTCCAACTGGGCCTGGGACACCCGGTCGAGCTCAGAGCCGAAGGCCGCGAAGGCCTCGAGCTCGCGGAACTGGGCCAGGTCGGACTTGAGGGAGCCCACCGCCGTCCGCATGGCCTTGATCTGGGCGGCCCCGCCCACCCGCGACACGGAGATGCCCACGTCGATGGCCGGCCGCACCCCGGACTTGAACAGGTCGTCCTGGAGATAGATCTGACCGTCGGTGATGGAGATCACGTTGGTCGGGATGTAGGCGGAGACGTCGCCCGCCTTGGTCTCGATGACGGGCAGGGCGGTGAGGGATCCGGCACCGAGCTTGTCGGACAGCTTGGCCGCCCGCTCGAGCAACCGGCTGTGGAGGTAGAACACGTCGCCGGGGTAGGCCTCGCGACCCGGCGGCCGGCGCAGCAGCAGCGAGATGCCGCGGTAGGCCTCGGCCTGCTTGGACAGGTCGTCGTAGACGACGAGGGCATGCTCGCCGTTGTCCATCCAGTGCTGGCCGATGGCGCACCCGGCATACGGGGCCAGGTACTTGAACGGGGCGGGGTCCGACGCCCCGGCCACCATCACCACCGTGTAGTCGAGGGCGCCGTGCTGGCGCAGGGTCTCGACCGTCTGGGCGACGGTGGACCCCTTCTGGCCGACGGCGACGTAGATGCACTTCACGCCCAGGCCGCGCTGGTTGATGATGGTGTCGACGGCGATGGTGGTCTTGCCCGTCTTGCGGTCACCGATGATCAGCTCGCGCTGGCCCCGCCCGATCGGCGTCATCGAGTCGATGGCCTTGATGCCGGTCTGCAGCGGCTCGTGTACGGGCTTGCGCCCGGTGATCCCCGGGGCCTGCACCTCCATGCGGCGGGTCTCGGTGGTGGCGATGGGCCCCTTCCCGTCGATGGCGACGCCGAGGGCGTTGACCACCCGCCCCAGCAGGGCGTCGCCGACCGGGACGGACAGGATGCGACCGGTGGCCTTGACCGACTGCCCCTCCTCGATCTCGTTGACCTCGCCGAGCACGACCGTCCCGATCGTGTCCTCGTCGAGGTTGAGGGCCAGGCCCAGGGTGCCGCCCTCGAACTCGAGGAGCTCGTTGACGGAGGCGCCGGGAAGCCCCGACACCCGGGCGATGCCGTCGCCCACCTCCTCGATCGTGCCCACCTGGGCGGCGGACACGTCGGGGGTGAAGTCGGCCAGCCGGCTGCGCAGGGCGGCGGCGATGTCGGAGGCGTCGAGGGAGAAGGTTTCAGTCATGGGCTTCCTTAGAACGCTTCGCGGAGCTGCTCGAGCCGGCTTCGGACCGACCCGTCGATCACGGTGTCACCGACCCGGGCCACGATGCCGCCCAGGACGGACGGATCGATCACGACCTTGACCGTGACCTTCTTGTTGGTGGCCCGGCCGAGGGCGTCGGCCAGCCGGGCGATCTGCGACGAGTCGAGGGGGTAGGCGGTCCGGACCTCGGCCACCGCCTCGGACCGGAGCTCGGCCGCCTCGCCCACGAAGGCGTCGACGATGGCCGGTAGGTCGTGGGCCCGCCCGGCACCGACGATGAAGGTGACGATGGCGGTCGTGAGGGGCGTCGCCCGCTTGCCGAGCAGCTCCTCCACCACGCCGGCCCGGCGCTCGACCGGGATGGCCGGGTCGGTGAGCGTGGAGCGCAGGGCGTCGCTGGCCTCGAAGGTGCGGGCGACCCTGAACAGCTCGTCCTCGACGCGGTCGAGCACGTCCTCGGCCCGGGCGATCGCCACCAGGGAGTCGGCGTAGGCCCTGACCTTGTCGCTGTCGACCACCGGTGCCCGCCTACTTCCCGGCGCCGATGGCGCTGATGTACTCGTCCACCAGGGCGGCGTTCGTCTCCCGGTCGATGTTGCGCTTGACGACCTTCTCGGTGAGGTCGATGGTCAGCTGGGTCAGCTGGGTGCGCAGCTCGGCCATGGCGCGGTCCTTGGCCGCCACGATGTCGGCCGTGGCCCGGGTCCGGACGTCGGCGGCATCGGCCTCGGCCTTGGCCATGAGATCCCGCCGCAGCGACTCAGCCGTCTGACGGGCCTCCTCGATGATGCGGTTGGACTCGTTCTTGGCGTCGGCCAGCTGGCGCTGGTACTCGGCCAGGATGCCCTCGGCGTCGGACTTGGCCTTCTCCGCCGAGGAGAGGCCCTCACGGATCCGCTCGGTGCGGGCGGCCATCGTGGCGGTGATGGCCGGGAAGGCGAACTTCCACAGCGCCACGAACAGGATGATGAACGAGAACGTCCCCCACACGATCTCGTTGCCGGCCGGGAGGATGGGGTTCTTGGACTGGACGGTCGGCGCGGCCGCCGCCAGGACGGTTGCGAGCAAGGCGCGCTCCTTAGGTGAACTTGAGGAGGATGAAGACCACGAACCCGATCAGGGCGAGGGCCTCGGTGAAGGCGATGCCGAGGAACATGGTGGTGCGCACCATGCCGGCGGCCTCGGGCTGGCGGGCCATGGCCGTGATGGCGTTGCCCACCACGATGCCGATGCCCACGCCGGGGCCGATGGCGGCCGCCCCGTAGCCGATGCCGGCTCCGACGGCGCCCAGGCCCTTGAGGACCTCCTGGGCGTTGATCGTGACGTTGGTAGCTGCGAGCACTCGCTCCTCCTAGTGTTCCGGGTGCATGGCGCCGCCCAGGTAGACGGCGGTGAGGATGGTGAAGATGAACGCCTGGAGGACGGCCACCAGGAGCTCGAAACCCGTGACCGCCACGTCCATCGCCGCCGGCAGGACGGCCACCGGCTTGAAGAACACCAGGCTGTTGTGGAACAGCAGGGTGTCCGTGAGCACGGCGAAGGTGACGAGCAGCAGGTGCCCGGCCAGCATGTTGGCGAAGAGCCGGACGGCCAGGGAGAAGGGCCGGACGATGAACGTCGACAGCAACTCGATGGGGGTGACCAGGATGTACAGGGCCTTGGGGACCCCGGGGGGGAACAGGGAGTTCTTGATGTAGGAGAGGCCCTGGCGCTTGAACCCCATCACGATGAACATGACCCAGGTGATCAGGGCCAGCACCATCGGCATCGCCATCCGGGCCATCGGCGGGAACTGGATGATGGGGATGATCTCGAACAGGTTGCTGACCAGGATGAACATGAACAGGGTGGTGAGGTAGGGCAGGAACACCATCCCGTCCTCGCCGATGGTCTGGAGGATGATCCCGTCGGTGATGAAGTCGAACACCGACTCGGTGAGGTTTTGCGCGCCGGTCGGGACCAAGGCCCGCTTGCGACCGCCGACCAGGAACAGCACCAGCACGATGAGGGCGGCGGCGACCATCAGGAGGGCGGGCTTGTTGAGGCCCGGCAGCCAGAAGTGCTTCCAGTCGACGAGCTCACCGATCTGCGGGAAGTTCAGGGCACCGAGGAGCACCGATCAGGCACCTTTCTGGGCGTTCTGCGGGTGAGGCTTCAGGCCGGGGAAGGCGAGGGAGGCCGAGACGTAGCGGGTCTCCCAGAGCAGCAGGCCGAGGTGGGTCACCAGCAGGGTGAGGGCCAGCGGGATCCACGAGACCCAGCCCTGGTGGCGGATGGCGAACACGGCGGCGGTGAGGAGCACCAGGCGGAGCAGGTACCCCCCCAGGGCGACGGCGGCCATGGCCAGCAGCGAGATCCGCGCCGCCCACGAGACGAGGACGGCGGCGAGGATCAGGTTGGCCAGGGCCAGGCCGACGGCGAAGGCGGCCGACATGCCGCCGTGCACGCCCCAGACGGCGGTGGCGCCGGCGATCAGGACGGGCGCCACCAGTACGCCGCGGCGGGCCATGTCGAACGCCAGCTGGCGCTCCACGTCCGGGGCATCCACCCGCTGGAGGAGGTCCTCGGTCACCGAGGGCTGTCCTGTCGTGGTTGCCGCTGTTGCGGGAGCTGGGGCCGGGCCCAGGGGGCGGCGGCCTCGTGGGCCCGCATGGCGGTGTCGTAGCCGTAGTACGTCCGGACGGCGAGGCCGGCGATGGCGAAGACGCTGAACACGATGGTCAGGACGGGCCGGATGCCCAGGACGGTGTCGAGGAGCAAGCCGATGCCGCCGAACAGGAACGGGATCACCGCCAGCTCGAAACCACGCGCCAGGGTGTCGCCGAAGCCGTTGTATAGCTGCTGGTTGGCCTTCAGGTCGTCCACGTCAGTCCCTCGCCCCCCAGCCGGTTGCCGGACGGCTTGTGAATGGTTTCGCAATGTAGAAGCCCGGTTTTGGGGCCTGCAAATCCGGCGGGACTCTACCGGCTGGAAGCCTCGGGCGCGGCGGGTCGGGCCGCACCCACCAGGGCGGTCGGAGGCCCGCTCCGGGGCTCCAGGTCGTCCTCCGCGCCCACCGTGAGCCGGGGTCGCAGGATGGTGAAGAGGAGCACCCCGAGGGCGGCGATGCCGATGGGGATGAGGGCGTTCCCCTGCTGGAAGTAGGTCGGGTAGAGGACCAGCCCGGACAACACCGTCGTCCACGCCCACAGGATCACCACGGCCCGCCGGTGGCCGTGGCCCATCTCCATCAGCCGATGGTGCAGGTGCTGCTTGTCGCCCGCCTCCAGGACCTTGGTCCCCTCGCCCCTGGCCCGCTTGAGGGTGCGCCGCACCACGGCGAAGCCGGTGTCGATCATGGGCACGCCCAGGATGACGAACGGGATGAAGATCGGGGCGAAGAAGAAGAACTTCTGCCCGCTGAAGGTGTCGGCCGTGTGGCCGCCGACGACCATCGTCGACGCGGCCATGAGCAGCCCGAGGAACAGGGCGCCGGCGTCGCCCATGAAGATCTTGGCCTTGTGCACGTTGTGGGGCAGGAAGCCCAGGCACACCCCACAGCAGATGACGGCGAGCAGGGGCCCGACGCTCTCCGTCGGGAGGAGGCCGGTCTCGGACAGGCGGTGGCTGTACAGGAAGAAGGCGCCGGCGGCGATGGCCACGATCCCGGCCGCCAGGCCGTCGAGACCGTCGATGAGGTTGATGGCGTTGGTGATGACGCACACCCAGGCCACCGTGAGGAGTGGCTCCAGGTCGGCGGAGAGGGAGATGAACCCGGCGAAGGGGACCTGGAAGTAGAACATGGTGACGCCGAAGAGGTACAGGACGCTGCCGGCGAACACCTGGCCGGCGACCTTGGCCGGGGCCGACACCTCCCGGATGTCGTCCAACAGGCCGACGGCGAAGATGGCCGTGGCGCCGAGCACCACCCCCAGGGGCTCGGTGGATCGTTGGAACACGTCGCGGAACCCCGGCATGCGGGAGGCGACGGCCATGGCGAGGAGGAAGGCCACGAACATGGCTCCCCCTCCGGCGGTCGGCGTCGGGTCGGTGTGGACCTTGCGGTCCGAGAGCGCCTCGATCACCCCGCACCTCACGGCGATCCGCCGGGCGGCGAAGGTGAGCAGCCAGCAGGAGAGGGCGGAGATGGCGAGGACGATGCCGTAGCCGACCACGGTCGGCTCGCCTCAGCGCCCGGGGCCGTAGGGAGGGAACTTGGAGCAGAGCACCGCCACGTCGTCCCGGATGGCGGCGACCTCGGCGTCGTCGGCACCCGATCCCCCCGGGCCGCCCAGGGCCCGGTCGATCAGGGCGGCGATCTCGTCCATCTCCGGCTCGCCCATCCCGGCCGTCGTCTCCGCCGCCGTGCCGATCCGCAGCCCACTGGTGACGAAGGCCGGCCTCGGGTCGTCGGGGATGGTGTTGCGGTTGAGGGTGATCCCGGCCCGGTCCAGCACCTCCTGGGCCTGCTTGCCGGTCAGGTCGGGGTGCGATGCCCGCAGGTCGACCAGCATGAGGTGGTTGTCGGTCCCGCCCGACACCAGGCGGAAGCCGCGCTCGGCGAGGGCCCGGGCGAGAGCTTGGGCGTTGCGCACGATCTGCCGGGCGTACTCCCGGAAGGACGGCTGGGCGGCCTCGCCGAAGGCCACCGCCTTGGCGGCGATCACGTGCTCCAACGGGCCGCCCTGCAAACCGGGGAAGAGGGCCTTGTCGATGACCGGCCCCAGCTCGGCCTTGGCCAGGATGCAGCCACCGCGGGGACCCCGCAGGGTCTTGTGCGTCGTGAGGGTCACGACATCGGCGTAGGGCACCGGGGAGGGGTGGACGCCGCCGACCACCAGCCCGGCGATGTGGGCGGCGTCGAAGAGGTAGTAGGCGCCGACCTCGTCGGCGATGGCCCGGAAGGCGGCCGGGTCGATGATGCGGGGGTAGGCGGTGGCCCCGGCGACGATCATGCGCGGCCGGTGCTCGTGGGCCAGGCGGGCGATGGCGTCGTAGTCGAGGCGCTCGTCGCTGGCCGTGACCCGGTAGTGCACGAAGTTCCACAGCCGCCCGGTGGCATTGACCGGGCTCCCGTGGGTCAGGTGGCCGCCGTGGTCCAGGTTGAGGGCGAGGACGGTGTCGCCGGGATCGAGGAGCCCGAGGTAGACCGCGAGGTTGGCGTTGGCCCCAGAGTGGGGCTGGACGTTGGCGTGCTCGGCCCCGAACAGCTCCCGGGCCCGGGCCCGGGCCAGCTCCTCCACCTCGTCCACGACCCGGTTGCCGCCGTAGAAGCGCTTGCCCGGGTAGCCCTCGGCGTACTTGTTGGTGAGGACGGAGCCGGTGGCGCGCAGGACCGCCGGCGAGGCGAAGTTCTCGCTGGCGATGAGCTGGAGGGTCGTCTGCTGACGCTCGAGCTCCCGGTCGACGATGGCGAACACCTCGTCGTCCGAGCCGTCGGAACCGGCGGTCCAGGTCATCGGCTGCAGTCTACGGGCCGACCGGCGGACCAGGGGGCCGATGGCGCGGTCCGCCGGGTGATGGGTAGCGTCCCCGGACCGTGGCCCTCGACCCCCGCACGCCGGTCGTGGTGGGGGTCGGTCAGGTCACCGTCCGCCCTGGGGAGGTCTTGGCGCCCGCGGAGCCGGCGGCGTCGACGGAGCCGGCGGTGTTGATGGAGATGGCCGCCCGGCGGGCCGGCGAGGATGCCGGGGGCCTGCTGGACCGGGTCGACTCCGTGCAGGTGGTGGAGATCCTGTCGTGGCGCTACGCCAACGCTCCGCTCACCCTCGCGCAGCGGCTCGGAGCCGAACCGAAGGAGACCGTCCAGTCGGCGGTGGGCGGCAACAGCCCGCAGCAACTCGTCAACAAGGCCGCGCTGGCCATCCAGACGGGCCGGTCCGACGTCGTCCTCATCGCCGGCGGCGAAGCCGTCCACTCCCGCCACGCCGCCCATCGGGCCGGCTCAACGCTGCCGTGGTCGGTGCAGGACGCCGACACCCCGCCTCCTGACCGGCGGGTCGGCTCGGACCGGCCGGGGATGACCGACGCCGAGGCCGCCCGGTCGGTGCTGATGCCCGTGCACGTCTATCCGGTGTTCGAGAACGCCATCCGCCTGGCGGCCGGCGAGACCGTCGAGGAGCACCAACGCCGGGTGTCAGAGCTGTGGTCACGCTTCAGCCGGGTGGCAGCCGGGAATCCCCACGCCTGGGACCGCCGGGCACATGGCGCCGAGGAGATCCGGACCCCCGGTCCCGGCAACCGGTGGATCGCCTGGCCCTACCCGCGGCTGATGAACGCCTTCAGCGGGGTGGACATGGCCGCCGCCCTCCTCCTCACCTCGGTCGGGACGGCCACTGCCGTCGGGGTGCCGCGCGACCGCTGGGTGTTCCCGTGGGCGGGGGCCGACAGCCACGACCACTGGTTCGTCACCGAGCGTCTCGACCTTCGCTCGTCCCCTGCCATGGCCGCCAATGGCCGGGCGGCGCTGGGCCTGGCGGGCATCGGGATCGACGACGTGGCCCACATCGACCTGTACTCCTGCTTCCCCTCAGCCGTGCAGATGGGTGCGGCGGCGCTCCGGGTCGGCCTCGACGAGCCCGACCGTCCGCTCACGGTGACCGGAGGGCTGGCCTTCGCTGGGGGACCGTGGAACGACTACGTCACCCACTCCATCGCGTCGATGGTGGAGGTCCTTCGGGGTGACCCGGGCAGCGTGGGCGTGACGACGGCGCTCGGATGGTTCGCCACCAAGCACAGCATCGGCGTGTATTCGAGCGAGCCACCGGCGCGCCCGTTCCGGACCGCCGACCCCCAGGCCGAGGTCGACGCCTCGCCGGCGCGGGCGGCGGCCGTGGGCTACGAGGGACCGGTGGCGATCGAGTCGTGGTCTGTCCCGCATGACCGCGACGGGACGCCGAGCCTCGGGATCGTCGCCTGCCTGACGCCCGACGGGGGGCGGTGGTGGGCCAACACCCGCCGGCCGGAGGTCATCGACGCGCTGATGGGTGACGAGGTGGGGGGCCGAGCCGCCGTGCTCCGGGGGGACGGCGAGCTCGACCTGGGCTGAGACCGCGCAAGGGCGGGGTGGTCGTTGGCGGCGCGGGGCGGGGCGTCCGCCGCGTCCGAGTCGTCGCCCAGAACGGCGAAAATCGACGTCCTCGGGGCCCGGGAGCGCGTTCCGGGCGTCAACTCGGACGGCACCCCCAACGACCGCCCGGCCGGCCCGCGCTACGCCCCGAGCGGAACCTCGACCGCCGTCCCCCCGGCGGCTGCCGAGCGATAGGCGGCATCGACCACCACGTGGGCCCGGAGCGCATCGGCGAAGTCCGGCGACGCCTTGCCGCCGGTCGCCACCGCCTCGATGAAGGCGCCGTCGGCGTTGGGCCGGGTCAGCCCCAGCTCGCCGGCCCGGGCGAGGAGTGCCTCCCCGGACAGGAGCTGGGTCGGCGCTCCCGGCCGCTGCCAGCGGATCGGGCCGATCCAGTCACCTTCGACGGTCACCCACAGGCGTTCGCACACCACCTCGATCCGGCGGTCGTTGAGGCGCTCGGGGATGTCGTGCCACACCGTGGTCAGGTTGGCGAGGGCGCCGGACGCGAGCTCGAACGAGGCCGCCACCAGATCCTCGATGCCGGTGAGGCCGTGGGTGTGGGCCGAGCGCGCCGACACCGACCGCACCGGCCCTGCGAGCTGCTCGATCAGATCGACGTCGTGGATGGAGTGCTCCAGGAGCACGCCGGACCCGGCCCGCTCCGGGTCCGCCCGCCAAGTGGACTCGTACCAGCCCTGGACCGGCAGGTACTGGTCGTCGTGGAAGGTGACGCTCAGCAACCGCCCGCTCTCGGGGTCGCCGATCAGGTGGCGCAGGAGGGCGAAGGCGCTGGAGCTGCGCAGGACCAGGCCCACCTGGTTGGTGATGCCGGCCGCGGCCACCGCCCGGGCCATGGCCCGGGCGCCGTCCAACCCGGTTGCCAGCGGCTTCTCGCAGAACACCGGAGTGCCGGCCTCCGCCGCCAGGACCACGAGCCGGGGATGCTCCGACGTCCACGTGCAGACGTACACGGCATCGGCACTGCCGATCACGTCGGTGTCGACGCCGCGCACGGTCGCGCCCGTCCAGGACGCGAAGGCGGCGGCGCGATCAGGGTCGGCGTCGTGCACGCCGGCGAACTTGAAGTCAGCCCCCGACGCGGCCAGCGACCGGGCGTGGAACCCGGCCTGCTGACCGGCACCGATGAACCCGACGGAGACCGTCAACGGGGGACCCCACCATCCGGGCCGAGCACCTCACCCGCCGGGATCGGGCCCTCCCGCAGCACCTTCGGATGCTCCGCCGTGCAGTCGACCACCGTCGAGGCGGTGCCGCTGACCCACCCACCGTCGATGACCATCCCCGTGTCCCCCAGGGCCGCCACCACCTCGGCGACCGTCTGAGCGGGCGCCGACCCGTGGCGGTTGGCGCTGGTCGTCGCCAGGGGTCCGACGGCCCGGCACAGGGCCCGCACCAGCGCGTGGTCGGGGCAGCGGACGCCGACCGTGGCGGTCTGGTCCCCGATGTCGGCGTCCCACGCCGGCGACCGGGGGACGACCAGCGTGAGGGCGCCGGGCCAGAAGCGCTCGGCCAGCCGGATCGCCGCGTCGGGGACCGGAGGACGGGCGATCGCCCAGGCCTGGCCGGCGTCGGCCACCAGCACGGCGATGGGAGTCTCCCGGCCGCGACCCTTGACGTCGAAGAGCCGCTGGGTGGCGCCGGGCACGGTGGGGTCCACGGCGATGCCGTAGACCGTGTCGGTGGGCAGGACCACCGGCTCCCCTGCCCGGAGGGCGGCGGCGGCGAGGCGCAGGGTCTCGAGTTCGGGGCCCGGGCCCCCCCGGCCGGTCACCACCGGGCCACCAGCGCCCGGGGCCGGTCGAGGGCGTCGTTCCGCACCTCGGCCGCCGTCGCCCCGGACCGGCGGGCGAGTGCGACGACGGCGTCGGCCTGGGCCGGGGCCAGCTCGACGATCAGGACGCCGCGACTCGCCAGCCACTCCCCCGCCCCGGAGACGATCTCGGTGATGGCGTCCAGGCCGTCCGGCCCCGAGCGGAGGGCGGCGCCAGGCTCGTACCCCTCCACCTCGACGGGGAGCACCTCCTCCTCGCCGACATAGGGAGGGTTGGAGACCACCAGATCGAGGCGCCCACGGAGGTCGTCGGGGAGGGCCGCCCACCATGACCCCTGGACCATCCGCACCCGGGGGGCCGCCCACATGCCGAGGCCGCTGAGGTTCGCCCGGGCGACATCGAGGGCGGCGCCCGACACGTCGGTCGCCCAGACCTCGGCGCCCAGCTCGGCCGCCAGGGACAGGGCGATGGCGCCCGAGCCGGTGCCGAGGTCGGCCGCGAGCACCCGGCGCCCGGGACGCGCCCGCACCGACTCGATCGCCCAACCCACCACCTCCTCGGTCTCCGGTCGGGGGATGAGCACCCGGCGATCGACCATGAGGTCCAGGGTGCGGAACCCCCAGCGCCGGAGGACGTACTGGAGCGGCTCCCCGGCGGCCCGCCGCTCGACCATCCTCGCCAGGTACGCCCCACTGCGGGCGGGGACGCCGTCGTCGAGGTGGACGATCAGCTCCGCCCCGTCGTACCCAGCCGCCTCCTCGACGATCCGGCGGGCGTCCGACCGCGAGCCGAGGACGGTGGTCGCCTCGGCCAGCAGCTGCCCCCACGTCCGGGTCGCCGGGTCGGCGGCGCGCTCGCCCCTCACTCTTCGCGGAGCTGGCGGGTGCGCTCGTCGCCGGCCAGGGCGTCGACGATCTCGTCGAGGTCGCCCTCCCCGAGGATGCGGTCCAGCTTGTAGAGGGTGAGCCCGATCCGGTGATCGGTCACCCGGTTCTCCTTGAAGTTGTAGGTCCGGATCTTCTCCGACCGTCCACCGCCGCCGGTCTGCCCGCGGCGCGTCTCGGACGCCTCGGCGGCCTGACGGTCCTGCTCGGCCTTGAGGAGGCGTGAGCGCAGGACGACCATGGCCCGGGCCCGGTTTTGGATCTGGCTCTTCTCGTCCTGCATCGCCACCACCACGCCCGTCGGGAGGTGGGTGATGCGCACAGCGGAGTCAGTGGTATTGACGCTCTGGCCACCCGGGCCCGTCGACCGGTACACGTCGATCTTCAGGTCGTTGGGATCGATCTGGACGTCGATCTCCTCGGCCTCAGGGAGGACCGTCACGGTCGCCGAGGAGGTGTGGATGCGGCCCTGGCTCTCGGTGACCGGTACCCGCTGAACCCGGTGGACACCGGCCTCGTGTTTGAGCCGGCTCCACACCCCGTCGCCCTTGAGGAGGAACGACACCTCGTTGAAGCCCCCCATGTCAGACGGGTCCGACCCGAGCACCTCGAGCTTCCAGTGGTGGCGCTCGGCGTAGCGGCCGTACATCTCGAACAGGTCCCGGGCGAACAGGTTGGCCTCTTCGCCACCCTCGGCCCCGCGGATCTCGACGATGACGTTCTTGTCGTCGTTAGGGTCGCGGGGCAGCAGGAGCAACTTGAGCTCCTCCTCCAACCCCGCCATCTCCGCCTCCGAGGCCTCCATCTCCGGCCGGAGGATGTCGCGATCATCGGCACCGGCGTCGGCGTACATCTCCTTGGCCGCCGCCAGGTCGTCGGCCGCCGTCCGGTACTGCCGGTAGGCGGTGACGATCGTCTCGAGTTGTTTGTGGCGACGGGACAGATCCCGGAAGGCCCGTTGGTCGGATGCCACTTTGGGGTCGCTGAGCCGTTCCAGGACGTCGGCGTACTCCTGCTCCAGCGACGCCAGGCGTTCGAACACGGCTGATCAGTGTACGGCCGCCCTTCACGGCGCCAGCCGGCGTCAGTCCTCAGGGGGCCAGCCGACGCCAGTCCCGAGGCACCGTGACGAGCTCGCCGGGGTGACGCAGCAGGCCCAGCAGGCGCCGGGTCAACGGGTGGTCATCCCCTTCGGGGACCACGGCGACCAGCCGAGGCACCCGTCCGTGCTCGGCGGCGAGGGCTGGAAAGCCCGGCCAGCCGGCCGCCTGGGACCGGGCATCCGCCGCCTGGGGGACCAG
>Ga0102924_1004198_pt1 | contig 14689 bp, 16 predicted proteins | sample PaiPotPPM11metaG_FD_80116 | JGI IMG/M metagenome (GOLD analysis project Ga0102924, IMG submission 80116) | Iron sulfur acid spring bacterial and archeal communities from Banff, Canada, to study Microbial Dark Matter (Phase II) - Paint Pots PPM... ... | reverse complement strand
GTCGCCCGAAGGCCGAGCAACCGGGCCGTACTTTATCACACCGGTCAGGTACGGCGCATCGGCGAGCTCGCCACCCAGCGTCGCCAGGAGGGGAGGACGGTCAGCGGCGATCGGTGGCGAGTTTGAGCCCGAGGCCGACCAGGGCCAGGCCGGTGGTGGCCTCGACCGCCCGGCGAACCCGGTCCCGGCGCAGAAAATCGCCGACCCGGGCCACGACGACGGCGTACAGCGTCAGCCAGCTCACGGTGATCGCGCAGAAGATCAGCCCCAGGAGCAGCAGGCGCGTAAATGACGCCTGGCCTCGATCGATGAACTGCGGGAGCAGGCTCAGGAAGAAGACGACGATCTTGGGATTGCTGAGGTTGCTGAGCACCCCCTGCCGGTAGGCGGTACTTCGCTTGAGGCGCGCAGCCTTTCCGGCCGCGGCAAGCTCGGGAAGATGACCCTTTGTGAACAGCGCCGCCCGCAGCGCCTGCAGCCCGAGGAAGACGAGGTAGGCCGCACCCGCCAGCCGGACCGTAAGGAACAGCGGCTGCGACGCCACCAGCAGCGCGGCAAGCCCGGCGCTACTGGCCACGGTCCAGGTCGCGAGCCCGGTGACAACGCCCGCCGCCGTGGCGATGCCGCCGCCACGTCCTCCGACCAGGGTGTTGCGGATGGTCAGCGCGGTGTCCGGGCCGGGCGAGACGATGACGAAGAGTGAGACGCCCAGGAACGCCGCGAAGTTGATGCCCACGATGGCGGAAGAATAGATGATATGGAGTAAGCAGGAGGTGGCTGATGACGGTTCAACTCGAGAGGTTCACGATCACGTTGTTGGTGCTGCGGCCAGATGCGCCACGGCTCGATGACCAGGCAGCCGCGGCGCTGCAGGACGCGCATATGAGCCATCTCGCCGACCTGCACGAGGCCGGTCGAACGCTCGCCGGCGGTCCGCTGTTCGACGACCAGCTTCGTGGGCTGAGCATCATGCGGGCGACGCCCGAGGAGGCTCGCGCGCTGGTCGAGCAGGATCCCGCCGTTCGGATCGGTCGATTTTCCGTCAAGGCCATCCCCTGGATGGTCCCGGCGGGGGCGATGCACTTCTCGCGGGCGCATTTCCCGCGTTCGGTTGCCGAGGTGGGAGGGGATTAAGAAAAAGCCCCGCGCACGGTTGCGTGGGGCTCTTGCGGTTTGGTCTTTAGACCTTAGGCCGCCAACTGAACGTTGGTGGCGCGGGGACCCTTGGGGCTCGGCTCAGTAACGAAACTGACCTTGGCGCCGGTATCCAGCCGATCGAAATCGATCGTGCCGCTGCGGTGGAAGAAGTAGTCGTTGCCGTCTTCGGCGGTGATAAACCCGAATCCGCGCTCGGCGACGAGCTTCTTGATGGTTCCAGACATATTGTGGACCTCCTTTCCCGAACGTACTGCCTCGCGCTGTCGAGGCCTGTTCGAGGCGGGCCCACGGCGAGCGCACTCACTGCGAGTGCACCGATACCTTTACCCACAGTCAAGCTCTTCCAAACGGGACGATTACCCCCAGTGCCCCCACCTGCCCTCCCCCAGAGGGGGGTGAGTGGGCCGCAAGGGGCGCAGGGAGTTCCGCAACCCGCGCCCGCAGGGGAGGGAGAGCCGCAACTCGAACCGCATGCCTATAGAGCGGTTCTGCTTCGCTCGGTTACCGACTGGTGACCGTGGGGCGGAAAGAAATGCCTTCACACAATCGTCACACCCACGGTTCAATGCCATCCTCCGTCCCGAAATGAAGAACCCCCATCCTGACTCTGCCCCGCGGGGCCGGAAGCGGGCGCGGCACGCCAACCGCAGCTTCGCCGTCGCGTGTGCGCTGGTCGCATCCCTGTCGCTGGCATTTCTGATCTGGATCTGGCTCCGGATTGACGGGGTCCACGTCAGCGAAGCGATCGACGATTTCGGCGAGTGCGCCGCCGCCCTGATCGCGACGGCCGCCAGCGCCGTGGCGGCGTGGCGACACGAAGGTCGTACCCGGGTGGCCTGGGGTCTGCTCGCCGGGTCCGCCCTGGTGTGGGCCGGCGGCGAGGCCGTATGGTCCTACTTCGAGATCATCCTTGGTCATCAGGTGCCGTTTCCCTCGCTCGCTGACGCGGGGTATCTCGCCGCCGTTCCGCTCGCCGTCGCCGGTATCGCCGTCTTTCCCGGGCGCCATCGCGTGGCTTCTCGCGTGACCTTCCTGCTCGACGGGTCGATCATGGCGGGCGCGCTGCTGCTGATCAGTTGGGCCACGGTGCTGGGGACCGTCTATCGCGCCGGCTCCGACACGCCGCTCTCGGCGATCATCGGGCTCGCCTATCCCATCAGTGACATCGTCATCGCCGTCATGGCGCTCCTGCTGGTGAGTCGGACACCGAGCTCCATGCGCCTTCCCCTCGTGCTGGTCGTGGCCGGGCTCATGGCGAACCTGCTGTCTGACAGCGCCTTCGCCTATCTGACGACCAACCAGACGTATGGTGCGGTCCAGCTCGTTGACACCGGCTGGATCGCGGGTTACCTTCTGCTGGCGCTCGGAGCGATACGAGCCGCGCTCGTCCCGGGCACGAGAACCGAGGCCAGCGACCGGCCGCAGGGCGGTTGGACGCTGGTGCTCATCTATGTCCCGGTCGCGATCGCCGCCGTGATCGCGGTGCTCAAGAATATCGGCGGCGCGTCTGATCCGCTCCTGCTGTGGGACTTGCTGGCGGTGGTCGCCCTCGTGATCATGCGGCAGTTCATGGTGCTATGGGACAACATGACGCTCAACCAGCGGCTGCAGGCGCAGACCGCCGCACTGCGCGAAAGCGAAGGGCACCTGCGCTCGCTGGTCCAGAACTCCGGCGACGCCGTGATGCTGGCCGACGCGGACGGAACTGTTCGGTTTGTCAGCACGTCGATTGATCGTTTTTTCGCCTACACCCCGACCGAACTCATCGGGCAGCCGTTCACCGAGCTGCTGCATCCCGAGGATCGGGCGGCATTCAGCGGCGGCTTGACGAAATCGCTCGCCGCCTCGGCGCACCCGATCCCGGTTAGCTGCCGTGTCCGCCACAAACTGGGAAGCTGGACCCATTGCCAGGTCACCATCACCAATCTTCTCCATCAGTCGAGCGCGCAGGCGCTTGTCTTCAACATCCGCGATGTCACCGACCGCAAAGAGATGGAAGAGCGCCTGGCGCACCTGGCGTCCCACGACCCAGTGACCGGTCTGCCCAATCGCCTTTCATTCCGAAACCAGGTGGATGAGGCGCTCGAGCGGAGCGCGCCGATCCTCGGCGTCGCGGTGCTCGCCGTCGACATCGATGATTTCAAACTGGTCAACGACGCGCTGGGAGAACGCGCCAGCGACGACTTGTTGGGGATGATCGGCGGGCGCCTGGGCAAGCTCATCCCGCCGGGTGACGTCGTGGCCCGGATGGGCGCCGACGAGTTCGCGGTCTTGATGCAGAGCGTTGTCCACGAGGACCAGCCCGTCCGGCTGGCCGAGCGCATCGTCGAGCACTTCAAGGTGCCCTTCAAGGTGCAGGAGCGCGAGATCATCCTGCGACTCAGCATGGGGATCGCGGTCCAGGGCGGCCGCGAGGATACCGCCGAGACGATGATGCGCAATGCGGACATCGCCCTCAACGCGGCGAAGGCCCAGGGCAAGGGACGGTACGAGCGATACCAGCCGCAGCAGCACGCCGCGCTCAGCGAACGGATGGACCTGGAATCCGACCTCGCCCGCGCGATCGAGCGTCGCCAGCTCGTCTTGCACTACCAGCCCGCCGTCCGCCTCAAGGATGGCGCGCTGCTTGGCTTCGAGGCGCTGGTGCGCTGGACTCATCCGCGTCGCGGACTCCTGTCGCCAGCCGACTTCATCCGTCTGGCCGACGACACCGGCCTGATCGTGCCGCTGCAGCGTTGGGTGCTGGGGCAAGCCTGCGCCGACGGACGACACTGGCAAATCCAGTTTCCAGCCGCGGGGGCGCTGCACATCAGTGTCAACGTCAGCCACCGTGGCCTAGCCGACGCCGACCTGGCGATTGACGTCGCGCACGCCTGCACCGCGGCGGCCTTTGCGCCGGAGCGGCTCGTCCTCGAGCTGACCCAGGGTGCGACCCTCGAGGGCAAAGACACGCTGAAGCGGTTGCTGGAGTTGCACGAACGCGGCGTCAAGCTGGCGCTGGACGACTTTGGCGCCGGCTCGGCGCCGCTGACCGCCCTGCGCGATTTGCCCGTCGACATCGTGAAGCTCGACCACTCGTTTGTCGCCCGGATGGCGGCTAGCGCGACGGACGCGACGGTGGCCCGCGCCGTCATCGACCTCGGCAACACACTGGGGATGATGACCATGGCGGACGGCATCGAGCAGGCCCAGCAGCTCGCTTCCCTGCAGGCGCTCGGGTGTGTTGCGGGCCAGGGCTACTACCTCTCCCGGCCGCTGGCGGCGCCTGCGGTCGAACGGCTGCTCGCACAATGCGATGCCGAGGGGGATGGGCTGCGGTTGCCGTCGTTCAAGCTGGAGAAGGCGGGCTAAGGGCTCGGCGGGCGCGGGCGCGAATCCGACGGTTGACGCGGCGCATGGCCTTCCCGACGAGAGGTTCCGTTTTCAGTGTCGTCGCGATCCGCTTTGTGACGTAGGTCCAGTTAATGTCGACATAGCGACTGGCGGCGACCGCAAGGGCGGAGTTGAAGTGGATGTCTTCTTCAGGGGCGTTCACGGTCGCCTGCTCGAGGCGGTCAATGTAGAGGTCGTCGAGTCCGATAATTCGCACCGACCCACCGCCGACGCGAGTGACTTTGATGAGATGCACATCGCCGTCGATCCGCGTGTCTGGGAATTCGACGACGAATGAGGTCCCGGGTCGAGTCCATTCCCGGCCATGCCGCTGAAACCCGAGCGCCAATAAAGCCGCGCGACCCTCGCTCGTCAGATAACCGACGAGATCTAAATCCGTTTCGTGGTACCGATGACCGCCCCAGAATTCTTCGGCAGTTCCGCCCACAACCACTGGGGGAGGCGTCAGAACCTCGCTCAGGGCCGCCGCAATCAGGAGGTTTTGACGAAGCCCAGGCTTTGCCCGCTCGGCCTTACGAAGCAGCTCTTTTGCGTTGGAAATACTCACGAGTCAGCCCTCGGGCATTGAGCGCACGCTTTTCCAGATTGGTCGGATTTCGAAGCCAGGGGTCGAAGACGAAATCACCGAGTGCGGATCGGACGCGACGCCGCCGAGCTGCCACGCTCAAATCCTGTGCTGTAGGTTTGCCCAACTCGATCGAGATTGGTGTCCCGGTGGCCCGAGCGAACCGTTCAAGAAAGTCCAGGGAGGGCCGAGCAGCTCCTGATTCGACGCGCGCGATCGACGACTGGGTCGTCCCCATTCGCTCACCGACCTCGCGCTGGGTCAGCCGGGCGCGGCGCCGGTTACGGGCCAGCTCCAAGCCGAGCGCGGCCAGGTTCACGAGTACCGGTATAGCAAATTTGCTATAAGAGTTTCAGGCCCCATTTACAAGAAAGAGGCCGCAATCGCGGCGGCCTCTTTCTGGTTTCGGTGCGATTACGGGTTGACGTGCGCGACGAACGTGGCCCAGTTGGCCAGGAGGGTGCGGGTCGAGGTGTCGGTCGCCGGGTGGGCGATGTACTCGGTGGCAAACCACACGCTGTCGCCATCTGCGACCGCGGCAGTGTAGTCACCCCAGCGAGAGACGTCGCCACCGAACTGGTCATAGCCGGTGAAGCCGTCCTCCGGTCCCTGTCCGGCACCGGCGATGTGGATATCGCCGACCCCGTTGACGGCATCGATCGAGGCGTAGGCGGCGCTCGGGAAGAAATCGGGTCCTACCAGCGTGAAGGTGATGACGCCCTTGCCGGCCGCGGTCACACCGATGGACGGGAACAGGAGGTTCTGCTGGCTCGCGGCGACGTATCCCTGCTTGACGACAGCGGCCGAGAGTGTTCCCGCCGGGTCGGAGGGGGCCACGATGAAGTAGGCAGAGCCCACCCGGGTCGGCCCGTTTGGCGTCTGGAGCGCCGTGTTCACGCCCGTCCAGAGCTTGCCGTCCGCAAAGACCACCTGGTTCATTCGGTCGTCGTTGCCCGCGATCAGTGAGAGCGGGTTGTGCAGGATGCTCCCGAGCAAGAGGGCACCCGGCTTCTGCTCCGCGTTCGGCGGCTGGACGTACAGCTCGCTGTTGATCACGACGTCCGACAGGCTCACCGACGGATGGTGATCGTCGAGCGACTGGGTGTTGGTCAGGGCCCAGACGGCCAGCCGGTTCGCCCGCGTCCCGAGGGCGGGCGCGGCCGTGAAGTCGAGGTCGCTCACAAAGTACTCGGTCCCGCCGTTCGCCAGCTCATTCCCGTTGGCTCCGGGGGCGGTGGCGGGTTGGATCGAAAAGGCCAGACCACCGGCCTCCAACAGGAACGGTCCGGCATTGATATGAACGACCTTCCCGCCGCTTCCGCTTTCCAGCCCTTGCTTGGAAATCGCGTAGACCTGGGCCCCGTTGAAGGGGAAGCCGCCGCCCAGTCCGTACTCGTTGGTCGTGATGTAGAAGCCGTTGGCATCGGCGCCGATCAGCGGCTGATCGCCGAAGCAGGGGCAGTTGGCATGCGATGGCGTGCCGTTGCTCCCGTCATCGGTGGTGTCGATGCTGAACAGGTTCCAGCTCCCGGTCGGGTCGGCGCTCTGGCTGACCGCGATCTCCAGATGGGTGGGCGGCACGAAGTTCGCGGTCGCCGGGTCGAGCCCAATCTGCAGGGCGCTCACGAACCAGCGCTGATCCGCCGGGTCGAAGTAGCATTTCGGGTCCGAGACGAAATCTCCGAATACCGGCGGGTTGCTGCGCACAACCGCCGGCTTCAGATTGAAGAACTGGTTCAGGGCCGTCGGTGCGCTGAGCGCGCTGCCCGAACTGTCGAACACCCGGAGGGCGTCGTTGACCGGCTCGAGAACGGTCCCGCCGGAAACGCAGAGCCCCTGGTCCGGGGGTTCGAGGCTGAATTGCGTGTTCGCGTACGGGCCCGTACCGGCGCCCCGCTGGTTGCGATGGTTCAGGCCGTTGAAGCCGCCAAAGCCCTCGAGCTGCCCACCGACGATCGCGTTCGACGCGGAGGGTACGCCGGCCGCCGAGACGTGGTTCAGGTTCGGGTTCTTGGGCTGGTGCGCGACGAAGTTTGGAATGACCTCGTTGGTCAAACCGTCCGTCGCGGTCCCCGATTGACTGGCGAGCGCCGTGGTGCCGTTGACGGTGAGCTGGCTGACCGTCGTCCCGGATGTCGAGGTGGCCGCATAGCCGCCCGCCGCCGGCGTCAGCGCCGCTGCCGCCACGATCGCCGCCGAGGCAGCCGTGAGTAGAGATGATCTCTTCCTGGTGGTCAAGTGCTTCCCTCCTGAGCGAATGATTCCCCGTCAGCGTATTCTCCGTCCGGTTACAAGTCTACGGCCTGTAAACATCTGTTAAGGTCTCGCCGGAGGAATGCGGGGGGCGGCGGGTGTGGCCGGCCGTAGTGGTAGGCCTGGGCTTTTTGACCGGCGAGGCAGTCGTCCTCAATGCGCGGGTCCGCGATTACGACGAGGGCGTCTACTGGCAATCGGTCCGTGCGATGGCCCGAAACGAGCCATTGTTCCGATCCGTCTTTGCCTCGCAGCCTCCGATTTTTTATGAGGCGCTGCTGCCTTTCTACTGGGCTGGATACTCGCTGACCGTGCCCGGACTGGTCGCCGTCGCCCTGGCTGCGACCAGCCCGCTCTAAACCCTTCGCGGTCGCGGCCGCCGATCGCGACATTCCCGGGCCCCTGGTCGATACCTCGGGCCAGTCGCATCCGTGCCGGGTTGCTGACGGTCGGCGATCTCGAGGCGACGCGCGTTCGCTACGGCGTCCGCTGGGTGCTCGTGGATAGTTTCCGGTTGGATGCGGTTCCCGGGTTTCGTCCGTGGCTCGACGAGCACTTCCATGCCGTCCAGCACCTGGGCGGCCGGGCGGTTATCTACCAGCGCTGATTCACCTGGCAAGTCCTCGTAGACGGTCGCGTCGTACCTGATGTGAAGGTCGCATCACGAAAGTCGGCGGCGGCGCCGCACTCGTTCGGACGGAGAAGGATGATCGGCCTGGTAATTCTTACGGCTCTGGTGGCCGCGGTCGTTACCTATCTGCAGGTCAGCGTGCCACTCGCTGGCCCGAGTCTCGCCCACGCCGACTTGAGCTATTACTGGCCGGTCGCGCTGATCGCGGGACTCGTGGTCCTGATCCTGACTGCCGCAGTGGCCTGGCTATCGGTTCGGGCGGGAAGGGGAGTGGACTGACGCGGATCACTCTCAGCGCGCTGCCATTCTGGCGACTCCACCAGTTCCCCGTGCGTGGTGCTCTGATGGCCGTCTCCATCTCCTCCGCGCTGGTGCTGGGTGGGATCATCGAGCGGCTGCCGTTGTGGGGAATCGCGCTCGCCGTCCTGATACCGTGGCTTCCGATCTGGTGGGTCGATGCGGCCTGGCAGACGAGGCACTACGGCCTCTACGCATTCTTCGGCGCCCTGACCCTCTTTCAGCTGGGGCACATGATGGAACACTCGGCGGAGCTGGTTCAGCTTTTCCTCAACCACGGCAACCTCGCGCAATCGCACGGCGTCTTTGGCGTGTTGGACAACGAGGTCGTGCATTTCTACTGGAACGTCGGCGTCTGGCTTGGCATCGGGGTGCTTCTCTATCGACTCGGGTCCCGCAATCCCTGGCTGTGGGTCGCCTTCTTTGCGGCCAGCATCCACATGGTGGAGCACGTCTACCTCTACTGGCTCTACATCTTTCATCAGGACTTCTGGCTCGCGGGCGGGTGGACCGGGATCCTGGGCAAGAGCGGGATCCTCGGATCGCCGCTCGACCGGCCGTACCTGCACTTCGTCTACAACTACATAGAGGTTGTCCCGCTGGTCATCGCCTTCTGGGACCAGAGCCGGCACGTCTACGACCGGTATCTGGAGCGGGCCTTCCCGATGCTCTCTGAATCAGACCTGGTGGCTGCCACCCAACAACTGCAGCGGATAACGATCGCGGCGGGAACCACGATAGATCCCAGTAATTGGCACGCCGGCCGCAGCTACATCGTGTCGAAAGGCGAGGTCGCGATCACGCATGAAGATGACAGCGGCGAAAGAGTAACGTCGGCACTCGGTTCAGGCCAGTCTTTCGAGATGATCGTGGCGGGTCGCACCGGGTCGCGCATTCTGTCGGTCCGGGCAATCCAGGCCTCCGAGTTGCTCATCCTGCCGCGGAATGGGGCAAAGACGTGACGTCGGCGTAAGCGGACCGTCGCCGGGTCACCTAGACGTAACAGTGGGTCAGGCACCTCATCGCGTTTATCTATTACGAGGGGCAATGTCCATCAAAGGACGGTTTGAGCGTTTCGTCAGACTCCTCCGCAGTGAGGAAGGGCAGGCCATGATCGAGTACGCCGTCCTTCTTGTCCTGATGGGCGTGGTGGTCCTCGTGGTCTTGATCGTCCTCGGCAACCAGGTTAAAAATGTCTTCTGCAACATAAACGGCGCGTTCGGACCGTTCCACGCCCCAGGCTGATCCGCCCGGTTTGAACTGGCTTTGTAAGTCCGTCAGGTCCGAGCGAGCGAGAGGCTGAGGACGGCGGCAGGTGTCGGGTCCTGGCCGACAAGCATCCAGAGCATGGTGGCGTGCTGGGATTCAACGGGGGCAATCAATGCACACCACGTTCTGACGGTTGAGTTCGAAACGGTTTGAAGGTTCTTTGCGCAAGTCTGGGCAGAGACTTCCTCGACCACGCGCCAGCAATTCGAGGGCATCCGGTATTGTCGTGACGGCGACCAGGGCCTTGCGGATTCGGCTGGACAGTGCCGCGTTGGGAACGCTTTGCTTGGATAGTCGTTCGTTGACCAGTGACTCATTCCAGTGATCGAGATGTGCCTGGTGGTGTGACTGGGCCACGGAGGCGACTTCCGCGACCACCGCCGGCACAGTGCCAAGGCGGCCCGACCGCCGGAAGAGGTGCCTGCTATTTAGTGATCGCGGAGCTCGAACGCGCTCGTGCGGCCCCCTCTATGACCTCCACCCCGAACGCTCCGTGCAAAGGCAAGTCAAGGCGTTTACATGGGCGGGTTTTCTGAGTTCCGACCCCACGCCCCGACCCTCCCACGAAAGGGGGGAGGCAGATTCTCAGGCCCGTTTACGCAGTTCGGCCGCCCGCAGGATCGTGATGGTGCCCGCCTCCTGGGCGATGTCGCCGCGCGCCACAAAGCGGGAAACCGCCCGGTTCACGTTCTCCCGGCTGGCGCCGATCATGCCCGCCAGGGTCTGCTGGGTCACGCGGACGCCGATCCGGACGCCGTCTTTTGTGGGCTTGCCGTGTGACTCGGCCAGGTCGAGCAGCTTCTTTGCCACGCGCCCGGTGATATCCATGAAGGCCGCCTCGGCGAGGGCTTCGTCCGCTCGGCGCAGGTAGACACTGAGGACCCTGATCAGATGTCGCATGAGCGGCGGATGGGACTGCGCAAAGGTCAGGAAGGGCTCCCGGTTCAGCGCCAGGCAATCGGTCGGCTCCGTGGCCTGGGCGTCGGCGGTCCGAGTGGATTCCTCGTCAAACAGCGCCAGCTCGCCGAACGTATCGCCGGTTGTCAGCAGCGCAAAGACAATCTCCTCACCCTGACGGCCGAGGTGGGCGATTTTCACCTGGCCGTCGGCGATCACATAGAAGGTATGCCCGGGATCACCCTCGCGAAAGATGTAGCTGCCCCGGGGAAAGCTGCGAGGTTGCAGCCGGGAGGCGAGCGGCTCCAGCTCCTGTTCGGAAAAGCCGCGGAACAGCGTCGTGCTGGCAAGCAGTCGGACGCCGTCGGGCATTACCCTTCCCCGCTAGACGAGCTGGGTGGCGTTCTCGCGGAGCCGCTGCGCCATGGCCGCCATGACCTGCAGCACCAGGGCGTCATTTCCCTTGATGGCGTCGCGAAACTGGGCATGGCTCAGGGCCAGCGTTTCAGCCGGCTGGGTGGTCGTCACGCTGGCCGTGGCGAGGCCGCGGTCGAGCATCCCGATCTCGCCGAAGAAGTCACCCGCTTTCAACCGCTTGACCGGCCGACCGTCGACGGACACCTCGACTTCGCCGCTGAGCAGGATATAGAAGGTGTCGGTCGGGTGGCCCTGGGTTAGGAGCGTCTTTCCGGCCGGGAGGCTGACCTCGTCAACTCGGCTGGCCAGGAACTCGAGCTCCCGCTTCGAGCAGTGAGAGAACAAGGGGACCGCCTTTAGCCGGTCTTCCTTTCCCTGCATGTGAGCAGCCTAAGGCATTGGAGATCGGCGCTCAAGCACGCCGTGGTCACTGGGGCAGTCCCGGCGCGCATGGCGCCGATGTAACGAACCGACCCGCGGGCACCTTCACGGGGGCTCGGGTCGTAGGCCGGGGCCGAGCGACCCAGCCGCCTACGGAATTCAGATGATGGGCGGCCTTGCTTTTACCAATCCGTCACAACTTGCGAACGGAGTCTGTTCGCGTTTTCGACCAGTGCAGCCACGACGGATGCCACACTTGGCCCAGTCTCTTTCACAGGAGGTGAAATCAATGTTTGCCACCATCTACAACAAGATTCGCGAACTGCTCAACCGTGAGGAAGGGCAGGGTATGGTCGAGTACGCCCTTATCCTCGTCTTGATCGCTGTCGTGGTCATCGTAGTGCTGATCATCCTCGGCAACCAGGTCAAGAACGTGTTCTGCAACATCTCGGGCGGTCTGGGCCAGTAGGCTTCGACTTCCAAAAAGAAAGGGCCCCAACGCGGGGCCCTTTTTTATTACCGGGGGGTCGCGACCGTGGGTTCGAGGCTGGCGACGGCGGGGATGACCTTCTCGCCGACGATCTCCAGCTGCCTGGTGTTGTACATCTTCGGCACGTGGCCGATCGCGGTCTCGATCCCCATGCCGGCCAGCCACTTAAGCCCACCGATGACCTTGCCCACGTTTTCACCGTTGTCCCCGACGTCGAACTGGAACATCGCGGTCTTCTCGATCTCGTCGTAGTTGCGACCGACGGCCTTGCAATGCTCGCGCAGGACCTCGAGCTTGTGCGGCAGCTCCGGAGTGGGGAAGAGGTTGCAGGCCTGCGCATACTGCGCCACCAGCCGGAGGGTTTTCTGCTCGCCCCCGCCGCCGATCAGGATCGGTGGATGCGGGCGGCTCAGGCTTTGCGGCGAGTTGAGCGGCCGCTCGAGCCGGTAATGCTTGCCCTCGAACGGCTTCTCCGTACCGCGTTTGCCATCCCACATCGCGAGGCAGATCTTGAGCGTCTCCTCCAGCCGCTCGAACCGCTCGCTGATCGGCGGAAAGGGAATGCCGAGGCCGCGGCTCTCGGCCTCGTTCCAGGCGGCGCCGATCCCGAGCCAGGCCCGGCCACCGGAGAGCACGTCGAGGGTGGTGACCGTTTTGGCGAGGATGCCGGGGTGGTGATAGACCGCCCCGGTCACCATGGTGCCGAGTCTCGCGCGTGACGTGACAGCCGCGATAAAGGCGAGCGCCGAGTAGCCCTCGAGCATGTCGTGATGCTCCGGGCCGTTCATCCGAATCTGCCAGAAGTGGTCCATCACCCAGATGGAGTCGAAGCCCGCCTGGTCGGCGGTCCGCGCGATCTTGCCGAGCGTGCTGCCGAGGTTGGCCGGGCCGCCGGGCCAGGTGAAATCGTCGATAGAGAGTCCGATCTTCATGGTTGCTCCTCAGGCGATGGGCAGTTTTCTCCCATGATGCACGCAGTGAACGTCGCGGTGCATCCACCGAATAGGCGGGTATCCTCAAGCGAATCGATGAAGCCGGTGCTGTGCGTCCGGAACGATCGCGACGATACGCTCGGGATCGCCGTCCCGGCGCTGGCCGAACACGGGGTGCCGGTCATCCGTCTCGACGCGTTTGGCGCCGAGCCGCGTTGGCCCCAGCTCGAGGAGATCAGTGGCCTGGTGGTCTTCGGTGGCGAGATGAATGTCGACGAAATCGATCGCTATCCGTACCTGCTGACCCAGCGGGAGCTGATGCGGCGCGCGGTCGACGGCGGGCTACCGGTGCTCGGTATCTGCCTGGGCGCCCAGATGCTGGCGCGCGCCCTCGATGCCCGCGTCTACCGGGCGCCGGTCCGGGAGCTGGGATTCAAACCGGTGCGGATCACCCAAGCCGGCGAGGCGGATCCGCTGCTCGGGGCATTCCACAGCGGCGACCGGGTCTTCCAGTGGCATGAAGATACGTTCGACCTGCCGGATGGCGCCGAGCTGCTGGCCGCGGGTGATGACGTCCAGGTGCAAGCGTTTCGGATGGGGCGGAATGCCTGGGGCGTCCAGTTTCATTTCGAGGTCGATGCCGAGGGGGTCGACGCCTGGCTGCGGGTCGCGGAGCCGAGCCTCGAGCGAGTGTGGAAACGCAGCGCCGAAGAAGTCCGCGAGGAGCTGCGGCGCTACCTCGACACGCAGCAGCAGCGATCGCGACAGCTGTTCAAGGCCTTTGCGCGGCTCATCGAGAGTCCGCTACACCCGCTCTAGGGGCGTATAGAAGACCCGGACCGCATCCGGAAGCGATCCGACCAGGTCATCCGGAAGGTGCTGGCCGGATTGTGAGCGGCCCCAGGTGTCGGAGACGAACTCGTCGACCCAGCGGCGAGCCAGTTGCATCACCGCGGGCAGCGGCATCTGGGCGCCCTGGAGCAGCGGCTCGCGCTCGGCGAGGAAGGTTTCGAATTCCGTGAGGTAGCGGCGCCCTCGTTGCCTCATGGCAGCAAGGACGTCGTCATGCTCGGCACTCGAGCGGGTGGCCTGCAATTGCCGGCTCTTGAGGCCGGCCATGTCATCGACGAAGGCTTGGGCGATGGGCATGACTTCCGAGCGGAGCTTCTGGATACTGCGAATCCGGTCGGGACCGATCAGGTGGACCCACTGCTGCCGTCCCTTCGCGTCGCCAAGCTGGCAGCCGCCGTAATAGTGACCGGGCTCTCCGGGCACCTGCTTGGTTTCCATGTGCCGGCACGACCAGATGGTCTGGAGGGGCCGGTCGTTGGAGTCGACCACGATGGCGTGCCTGGTCTGGTAGGTGGGGCAGTCGTTGAAATCCGCCCTGAAGGGCTTCGGATAGGGGCAGGCGTCAGGAGGTCGCCCTAACATTTCCCCGACCTCCTTTTGACCCAGCACCGGTAAGTTCCGCAAGAGTTGCCCAACAGTTGCTCGAACAGGATAAGCGAGGTTCAGTCGTTTGGCAAGTGGCAGTACGAATCTTTGTGGAGGTATTGCGCAATAATGGGGAGAGCGGTCATACTTGGGAGCCGTGGGAGCGGCCGGCGAGCAGCCCGTTTACAGCATCGGCGCGGTAGCCCAGATGCTCGAGGTCCCGGCGTCCACGCTTCGGGCCTGGGAAGAGCGCTACGGGGTCGTCGTCCCAACTCGAAGTGGCGGCTCCCAGCGCCTCTATTCCCGAAACCAGCTGGAGCTCCTCAGGTTCGTCAAGCGGCAGATTGAGAGCGGCATGAGCGCTGCCGACGCGCACCGGGTGCTGGGCCAGGAGCTGGAGTTGGGCCGGCTTCCGACCGACACGGAGGGGGAGAAGGAGGAGCTTCATCCGCTGATCCTGATCGCCGAGCGCGACCCCTATGCGGCTCAGCTGTCCGAGTACTTTTTGCGGACGGAGGGCTACGAGGTGGCAACCGCCCTCGACGCGATCCAGGCCAGGCTACAGTTCG
>Ga0102924_1004197_pt1 | contig 14699 bp, 14 predicted proteins | sample PaiPotPPM11metaG_FD_80116 | JGI IMG/M metagenome (GOLD analysis project Ga0102924, IMG submission 80116) | Iron sulfur acid spring bacterial and archeal communities from Banff, Canada, to study Microbial Dark Matter (Phase II) - Paint Pots PPM... ... | reverse complement strand
CGCCCCAGCAGCCCCCACCACCACGGCCCGACCAGCGCCGACCACGACGGCCCGGTCGTGCGTCATGAGCCACGACCCGGCGTGCGGTCCGATGTACTTCAGCCCCTCTCCGGGCCCGGACCAACCCCTCCACATCGCCATCACCACCTCGCCCAGCTCGCCATCGGTGGGGCAGCAGGTGTCCTTCCACGTCGTGATGGACGATCCCGACGGACCCATCGGCTGCATCGCCAACGAGTCCGACGGCGTGATGGGCACGGCGACGAGCTGCGGCGACTACCCCCCGTGCGACCAGTTCGGCGCCTGGCCGCCGCCCGCCCCGGCGCCCGGCCACAAGGCGGTGGACTACACCGAGACGTACCGCCAATCGGGCCAGTACACGTTCTCCATCTCGGTGGTGGCCAGCAGCGGCCCGTGCACCGACTCCCGGACGGGCAGGGGACAGCAGCCCTACATGAGCCCGGGTTCGGCCTCCACCACCTTCACTGTGTCCTGAGTCAGCTGGCCACGCCGGTCATCGGGGGACCGGTGGGCCGGTCGCCGAACAGCTCGGCGCGGGCGGCGATGAGCTCCTCCACCGTCCACCCGCCGTCCCGGTGGATGGTGTTGGCGATGTCGAAGGGCCGGACCAGGTGGACGTCCCCGCCGATGACGATGAACACCTGGCCGTTGATGTCGCCCGTGCTGTCGGTGGCCAGCCAGGCGACCGCCTTGGACACATGGAAGGGGTCGTAGCGGTCGAAGCCCCCGTCGGCGGGAGGGGCGAAGAACGACATGTTGTCGGTCATCTGGGTCCGGGCCCGCGGGGCGATGACGTTGACCGTCACCCCGTACTTGCCGAGCTCGCGGGCCAGCACCCAGGTGAGGGTGATGATCCCGCCCTTGGCCGAGGCGTAGTTGGCCTGGCCGGCACTGCCGAACAACCCCGCCTCCGAGGTGGTGTTGATGATGCGACGGGGGGTCGACGCCCCGCCCTTGGCCTGCTCGCGCCACAGCACGGCGGCATGGTGGGAGAGGCAGAAGTGGCCCTTGAGGTGGACGTCGATGACGGCGTCCCACTCCGCCTCGTCCATGGAGAAGCTCATCTTGTCCCGGAGGATGCCGGCATTGTTGACCAGCGCATGCAGGTCGCCGTAGGTGTCGACGGCCTGGTCGACGAGCTCCTTGGTGGCTTTCCAATCGGAGACCGACGCGCTGCTGGCGACGGCCCGTCCCCCGGCGGCGGTGATCTCGTCGACGACGGGCTGGGCGCCGGCCACGTCGTTGACGACGACCGATGCGCCCTCGGCGGCGAGGGTCAGGGCGTGGGCGCGGCCGAGTCCCTGCCCGGCCCCGCTCACGATGGCGACCTTGCCGTCCAGTGCTCCCATGGGCCTCCTCAGCTCTGGGCCAGCTGGGCTTGACGCTGGCGGGTTGTCGAGTGCACCGGGTCCTTGTCGAACTCGGGCAGGACGTGCTTCCCGAACGTCTCGACCGCCTCGACGGCGATCTCGACGGACATGGTGGTGGACAGCATCCCGAACGTCAGCTGGTCGGCGCCGATCCCGTCGTAGGTCTTCACGGTGTTGACGCACTCCTCGGGATCGCCGATGGCGATCAGGCCCTTGGCCACGCCGGCTTCGAGGGTCTCGATCGTGGGCTCCGGCAGGAGAGCCGGCCACTCGGGGAGCCCGGGGGGCTTGGGGAAGGTGTCGAGGTACCGGAACACCAGGGAGTTCTGGTAGCCCATGTGGATGCCGGTGGCGATCTCCCGGGCCCGGCCGCCGTCCTCCAGGCAGAGCATCTGGGTGGTGACCATGACGTTGTTGTTGACGTACTCGCCGACCGGCTCGCAGCGCTCGATCTCCCGCTTGTAGGTCTCGATCAGCGGGGCGATGGCCTGGGGCCCGGCGGTGGAGAAGCACAGCACGCCGAGGCCCATCCGGGCGGCCTTCTCGAAGGTGCTCGGGGAGCCGGCGGCGACCCACAACGGGGGGTGGGGCTTGGTGAGGGGCTTGGGCAGGATGTTGCGGGTCGGCATCGAGAAGAACCGGCCGTCGTAGCGGTAGTCCTTCTCGCGCCACATGCGGGGGAGCTGGGCGATGACCTCGTCGAACATCTCCTTGGTCAGCTCCTGGTCCTCGATCCCGAAGCCCCGCTGCTCGGTGGTGGAGGAGCCCCTCCCCATGCCCAGCTCGAAGCGCCCGCCCGAGAGGATGTCGAGGACGGCGGCGCGCTCGGCGATACGGGCCGGGTGGTTGACGGGCGGGGTGATGTTGAAGATCCCGGAGCCGATGTGGATGTTGGTGGTGCGGGCGGCGACGAAGGCGAGGAAGGTCTCGTTGCTCGAGAGGTGGGAGTACTCCTCGAGGAAGTGGTGCTCGGTGGCCCACGTGTACTTGAAGCCGGCCCGATCGGCCGCTTCCGTCCAGGTCACCTCGTCGAGCAGCCGCTTCCACTCGGCGTCCGGATCGGCGTCGCTCATGAAGTGCGGCACGTGCAGGCTGTTGAAGATCCCGAACTCCACGGGCGGGAGCGTAACTGAAACAGATTCTAGTCGGCCAGGGCGGAGGGGTCCGACGCCAGGGCGGACCCCTCCGAGGCTGGGGCGGACCCCTCCGAGGCTGCCTGGCGGGCCACGCCGCCTTGGCGCGAGCCAGGCGGTCGTCCTCCAGGCCGGCCCGCGGGGAGATGAACAGGCCTTCGGCCTCGGCCACCACGTCGTCGCCCTGGCGGGCCCGTCCCCAGGTGAAGATCTTGCGCCCCTCGACCCGGGTGATGCCTCCCTCGTAATCGATGCGGCGATGCAGCGGGGTGGGGCGGACCATGCGGATGGTGAGCGTCCCGGTGAACCCGGCGGTGCCCGAGAGGGTCTGGGCGGCCCCCAACAGGTCATCGAAGGCGGCGGCCACGAACCCGCCGTGCACGCACCCCGGCGGCCCCTCGTACTGCTGCGGGTACTGCGCCCAGCCTCGGACCCGGTCGCCGTCGAGCCACAGGTGAAGGGGTGCCGACAGCGGGTTGCTGTGGCCGGTGATCCCGCTGCGCTCGAGCAGGCGGGCGTCGTCGCCCCCGGCTTCGGCCGGCCCGCCCGGGAGCGACGGCAGCGCGGTCAATCGCTCGCCGAGGGCGGACACGGCCTCCGCGGCATCGGCGACGGAGGCGATCCCAGGTCCGTCGAGGGCGCTGACGTCGAGCATCATCGTGGCATTGATCAGCCGGCGGACCTCGTCGACGAGGCCGTGCTTGGCGAGCCGTCCCTCGGTGCGCTTGCCCGGCGCCAGGATCCAGGCCGACATGGCCTCAGGCGGGAGGCGGACGGGTTCGTCGTCATTGGGCATCCGACTATCGTGCCTGACCCACCGTCACGGTTCCTCCCGGGGGGCGCTCATGGCTGACTATCTGAAGGGCAAGTCGATCGCCGTCACCGGTGGCGGCGGCGGCATCGGGCGGGCGGTTGCCCTGGCGTGCGCGGCGGAGGGGGCCAATGTGGTGGTGGCCGACATCGGGGTGAGCCTCGACGGCGCCGATCCCACCAGCGAGGTCGCCGACGGTGTGGTCCAGGAGATCGCCGCCGCCGGGGGGACGGCGGTCGCGGTGGCCGAGAGCGTCACCACCATGGAGGGGGGCCAGCGCATCGTCCAGGCGGCGGTCGACGCGTGGGGGTCCATCGACGGGGTGGTGTGCGTCGCCGGGATCCTCCGCGAGCGGATGCTCTTCAACATGGCCGAGGAGGAGTGGGACCCGGTCATCGAGACCCACCTGAAGGGCACGTTCACGGTGTTCCGGGCCGCCTCGGCGATCATGCGCAAGCAGCAGTCGGGGACCCTGATCGGGTTCACCTCCGGGGCGTTCGCCGCCAGTGTGGCCCAGGCCAACTACTCGGCGGCCAAGGGCGGGATCGTCTCGCTGGTCCGGAGTGCCGCCCTGGGCCTGCACCGCTACGGCGTGACCGCCAACGCCATCGCCCCGATCGCCCGGACCCGCATGTCGGCCAACGTCCCTCAGGACCTGGCCGAGATGGGCGACCCCGAGGACGTGGCGCCGATCGTCGTCTACCTCCTGTCCGATCATGCCCGCCAGATCACGGGGCAGATCTACACGGCGGTGGGGGGGAAGATCGCGGTGTGGAACCAGCCCCGTGAGGTGCGGTCCATGTACAAGGACGGCCGGTGGACGCCGGAGGAGATCGAGGCCCGGCTCGGGACCACGGTGGGGACGGAGGAGATGCCCTTCCTCGCCGAGCTGGAGGCCCGCCGCCGAGCGGCGGAGGCGGCCAAAGCGCAGGCGTAGGTGCGCATCAGCGTCACCCTCTTCGCCACCGACCGGACCATCCGCCCGGACGACCTGGCGCGCGAGGCGGAGGCCCGCGGGTTCGACGGCCTATACCTGCCTGAGCACACCCACATCCCGGTCAGCCGCCTCACGCCGGCGCCGACGGGGGACGCCGAGCTGCCCGACGAGTACCGCCGCACCCTGGACCCCTGGGTGGCGCTGGCCTCGGCCGGGGCGGTGACCTCCCGGCTCCGGCTCGGGACCGGGGTGGCGCTGGTGATCGAGCACGACCCCATCGCTCTTGCCAAGCAGGTCGCCACCCTGGACCACCTCTCGGGGGGACGGGTGGTGCTCGGCATCGGCTTCGGGTGGAACCGGGAGGAGGCCGCCGACCACGGCGTGGAGTGGAGCAGGCGCCGGGACATCACGAGGGAGCGCGTGCTCGCCATGCAGCGGCTGTGGGCCGACGAGGTGGCGTCGTTCGACGGCGAGGACGTCCACCTGTCCCCGAGCTGGGCGTGGCCCAAGCCCCAGCAGCCCCGGATCCCCGTCCTGATCGGGGGTGGTGCCGGGCCCATCCTGTTCTCCCACATCGCCGAGTACGGGGACGGCTGGATCCCGGTCGGGGGCGGCGGGCTGACCGAGTCGTTGCCCCGCCTGCGGGCGGCGTGGGAAGCCGAGGGCCGTGACCCCGGTGCCCTCGAGGTGGTGCCGTTCGGCACCCTCCCCACCCCCGGGAAGCTGGAGCACTACCGCAACCTGGGCGTGACCGAAGTGGTGGTTCGTGTCCCCGATGGCAGCCGCGACGCCGTGCTGCCGGAGCTGGACCGGCTGGCCGCCGCGGCCACGTTCAGCACCTGACGGGCCGTCAGTTCGGCGAGTACGATCGCCGCCATGGCTGAGCTCCCCCGGATCATCTCGGTCGACGACCACGTCATCGAGCCGCCCAACGTGTGGCAGGACCGCTTGCCGGCCCGGTACGCCGACACCGGGCCCCGGGTGGTGCGGGCGCCGATGAAGGAGGTCAGCTTCGTCGGCGGCGTCTTCAAGCCCGAGATGGGCGAGCCGGGCACGGGCGAGGACGTCGACTGGTGGCTGTACGAGGATCTGAGGCGGCCGTTGATCCGCCTCGACGCCGCCGCCGGCCATCCCCGTGACGAGATCAAGGTCCAGGGCACGACCTATGACTGGATGCGGCCCGGGTCCTATCAGGTCAAGCCCCGGTTGGAGGACATGGATGCCAACCACATCGAGTCCTCGTTGTGCTTCCCCACGTTCCCGCGCTTCTGTGGCCAGACGTTCACCGAGGCCAGGGACAAGGACCTCGCCCTGCTGTGCGTGAAGGCCTACAACGACTGGATGGTCGACGAGTGGTGCGGTGAGTCCGACGGCCGGCTCATCCCGCTGACGCTCGTGCCCCTCTGGGACGCCGGGCTGGCGGGTGACGAGGTGCGCCGCAACGCCGAGCGGGGGGTGCGGGCGGTGTGCTTCAGCGAGATCCCGCCGTTCCTCGGCCTGCCATCGGTGCACGACCCGGGCAACTACTGGGACCCGTTCTTCGCGGCGTGCGCGGAGACCGGCACCGTCATCAACATGCACATCGGCTCCTCGTCGAAGATGCCCTCGACCTCGAAGGACGCTCCGGCGGCGGTGGGCTCCACCCTCACCTTCGCCAACGCCTGCTACTCGCTGGTCGACTGGCTCATGTCCGGCGTCTTCAACCGCTTCGAGGACCTCGTCATCGCCTACTCCGAGGGGCAGATCGGGTGGATCCCCTACGTGCTCGAGCGGGCCGACGTGGTGTGGGAGGAGAACCGGGCGTGGGGTGGGGTGGCCGACAAGGTCACCGTCCCGCCCAGTGAGCTGTTCCGCAAGCACGTCTACGGCTGCTTCTTCAACGACGCCCACGGCCTCAAGTCGCTCGACGACATCGGCGCGGACCGGGTCACCTACGAGAGCGACTACCCGCACTCGGACAGCACCTGGCCCCACACCCGGGAGATCGCCCAAGAGCAGATGAAGGGCCTGGACGACGCCACCATCGAGATGATCGTGCGGGGCAACGCCATCCGCATGCTCGGGCTCGATGCCGACGGCCGCTGGCGGCCGTAGTGCACATCATCCTGCGCTACGACCTGCGGGCCCCGTCGTGGGGCCCGGCCACCCACGCCGAGCTGTACGCCGCCTGCCTCGAGCAGTGCCGGTGGGCGGACGAGGTCGGGTTCAACCTGGTGGTCCTCAGCGAGCACCACGGGGTGGACGACGGCTACCTGTCGTCGCCGCTCGTCCTGGCCGGGGCCATCGCCGGCTGCACGTCGCGGGTGAACGTCTCCGTGCAGGCCATCCTCGCCCCGCTCTACGACCCGCTCCGGCTGGCCGAGGACATCGCCACCCTCGAGCTGCTCAGCGGGGGACGGGTGTGGATCACGGCGGCGATGGGCTACCGCGACGAGGAGTTCGACATGTTCGGCGTCGACCGCAAGCGGCGGGCGCCGATCCTGGAGGACACCGTCTCGGTGCTTCAGAAGGCCTGGACGGGCGAGCCCTTCGAGTACCGCGGCCGCACGGTGCGGGTGACGCCCCGCCCGGGCAAGAAGCCGCTGCTGTTCCTGGGGGGCTCGGTCCCCGCCGGGGCGAAGCGGGCCGCGCGGCTGGGCGTTCCGTTCATGTCGGCGGTCGGGGACCACTCGCTGGCCGAGGTCTACAACCAGGAAGCCGAGACGGTGGGCTTCACCGGCGGGTTCGCGGTCATCCCCGACGCCGCGGTGTACGTCCATGTGGCCGAGGACCCGGAGAAGGCGTGGGCGACCATCGGGCCGCACGTGCTGCACGACGCCCGGTCCTACGACGAGTGGCAGGAGCCCGGTCAGCGTTCGGCCGTGCACGTGGAGGCGACCGACCTCGACGCCGTGCGCGCCAGCGGCGTGTACCAGGTCCTCACCCCGCCCGAGGCCGTGGAGCTGGCCCGGAGCAGCGGGACGATCATGCTGCACCCCCTGGTCGGCGGCCTCTCGCCCGAGGCCGGATGGGAGAGCCTGCGCCTGTTCGCCGATCAGGTCCTGCCCCAGCTCACGTGAAGCTGAGCTACTCGGAGTCCGAGCAGGCCCTGGCGGCCGAGCTCCGCTCCTGGCTGGCCCAGGTCCTCCCCGAGCTGCCGCCCCGGCCCGTCCCCGGCGACTGGGACGCCCGGCGGGCGTACGACACCGGCTGGCAGCGCCGCCTGTACGACGCCGGCTACGCGGGGATCTCGTGGCCCAAGCAGTTCGGCGGCCGCGACGCATCGCCCACCGAGCAGCTGGTCTTCCTCGAGGAGATGAACCGCGCCGGCGCGCCCTACGTCGGCGTCAACTTCGTCGGCAACCTGCACGCCGGACCGACGATCATCGCCGAGGGCACCGAGGAGCAGAAGCAGCGGTTCCTCCCGCCGATCCTCACCGGCGACGAGGTCTGGTGCCAAGGCTTCTCCGAGCCGGGCTCGGGGTCGGACCTGGCCAGCCTGCGCACCCGGGCGGTGCGCGACGGCGACGAGTACATCGTGAACGGGCAGAAGGTGTGGAGCACCTACGCCCACATCGCCGACGTGGGCGAGCTGCTGGTGCGCACCGACCCCGACGCCCCCAAGCACAAGGGGATCACCTGGCTGGTCGTGCCCATGCACGCCCCGGGCATCACCATCCGGCCCATCCGGACCATCGCCGGGACGACGGAGTTCTGCGAGGTCTTCTACGACGACGTCCGCATCCCCGTCGCCAACCGGCTGGGCGCCGAGAACGACGGGTGGAGGGTGAGCATGGTCACCCTCAGCTTCGAGCGCGGCACCGCCTTCGTGGGCGAGATCATGGAGGCCTACCGCCTGTGCCGGGCCCTCGTGGAGCTGGCGGCCAAGGTCACCCGCAAGGGGGGGACGGCGTGGGAGGACGCCGGGCTGCGCCGTGACGTCGGCCGGCTGGCCGCCGACTTCGACGCCCTCTGGTCGCTCACGATCTGGAACGTCTCGGAGGCCTCCCGCGACGGCGTCCCCGGCCCGGGAGCCTCGGTGCTGAAGCTGCGGCTGTGCGAGGCCTTCCAGGAGCTGGCCGACGTCGGCATGCGTGTCCTCGGGCGGGCGGGGCTCAGCCAGGAGGGCACGGGCGAGCACCTGGTGGCCGAGTACCTGCGGGGGCTGTCGCTGACCATCGGGGGCGGCACGTCGCAGGTGCAACGCAACATCGTGGCCGAGCGGGTCCTCGGCATGCCCAAGGAGCCGGTGTGGACTTCCAGCTGACCCCGGAGCAGACCGAGTTCCGGGAGGCCACCCGCAAGCTGTGCGCGGGCCGGTTCGGCATCGAGCGGCTGCGGGCAGGCGAGGGCGCGGCGATGGACCGGTCGATGTGGTCGGAGCTCGCCGAGTTCGGGGTGTTCGCACTCCGGAACCCCGACTTCGGGCTGGGGGCGGCGGAGGCGGCGCTGGTCTTCGAGGAGCTGGGCCGGGGCCTCATCCCGGGGCCGTTGGTCTGGACCCACCTGGCCACGGGCATGGGCCTGGGAGCCGTGGTCGGGGGCGTCGAGCGCCCGACCGGCCCGACGCTCATCGAGCACCTCGACGACCTCGACGACCTCGTCGTGGTCGACGCCGACGGGTTGTGGCGCGTCGACCCGCGCGCCCTGGCCGGCCGGCCGGTGGCCAAACCGCTCGACCCGCTCACCCCCGTGGCCCTGGTCGACGAGCTACCCGCCGGCGAGCGGATCGGCGACGCCTCCGACGCCGCCCGTTGGCGGCTCGAAGGGGCGGCGTTCGTCGCCGCCCAGCTGGCGGGCATGGCCGAGGCGCTGACCGACCTCACCGTCGCCTATACGCGGGAGCGCCGCCAGTTCGGGCGCCCGGTCGGGTCGTTCCAGGCCATCAAGCACCTGCTGGCCGACATGTTGGTGCGATCCGAGCTGGCCCGGACCCAGGCGTACGCGGCGGCGGTCCACCTCGACGATCCCGCCCTTGGCGGCACCGAACGGGCGGTCTCTGCCGCCAAGGCGGTCGCCGGGCGGGCGGCCATCGACAACGGCACGGCGTCCATCCAGGCCCACGGCGGCATGGGGTACACATGGGAGGTCGACGCCCATCTCTACCTGAAGCGGGCGTGGGTCCTCGACGCCACCTTCGGATCGTCCGACGAGCAGGCCGAACGGGTGGCCGACCTCTTCGGATGATGTCCTAACACGGGGACGGTTCCCTGACGATGGTGTCAGTGTGGTCGCCGTCGAGCACCGGCCGCAGGTGGCCGTCCGGGCGCCGCGGCACGAAGACCGGCTGCACCGGCCCGAAGTCGTCGTCTGGCCGAAGCCGGCCCCGCCGGCCGGCCCATCGGTCGCGCCGGCGCCGGCCCACCTGCCCTACCGGCGCGGGCTGGACGGGCTCAGGGGCCTGGCCGTCGCTGCCGTCGTGGGCTACCACCTCGGCGTGCCGGGCATGGGTGGGGGCTTCCTCGGCGTGTCGCTGTTCTTCACCCTCTCCGGCTTCCTGATCACCAACCTCCTCCTGGCCGAGCGGACGGCGAGGGGCACGATCTCGCTCGGCGGCTTCTGGGGGCGCCGGGCCCGCCGCCTGCTGCCGGCGGCGCTGGCCGGCGTCCTCCTCGCCGTCGCCGCCACGGCGGTGGCGGGCACCGCCGGCCAGCTCCAGCGCTTGCCCGGCGACGTCCTCGCCGCCGTGTCCTACAGCGCCAACTGGCGCTTCGTCCTCGACCACAGCACCTACGCCGCCGGCTATCAGGCGCCCTCGCCGCTGCTGCACTACTGGTCGCTGGCCATCGAGGAGCAGGCCTATCTCATCCTCCCGATCCTCGTGCTCCTCGTCGCCCGGGGAACGTGGCCGCGGCGCCGGCTGGCCATCGCCGTCGTCGGGCTCATGGCGGCCTCGGCCGGGCTCACCCTCGCCCTGGGCCGGGGAGCGGATCCCAACCGCGTCTACTTCGGCACCGATACCCGGAGCTTCGAGCTGCTGGCCGGTGTCCTGCTGGCGGTGGTCGTGGGCATGCGCCGGGTCCGCCTCCCCCGCGGCACCGGAGCGGTGGCGGTCGTGCTGATGCTCGGACTGTGGGCGACGGTGGGCGAAGGCGACCGCTGGCTGTACCGGGGCGGGCTCTGGCTGGTGACGGCGGTGTCGTGCGGGGTGATCATGACCGCCGCCGGGACCGGGTGGATGGGTCGGCTGCTGGCCTGGCGCCCGCTGGTGGAGCTGGGCCGGCGCAGCTACGGCGTGTACGTGTACCACTGGCCTCTCTTCCTCCTGCTGGGGCCGGCGACGACCGGGCTCACGGGGCTGGGGCTGGGGGCGGTGCGGGTCGGTGCGACGGCGGCGGTCGCCGGCGCCTCATTCCGATGGTTGGAGCAGCCCATCCGCCAGCGCCGGGGGAGGTTCACCCGGCCCATGATCACCGCCTGCGGCCTGGCGCCCATCGCCGCCGTTCTCGCCGCCGTCCTGGTGGCGGGCGCCGCTCCCCCCCGGGCGGTGGCGGCGGCGGCGAGGACCCCCATCCTGCTCGGTGCGGGCGCGTCACCGGTGCCGGGCCCGGCGGCGCCCCCGCTGCACCGGGTGCTCTTCGTCGGCGACTCGCTGATGCAGGAGGCGTACCCGACCTTCGCCGCCCGCCTCGGTGCCACCGGGGTGTTGGCGCGCAGCATCGGGCACCCGGGTGAATCCCTGTGGTCCAAGGCACCGGTGTGGCTGCCCGCCATCCGCCGGTCGGTTGCCACCTTCGACCCCGACGTGGTCGTGCTCGAGTCGTGCTGTGGGCACTTCGCGTCGGATCCCCCGTGGATCGGCCCCTCCGGGCGCCCGGCCGATCCCGCCAGCCCCGCCTTCTTCGCCGGCTGGAGCGGGCTGGCCACCCAGGCCACCGAGATCGCCTCCGCCCGGGGCGCGGTGGTGCTGTGGGTCCTGGCCCCCCCGACCCACACCAACGGTTGGTACGGGCCCATCGACGGCCAGATCCCGGCCATCAACGCCATCTACCGCTCGGTCACGGCCTGCGCGCCGGGGACCGGCACGGTGGACTGGGGTCTCATCTCGGGGCCGGCGCGCAGCTACGCCGCCCGGCTGCGGGACAGCTCGGGCCGGCTGGTGACCGTCCGGGACGCCGACGGGTTCCACTTCACACGGGCGGGATGGGACCTCCAGGCCGACGTCACCCTCCCTGCCATCCGGGCCCAGTGGGCCGCCCATGGCGGGCGGGTGGCGCCGTGGCAGGGCGCCTGCGGTCAGGTGTAGACACCTGCCATGGGAGTGAACCAACGGGCCGCGATCAAGATGACGGACGAGGAGATCGACGCCTTCCTGCACGAGCGCCGCGCCATGTCCATGGCCACCATCGGCCCCGACGGCCGGATCCAGCTGGTCGCCATGTGGTACGGCTTCATCGACGGCGACATCGGCTTCGAGACCAAGGCCAAGTCCCAGAAGGTGCAGAACCTGCGCCGTGACAACCGCCTCACCGTGATGGTCGAGGACGGCGACACCTACGACCAGCTGCGCGGCGTCGAGCTGGCCGGGTGGGGCGAGGTCATCGAGGACCCCGACCAGCTGCTCAAGCTCGGCATCGACGTCTGGGAGCGCTACAACGGGCCGTTCACCGAGGAGAGCCGGCCGTTCGTCGATGCCATGCTGCACAAGCGGGTGCTCATCAGGCTCCACGCCGAGAAGGTCGTGTCCTGGGACCACCGCAAGCTCCGGTGACCCGTGCCTGAGCACGTCCGGCGCGACCCGGAGCGCTAAGGAGACGGTTCCCAGAAGGGAATGGCCACGCCTGGTTCGGCTTCCACGGCGTAGGCGCGCACGGCCATGCCGATGGAGACGGAGTCGACCGGGCATCCGGTCACGTTCCCCATCATGCGGGGACCTTCCTCGAGCTCGATCATGGCGACCACGTAGGGGACCTCGTCCCGGAACGTCTTGGCTCCCTGCTGGCGGATGACGGTGAAGGTGTGGATGGTCCCCCGGCCCGACGCCTCCTCCCACTCCGGCACGCCCCCGCAGGCGGTGCACAGGGCGCGGGGGTAGAACTGGCGGCTCCCGCACGACGGGCACCGTTGGATGAGCAGGCGTCCCTCGGCGGCGGCCGACCAGAACTCCGACGACACCGGCTCGGGGGCGGGCACGGGCTTGGTCCACTCGTCGACGTGGCGCACGTCCATGGTCATGGATGCTCCTGTCTCATGGGTGCTCCCGGCCTAGGACGACGGTGCCGATGCACGACAACCACCCACCCGACCCGCAGGCCACGGCGATGTTGCAATCGGGGACCTGCGACGCTCCCCCCTGGTGCCGGAGCTGGCGGGCGGCCTCGATGAGCAGGAAGATCCCCCGCATCCCCGAGTGGCAGGACGAGAGGCCGCCGCCGTCGGTGTTGAGTGGGAGCTTGCCCCCCCGACGCAGGTGGCCTTCGGCGACGAACGGACCACCCTCGCCCTGCTTGCAGAACCCCAGGCCCTCGAGCAGGAGCAGGACGGTGATCGTGAAGCTGTCGTAGAACTGGATGGTGTCGACGTCGTCGGGCGTGATCCCCGCCTGGGCGAACGCCTCCGGTCCGCAGCGGGCGGCGGCGGTGCTGGTGAAGTCCGGCATCTGGCTGATGTTCCAGTGGGACTGCCCGCCGGCGGCGCCGAGGACGTACACCGGCGGCTGGGGCAGGTCCCGGGCCCGCTCGGCGGTGGTCATGACGACGGCGCCGCCCCCATCGGAGATGACGCAGCAGTCGAGCTTGTGCAGGGGATCGGCGACCAGACGGGAGTTGACGACGTCATCGACGGTGATGGGGTCGCGGTACAGGGCATTGGGGTTGAGCCCGGCGTACTCCCGGACACCGACGGCGATCTCGGCCAAGTGCTCGGGGGTCGTCCCGTACTCGTGCATGTGGCGCCGGGCGGCCATGGCGTAGGCACCCACGAGGGTGTTGCCGTACGGCGCCTCGAACTGGGGCGGGCCTCCTATGTGACGGCTGGCCCGGCCGAAGCCGCCGGTGCCCAGGGTGCGGCCCATCCGGGAGAGGAAGTCCGAGCCGTAGGTCACCAGGATCGTCTCGCACAGGCCTTCGCGGAGCGCGGCGGCGGCGTGCTGGACGTGGAACTCGAACGACGACCCCCCGGTCATCGTGCTGTCGATGTAGCGGTGGTCGATGCCGAGGTACTCGGCCATGCCCACGGTGGTGTCGTCGCCGCCCATGGCCGTGCTCACGTACCCGTCGACGTCGGCCTTGGCCACGCCGGCGTCGGCGAGGGCCCGCTGGGCGGCCTGGGCGTGGTGGCCGATGGAGTCGAGGTGCGGTGCCTTGGGGTAGTCGCTGAGCCCGATGCCGACGATGACGGGAGTCCGGTCTGCCACGGCGGTGACCATAGACGCGGTCCCGGTTGGAGCGCCGGGTCCCGATGGGCCCGTGGATATGCTGCAGCCCCGGATGTACAGGGGGGATGCCGGCATGAGATCCAATCGGCGGGCGCGGGGCTAGCCCGTGGCTCCGTACATCATCGGGGGGCTGGTCCTCGGGGGCGTGTACGCCATCTCGGCCGTCGGCCTGGTCATGACCTTCGTGTCGTCGAAGGTCCTGAACTTCGCCCACGGGGCGATCGCCTTCTTCGTGGCCGTCGCTTTCTACCAGCTGCACTCGAAGTGGCACTGGCCCCTGCCGGTCGCCGCCGTCGTGGCCATCGGGATCCTGGCGCCGGCGATGGGCCTGTTCCTCTGGGCGGTGCTGGCTCGCAACCTGGCGCGGGTGAGCTCGGTGGTGATGCTCGTCACGACCATCGGGCTGTACGTGGCGTTCACCCCCCTGACCTTCCTGATCTTCGGGAGCCAGACGATCTACGAGCCGCCCGGCCTGGCCGGCAACGTGCCCGCCGTGTACCACGTGCTCGGCGTGGCCATCAACGCCAACCAGGTCATCGTGCTGGTCGGCACCATCTTGATCGGCGTCGCCCTGATCGCCCTCCTCCGGTACACCACGGCGGGGCTGCTCATCCGGGCGGTCGTGGACTCGCCCGGCCTGAGCAGCCTGTCGGGCACCGATCCCCGCGTCGTCGGGGCGGCGTCATGGGCGCTCGGCTGCTTCCTCGCCGGTCTCGCCGGCGTCCTGCTGACGCCCCTGCTCGGCCTCGACCCGGGGAGCTTCACCCTGCTGGTTGTGGCCTCCCTCGCCGCCGTCGTGGCCGCCCAGCTCCGCAGCCTGCCGCTGGCCTTCGGTGGTGCGATCCTGCTCGGCCTGCTCCAGGAGCTGAGCGTGAAGTACCTCCCGTCGTCGGGGGTCCTCTCGAGCGGGATCCGGCCCAGCCTCCCATTCCTGCTGATGATGGTCTTCCTGCTCGGGTACCAGGGCTACGGCAGCGGCAAGGTGCTCGTCGCCACCCGCTCCGCGGCGAGCACCTTGCCGCTGCCGTAGCCCTCGTCCCCGCGCAGGAAGACCACCATCAGCAGGAATAGG
>Ga0102924_1004192_pt1 | contig 14714 bp, 11 predicted proteins | sample PaiPotPPM11metaG_FD_80116 | JGI IMG/M metagenome (GOLD analysis project Ga0102924, IMG submission 80116) | Iron sulfur acid spring bacterial and archeal communities from Banff, Canada, to study Microbial Dark Matter (Phase II) - Paint Pots PPM... ... | reverse complement strand
GGTCCGCGGCGGGGGTGCGGCGGAGGCATGCCCCATGGGCGCGGCATGAGCGGCGTGCGGGGGCTGGGGAAGCGCCGCCTTGGGCGGGGCGGCTGCGGCGTGGCCGCTGGGGGCCAAGGCCGCGCCCTTGGCGAGCTGTTCCCGCACCTCGGAGAGCGAGGGGCGGATCAGCTTGCGGTTCGCGATCATGTCCGGCTCTTCTGGACGCCGGGCGGCGGATTCGGAGGAGCTTGCCATAGCCACCTTGCTGAGCCGGGGCCTGTTGGCGCGACCGGCGGTTTCCGGCCGCTCCGGGAGCCGGCCTCGCGAACCGCTATACCCGTCTGGAGGACCGCGTCTCGCCCGCAGATCGGTCAAGGCGCAATGCCCAGGCATCCAAGGCCAACGAACGGTTGGCGTTGCGGCGCATCGCCGAGGCGATGCGGTCCAGTTCCGCCACCGCCACACTCAAATGACTGAGAGTGAATCCGACCGCGAGCCCGCGTAGCTCGCTCCTGGCATCCAGGTTGCGAATGGACTCGGGCCGGCCGAAATTCAGGTACTCGATGTCTTGCAGCACACTATAGAGAATTTCCAGCAGCGATTCAAACTTTTCTTTGCTGGACCGCCACCGCTCGGTGAGGGCGAAGAGCAGGTCATGGCGGCCTTTTTCGCGTCCCGCCTGCACCAAGCCAAAGGCATCCTCTCGTGTCTGCCGGTAAGTGGCGAGGTCCAGCGACAGGGCCAACCCCGGTCGTCCCTGCGCCAAACGGGTCAGCAACTGGCGGTCGGCGGCGGTCAGATCGGGCCGCCGCCGTTCGAGCAGCGCAGCCAAGGCGGCGTCCGGCACCGGCGCCAGGGCGAAGACCAGGGCCCGGGACAGGACGGTGGGAAGCAGCTCGAGCGGATTGGTGACCAGCAGCACCAGGCACACCGCCTCGGGGGGTTCTTCCAGCGTCTTCAGCAAGGCGGTCTGCACCAGCCAGCGTGTCTGGTCGAAATCGCTCAGCAGCAGCGTCAGGTGCCGCCCGGCATCCGGCCGCAGGTGCGTGTCGTGAGTGACTTGGCGGGCTTGGTGGATGGTCAGAACGTCACCATCCGGCGGGTACCAGCGGATCTGGGGATGCAACTCCACCACCAGCGGCGCGCGTTCGCGAGCCTGGGTACGGACCTCGTCCTCGCGACAGGTCAATGCTTGGTCGAGCAGCTCCGGGCGCAGGTCGAGCGGTTGCAGCGCGCTGCAACTGGCGCACTGGCCACAGAAGTCGCCGGCTGCGGGGGGCTGCTGGCAGTTGAGTGCCAAGCCGACCATGGCGGCCAGCGTGGTCCGCCCGCTGCCTTCCGGCCCGCACAACACGACGGTGCGACTCATCTGGCGCGCCGCAATCAATCCGCGCAGGCGCGCCACCACCTCGGCGCTGCCGATAAAGTCCGCAAAGGGCACGCCTCAGTGTAGCGCGGGCCGGCGCCGGGCGAGGAGCGCCGGCGCGGCGTTTATCCGGGCGCCAGGTAGGCGCTGACCGCGTCCCAGACGGCCTGTTCGACCGCTTCCGGGGTGCCCCCGGCCGCGATCAGGCGGCAACGCTGCGCTTCCCGCGCCGCGATGGCGAGATAGGCCTGGCGCACGGTATCGAAGAACGCGGCGTTCTCCTGCTCGAAGCGCCCCTCGCGGGAGCCATGCTGGGCCAGGCGTTGCCGCGCCCGGCGCAGGCTGGTGGCGGCGTCGATGTCGAAGATGAGGGTGAGGTCGGGCCGGTGGCCGCGGCAGATGAGCGCGTCCATGCCGAGAATCGTCTCCCGTCCCAGGCCGCGGGCCACCCCTTGATAGGCCTCCGAGGCGTCGGTGAAGCGGTCGCACAACACCACCGCGCCGCGCTGCAACGCGGGCAGGATCAAGGCATCCAGATTCTGGGCCCGCGAGGCGAACAGCAGCGCCATCTCGGTGTGCGGTGTGGGCGCCTGTTCGCCGCTCTCCAGCACCAACTGCCGGATACGGTCCCCCAGCGGCGTGCCGCCCGGCTCGCGGGTCGTGACCACATCCCGGCCGGCGCTGCGCAGGCGCTCCGCCAAGCGGACTAACTGCGTGGACTTGCCGGAGCCGTCAACGCCTTCGAAGCTGATGAAATGGCCGCGCACAGGGGCACAGGCTACCATGGCAGGGGCGCGCCGTCGGAGTCGGCGGCGCACGTGTGCCATGGCATTCGATCCGTCATCGTCCGACACCGACCGCGTCGTTGCCAACTTGATCGTTGCCAACCTGGCGGGGATCCATGCCCGCATCCGCACCGCCTGCGCGCGTGCCGGGCGCACCCCCGACAGCGTGGAACTCATGGCGGTGACCAAGACGGTCGCCCCGCCCGCCATTCGGGCCGCCCTGCTGGCCGGGGTGCGGCTGCTGGGCGAGAACCGGGTGCAGGAATGGGAAGAGAAGCGGCCCCTACTCGATGCGGATCTGCTGCGTACCGGTGCCGCCTGTCGTCTCATCGGCCACTTGCAGGGCAACAAGGCCAAGCGCGCGGTAGAGCTGTTCGCGGGCGTGGCGGAGGGCGTCGACAGCGTCGACAGCCTGCGGTTGGCGGAGCGCCTCAACGCCGCCGCGTTGCAGCGCGGGTACCCGTTGCCGGTGCTGCTGGAGATCAACATCGGTCACGAGGATCAGAAGGCGGGCGTACTTCCCGAGGAGGCGCCCCGCCTCGCGGAAGGGGTGGCGGGGCTGCCCGGCTTGCGACTGGAGGGCTTGTTGGCCATTCCCCCGCAGCACGCCGACCCGGAGCAGAGTCGCCCCCATTTTGCCGCCTTGCGCGCGCTCGGCGAAGACCTGGCGCGCCGGCTCGGTACGGCGTCCTTGGGGCTCTCCATGGGCATGTCGCACGACTACCCGGTCGCGATCGAAGAAGGCGCCACCCGCGTGCGGGTGGGCTCGGCGCTGTTCGGTGCGCGTCCCTTGAAGTGATTGGACGACCGATCGCCGCCTTCGCGCGTTCGCCGCGCTCCAACCCCGTGGCATCATGGGGGCGCGGCCATGCCGCCCCGGAGGATCGGACTGTGCTTCCTGTAGCTCTCAACGAGACGTGGCTGGACGCGGTGGATGCCGTCATCGCCGAGCGCCACCTGCTGAAACATCCCTTCTACAAGGCCTGGTCGCACGGCACCCTGCCCGCCGCCAGCCTGCGCCACTATGCCCGCGAATACCATCACCACGTCCTGGCTTTCCCGACTTACCTGAGCGCGCTGCACTCGCGTCTGCCGCGTTGGGAGGACCGCCAGGTGGTGCTGGAGAACCTGATCGAGGAGGACCACGGACCGCGCAATCACCCGGCGTTGTGGCGCCAGTTTGCCGCCGCCGTCGGGGTCACGGCCGAGGAGTTGCGCGACGTCGCCCCCAGTGCGGCCACCGCGGCAAGCATCGCCCGCTTCCATGAACTGGGACGGCAGGCGCCGGTGACGGCGGGCTTGGCTTCTCTCTACGCCTACGAGAGCATCACCCCGGCGGTTTCCACCGAGAAGTTGCGGGGCCTGCAGCAGTACTACGGCGTCGGGGCCGGAGCGGGAAGTGAGTTCTTCGCCCTGCACGCCACGCTCGACGTGGAGCACGCCGCGCAGATCCGCACCCTGCTCAACGCGCGGGTCACCAACCCGGAGGAGGCCGAACAGGCCCGCCGCGGCGCGGAGCAGGGCTTGGCAGCGCTCTGGGCGCTCTTGGACCAGTTCGAAACCACCCCGGCAGCCGCCTAGGCCGACCGACTCAACTCTGGATCAACCATGTCGCAGATTCATAAGGTCCTGCGGCGGGTCACGTCGCCGCCCGCCGGCAGGTGGGCGGGGATCGCGTGGCTCGTCCTGATGGGGTGCGGGGCGCAGGCCCAGGCCGCGCGCCACTTTCCGGTCGGCACCCGCCAGGTGTCCGTGCCGCCGGTCCCGGGGGTGAATGCCCGGCTGCTGGCCAGCATCGCGCCGCTGTTGGAGCAGGCCATCGCCGCCGGCGACTTTCCCGGCGCGGTGGTTCTGGCGGCGCATCGCGGGCATGTCATCTACCGCGGCGTCTTCGGCAGTCGCAGCATCCTGCCTGCGGTGCAGCCGATGCGCTTCGACACGATCTTTGACCTGGCCTCGCTGACCAAGGTGGTCGCCACGACACCGGCCATCATGCAGCTTCTCGAACAGGGGCAGATCCGGCTTGACGCCCCGGTGACGCGCTACTGGCCCGCATTCGGTGCCCAGGGCAAGGGCGAGCTGACCATCCGCCAGCTCATGACGCATTTCTCCGGCTTGGCCCCCGATATTCCCACCCCGGACTTGCTCAAGCTGCTGCACCTGCCCGCCACGCATTTTCCCGGCTGGCCGCCGGAGCAGAACGTAGACGTGCCCTGGCATGGCCTGCCCGCCGCGCTGCAGCGGGTCGAGCAGTCGCAATTGGTCAACCCGCCGGGGACGAAGTTCGTCTACAGCGACATCAACTTCATCGTGCTGGGCTACCTGGTGCAACGGCTGAGTGGCGAGTCGCTCGACGCCTACACCGCGCGTCACGTCTTCCAGCCGCTGGGCATGACCGCCACGATGTTTAATCCTCCGGCCTCGCTGCGGGCGCGCATCGCCCCGACCGAGGTGATTGACGGCGCGTTGCGCTGGGGTACGGTACACGACCCGACGGCGGCGGCAATGGGCGGCGTATCGGGTATGGCGGGTCTGTTCTCCGATGCCCACGACCTCGGCGTGTACGCCCAGTGCCTGCTCGATGGGGGTGCGCTGCCGCGGAGTTCCGGCGGCCGGCGGATTCTTGGTCCGCTCACGGTGTTGAAGATGACCACCCCACAGAGCCCCCTGGGGAATCCCGAGGTGCGCGGGCTGGGCTGGGATATCGACTCCAGCTTCTCCAACCGCGGCGTGCTCTTCTCCACCCGGTCTTTCGGCCATACCGGCTGGACCGGCACCTCGCTGTGGCTCGACCCCGCCACCCAGAGCTACGTCATCATTCTCACCAGCCGGGTTCATCCCACCCCGACGCCGGCCGGCAATGAACTGATTCGCATTCGTCAGAAGGTTGCCGACATCGTCGCCGGCAGTCTCGAGGACGTCTCCATCCGCGAACTCGGCAACACCGGGGTGGGGGAGCGACAACGGGCGTTTCCGGCGAAGCCGTGAAAACAGGAAAGTAGGGAGGCGGGAGTATGCGGAAGGCCCTGGAACGACCCGTAGGGCGGACGCGGCGGGATTTCTTCACGCAGGCGTCGCTGGCAGTCGCAGCGGGACCAACCGGAGCCGCGGCGGCACGCCCGCCCCGCACTGCCAGCTTTCTGGAGATTGTACGGCCGCCGTCCCAAGTGACGGCTTACGCCGGCTTGGAACATGCTCTGATGCTGGAGCGCGTGGGCTTGACCTGGCACGGGAAGGGCATCGCGGTCGCGACCGAGCCCGAGGCCACGGAGTTGCCGGTCGAGGTTTCCGCCCCGGGGCTCGACGTGACTCACCTGCATTTGCGCTGGCGGGTCACCTCTCCACGGACGCTGGCATGCTTGGGGGACGCCTGGGAACGCAGCTACGGCGATCTGGGCTGGCGTGGCATGACTCCCGAACGCGTCATGCCCTGGTACTTTTGCACGTACGACGGGCAGGCAGTCCATGGCTATGGCGTCAAGACCGGGGCGGCGGCGCTGTGTTTCTGGCAACTCGATCCGGAAGGCGTTTCGCTCTGGCTCGATCTGCGCAACGGAGGCTCAGGAGTTCAACTCGGGGATCGTCCTTTGCGGGCGGCAAGCGTGGTCAGTCGGCGCGGCAGCGGCGCCGAGCACCCGGTAGCGGCGGTACGGCAACTGTGCCGGACGCTGTGCCGTGCCCCGCGATTCACCGGAGCCGTGTACGGCAGCAACGACTGGTACTACGCCTATGGCCACAACAGCGCGGTCCAGACCTTGCGTGACGCCGACCTGGTGGCGGAGCTGGCGCCGTCTGCCGGGCCGCGTCCCTTTGTCGTGATCGATGCCGGCTGGAGCGACCACTCCCCCACGTTCCCCGACATGGGCGAACTGGCCGCCGGCGTTCGCCACAAGGGGGCGCGTCCGGGGATCTGGGTGCGACCGTTGGAGGCGCCGCGCGGCGCGACCGCCTCCATGCTTCTTCCCGGCCGTCGCTTCGGGGGGCGTCGGGAGCGTGCAGCAGAACTGGCGTATGACCCCACCATACCTGAGGCGCTCGCGGCGGTACTGGACAAGATGCGAGAGGTTCGCGCGTGGGGCTACGACCTCGTCAAACACGACTTCTCGACCTACGATCTGCTGGGGCAGTGGGGCTTCGAGATGGGGGCGCAACCCAGCCTGCCGGGTTGGACCTTCCACGATCGCAGCCGCACCAACGCCGAGATCATTCTGAACCTGTACCAGGCGTTGCGGGCGACGGCCGGTGACACGGCAGTGCTCATCGGCTGCAACACCGTGGGTCACCTCAGCGCCGGCCTGTTCGACGTGCATCGCATCGGGGACGACACCAGCGGCCGGCGCTGGGAGCGTACCCGGCGCATGGGCGTCAACACGCTCGCCTACCGGCTGCCGCAGCACGGCGCATTTTTCGCTGTCGATCCCGACTGCATCGGCATCACCGCGGACGTTCCTTGGGAACTCAACCGGCAGTGGCTCGATCTGGTTGCCCGCAGCGGGGCCGCTCTTTTTGTTTCACCCGGGGCAATCGGCGCGGAACAACGCCGGGCGATGCGTGCCGCGTTTGCGGTTGCCGCCTCCGGACGTGCCGGAGGCGAACCGGTCGACTGGTTTCACGAAACGACGCCGGAGCGCTGGCGTTTTCAGGGCTCGGGAGAGACGGCCTACGCCTGGTGTTCGGCCGACGGAGCCTACCCGTTCACGGTTTGAGCTGCAGCGGCCGCGCCGCAACCCGAGTGCACGAGGCCACGGATGCGAGTGGTAGCATGGGCACCCATGGTGGCTTCCTTTTGGCGCTGGCGACTTCAGGGCACGGTGGTGTTCGTGGTGGGTGTGGCGCTGCTTGCCGGGGCGCAGCAGGATTGGCGCGAGTACGGCGGCAACGCCGCGGAGACCCGCTACTCCACCCTCGCCGCGATCAATCGTTCCAACGTTGCCCATCTCCAGGTGGCCTGGAGCTTCGATACCGGCGATGCGTTTCCGGACTCCGAGATGGAGTGCCAGCCCATCGAGGTGCACGGCACGCTCTACGTCACCTCGCCGAAGCTGCAGGTGTTTGCGCTCGATGCCGCCACCGGCGGCGTGCGCTGGCGCTTCAATCCGCTGGCCGGTGAGGCCGTCATCGGCAAATCCCGCAACCGGGGTGTGACCTACTGGGAGGAGGGCAATGATCGCCGGCTCTTCGTCGTGGCCCGGCATGAGCTGTACGCCCTGAACGCCGACACCGGAATCCCCATCGCCGGGTTCGGCGACCATGGGCGCGTCGATCTGCGCGCCGGGTTGGGACGTCCTCCCGCGACGCTCACCATCTCCGCCACCTCGCCCGGCATCATTTACCGGGATCTCCTGATCCTGGGCAGCATCGTGAACGAGACGTTGCCTGCCGCGCCCGGCGACATCCGGGCCTTCGATGTGCGAACCGGCACGATGCGCTGGACGTTCCACACCATCTCCCATCCCGGGGAGTACGGGTACGAGACGTGGCCCAAGCAGGCCTGGACGTACATCGGCGGCGTCAATAACTGGGCCGGCATGAGCCTGGATCGCCGGCGCGGTCTGGTGTTTGTTCCCACCGGCTCGGCGTCGTTCGACTTCTACGGTTCCAACCGGCTGGGCGACGACCTGTTTGCCAACACGCTGCTCGTCTTGGACGCCGCCACCGGGCGCCGCGTCTGGCACTTCCAGGCGGTGCGGCACGACCTTTGGGACCGCGACTTTCCCGCCCCGCCCACGCTGGTGACGGTGCAGCGCGAGGGGCGTGCGGTGGACGCGGTCGCGCAGATTACCAAGTCCGGCTTCGTTTACTTGTTCGAGCGCGCGACCGGCAAGCCGCTGTTTCCGATCGAGACGCGGGCGGTCCCGAGGTCGGATGTGGCGGGCGAGGTGACGGCAACGACGCAACCCTTTCCCACCGCACCGCCGCCGTTTGCACGGCAACGGTTCGACGCCGCAGAGGTCACCGACCGCACGCCTGCCGCCCATGCCGCCGTGCTGCGGCGTTTGCAGCAGTTGCGCAGCGACGGGCAGTTCGTTCCCCCAAGCCTGCAGGGCACGGTCATTTTCCCGGGCTTCGACGGGGGCGGGGAGTGGGGCGGCGCGGCCTTTGATCCGCACTCCGGCTGGCTCTACGTCAACGCCAACGAGATGGCATGGATTGCGAAGCTGGTGGAACAGGAGCCCACTGTTGGGCCGGCCACCGGGAAGACGGTCTATCTGAAAAACTGCGCCGGTTGCCACGGCGCCGCGCGGGAAGGCCGTCCGCCCGATTTCCCCTCTCTGGTCACCGTCGCCGAGCGCCACTCCATGCAGGAGATCGAGACCATCATCGCCAAGGGCAACGGGCGCATGCCGGGCTTTGCGCAGCTCGATCCGGCGGCGCGCCAGGCCGTGGCAGCCTACATTGCCCGGGGCGAAGTGAAGGAACTCAATGGCGTCGCCGCGGCCGTGACTTCTCCGATTGAACAACGGTATCGCTTTGACGGCTACACCAAGTTCCTCGACCCGGACGGTTACCCGGCGGTGAAGCCGCCCTGGGGCACCCTGAATGCCATTGATCTCAACCGCGGCGTGATCGCTTGGTCGGTTCCCCTGGGCGAGTTCCCGGAGCTGGTGGCCACGCACGGGATCACGGGCAGCGAAAACTATGGCGGCCCGCTGGTCACCGACGGCGGCCTGCTCTTCATCGGCGCCTCAACCCACGACCGCAGGTTTCATGCCTTCGACAAGACCACCGGGAAGCTGCTGTGGCAGACCGAGCTGCCCGCCGGTGGGAACGCCACCCCCGCCACCTATGCCGTGGACGGGCGCCAGTTCGTGGTGATCGCCGCCGGGGGAGGGAAGTCGGGCGCGGCGTCGGGCGGCAAGTACGTGGCGTTTGCCCTGCCGCGCTAAGCTCGCCAGCCGCGCTCAGCGGCGCGTGGGCTTCAAGGGTAAAGGTGCGCCGGCACGATCTCGGGTTCCGTTTCGCCGGCCGCGACCATGCGTTGTTTGAGCCGGGCGCGCAGTTCGGCAGCCGCAGCTTGCGTCTCCTTGCGTCCGGCCAAATTCACGAGTTGGTGGGGATCGGCCGCCAGGTCGTACATCTGGTACTCCTGGTAACGCCGCGCGGCGGAGACCTTGCCGCCGTTCTCATCGGGCGCGACGACGCAGTAGGTCCACTGCCGGGTGCGCAGGGCGCGGCCCACCATGGCTTCGCTGATCTCGATGAAGACCTCGTCGTCCCAGGCCGGATGGTCGGGCTGCATCAAGACCCGGGCATCGCGGCCCTGCATCACGGTCGGCGCCGTAACCCCGGCGGCGGCCAGCAGGGTGGGAGCGACGTCGATCGTGCCGACCAGCTCCGGCGGTCGGTACCCGCCGTTGAAGCCCGGGCCTTGTACGACCAGCGGAACGCGGATCGAGCTCTCGTGCGGGCTGCGCTTGTACTCCCGGTTGCGGGTCTCGAAGTGACATCCGTGGTCGCTGAGAAATACCACGATCGTGTTGTCGGTGTGCCCGGTTTCGTCCAAGACCGTCAGCAGTCGGCCGACCGACTCGTCGATGCGGGCGCAAGCGCCGTAGTAATCCGGCAGCTGCTGCTGCCAGTCGCCCGGGAAAAAACGCAGATCATGCGGCACGAAGGGGTTCTGGAAACGTGCGGCGTAGCCCTCCGGCGCGACGAAGCGATTCCAGTCGTTTTGGAAGTGCGGCTCGAGCTGCGACACGACCAGGAGGAAGGGTCGGGGTTGCGGCTGACGCAGAAAGCGGAGCGCGCGATCGGTGATGAAATCGACGCGATACTGGCCGTTGTACTTGAGTTCGTTCCCCGCACCGTCCCAGAGGCTGCCCTCGTAGGGGTGCGAAGTGTGCTCAAGCACGTTGGACGCCTCCCAGAAGTCAGAGAAGCCGCCCCGATACTCCGGGGCAACCGGGCCTTCCAACGCCGGCCGGTCGCCGGGACCCAAGTGCCACTTGCCGACGTAGTTCGCCGAGTAGCCCGCGTCATGCAAGCTGCGTGCCAAGGTGGGTAAGCTCGGGGCCAGGGCGATGCCGTTGCGCCAGACGCCGTGCTGCGTGGCGTACTGGCTGGTCAAAAGCGTGGCGCGCGACGGCGCGCAGACCGGTTGATTGGTCACCGCTTGGAACAACGTCCCACGGCGTGCCATGGCGTCCAGATGCGGCGTGACCTGCATGGGGGTGCGCCCGTAGGCACCCAGCACGTCCCAACGGAACTGGTCGGCGATGTAGATGACCACGTTCGGCGGTCGTCCCGGAGAGACGGGAAGGCCCGGCGCGGGTGCGGCGGCGGCCACCAGCGCAGCCGAGACCTTGAGGAAATCCCGGCGGGTGTGGGGCGACACGTCGGACGTTCGAGTTCCCATGTGCGCCCGATTGTAAACTACCGGGGTTTGCGGGCGTGACGTAACGTCATGCGGCGCCCAAAGGTTACCCCTTTTTCGTGTCGCGGAATCGCTTGCCTTCCGGGTCTCTTTTGGTGCTCAATACCCGGCATGTCGACCCGTACGCTGCTGACCGTCCTGGCGCTGCTGGTGTTCAGCATTTTCGGTGCTGCCGCCGGGCCGCCGAATTTCTCCGGGGTGTGGCGCTTGAACCCGGGACAGTCCAAGGTGATGCAGTTCTTTCCCAAGGACATGCGCCTCAAGGTGGAGCAGACGGCGGAGTCGCTTGACGTCACCAGCCGGGCGACGCCTTTCGGCCACCCCGAGGAGTTGCATGCACTCTATGGATTGGGCGCCAACCAGATCAGCCGCAACGTCGACAACGGGACCACCACGGCCAGCCGCGTGCATTGGGAGGGCACAACCCTGGTGATCGAGTCGTTGGCCGACGCCGGCACGCCGGGCATGATGCACATGACCGACCGCTGGAGCTTGGAGAACGACGGCAAGTTGTTGCGGGTCGAAGCGCAGAACCAACTGGGCGCGCATCCGGCGATGACCTCGGCGCAGGTCTATGACCGTCAGGCCGATGCGGCTTGGGGGAGTGATCCGGCCGCCAAGCCGGCGCCCGAGGTCTATAAAAACATCCAAGTGTTGACGCAGTTGCCCGCCAACCAGCTCCACCCCCTGATGCAGACCTTCACCCGTTCGCTCGGCGTAGGCTGCGACTTCTGCCATGCGCGGGGCGGTTTCGACAAGGACGACAACCCCAAGAAGCAGATCGCCCGGCGCATGCTGCTGATGGTGGACCAGTTGAACGCCAGCAGCTTCGGCGGCCATCCGCGCATCACCTGCTGGACCTGCCACCGCGGTGCGGAGTCACCGCAGAAACAGCCGCCGCTACCCGCGTTCCCGCCGCAATGAAGCAGCGCCAGCGACGCCGCCCCGGGAAAGCGTTGCGTTGGCGAAGGGGAGTGGCCGCCGCGTCCGCATCGATCAGCACGCTTTCGTAGCGCGCCTCCGGGTGGCCACCGTTCTCGGTGCCGTTCGGCTGCGGTCAAAGGCGTTGGTGGTGGGGCGGCCCATGACATCGTAGGTCATGCGGGTTCTGGTGGCCGGTGCGCGGAGTAGCCGACGCGCCAGCGTCGCGGCTAAGCTGTCCAGGTGACCGAGACACCCAAGGCGACGGACGGTGCGGCGGGGTTGCGCCGTGAGCTGGGCGCTGGGCAGATGCTGTTGTTGGGCGTGGGCGGCTCGATTGGCACCGGCTTGCTGCTGGGGTCGGGGGCTGCGGTTCACATCGCCGGCCCCGCCGTCATCCTCAGTTACCTGCTGGGCGCGCTGATCACGGCCACCGTGGCCGCGGCCTTGGCGGAGCTGGCCAGCGTCCACCCCGAGGCCGGATCCTTCGGCGTCTACGGCGAGGTTTACCTCAACCCCTGGGCGGGTTTCGTGGCCCGCTACGGTTACTGGTTTGCCGTGGTCACCGCCGTGGGGGGCGAACTGCTGGCCGTCGCGACCTACATGCACTACTGGGTTGCCGGCACGCCGGCCTGGGTCTGGGTGCTGGTCGGCTCGCTGCTGTTGCTGGGCGTGAACCTGCTGCACGTGGGACGCTTCGCCTGGTTTGAATCCGGCCTGGCGCTCATCAAGTTGATCGTCTTGACCGGCTTCATCGCGATGGGGGCGGTGTTGCTGCTGGCGCATCGCGTGCCGGCCCAGTACCTGAGCGGTCCGGGCGCCACGCCCTTCCTGCCGCACGGCGGCAGCGGCCTGTTGCTGGGGGTGTCTCTCGCGCTCTTCAGTTTCCTCGGGGTGGAGATGGTGGCGATCGCCGCCGGGGAAGCCCGGTCGCGGCGGGCGGTGGCGGCGGCGGTGTGGCGGACCTTCATCGTCCTGGCCCTGGTCTATGTGGGGGCCATGAGCATCCTGGTGGGCGTGGTGCCCTGGTCGCGCTTGGGAGTGGCGGAGAGTCCGTTTGTCACCGTCTTTCGCCACGCGCACGTGCCGGCGGTCTCGGCCTTCATGAACTTCGTGGTCGTGACCGCGGCGTTGAGCGGCGCCAACGCCAGCTTCTATGTCGCCTCGCGCATGCTGTACTCGCTGGCCGGCGAAGGTCTGGCGCCGCGCCGCTTTGCCCGCCTGACGGCCGCCGGTCAGCCGCGCAACGCCCTGTTGGCATCCGGCCTGGGAATGTTGCTGGCCCTGGTGGTCAGCCGCTTGATTCCGGAGGGCGCCTTTCTTTACATCATCGGGGCCTCGCTCTTCGGCGGCATGGCGGCCTGGCTGGTGACGCTGGCCGCCCACCTCCGTTTCCGACAACGGCTGAGCGTCGGCGACCGTGACCGTCTGCCGGTGCGCAGCCCGTTCGGCGCGTCCGGTTCGGTGTTCGGGTTCGTTGCCATCGTGCTGGCCTTGGCGGCGACATGGAAGACCATGCGCGTGACCCTGATCAGCGGCGCCGTTGGCCTGGCGCTGCTGACCGTCGCCTGGATGCTGCGCCCGCGACAAGCACGCCGCTCGGCGCGCTGAATCGCCTTGTCACGGCCGCTCAACGTTGGATCGCAAACACCCGCACCGGGGCGCCGGAGCCGCCCACCAGCTTGGCGGGCGCCACCACCAAGGTTGCGCCGCGGAGCGGTACCCCGCCCAGGTCGGCAAGGTTCTCGAGTTGGAAGACGTTGTGGTCGAGAACGTAGCTGTGCACCGGATAATCCGGGCTGGCGCCGACATCGAGGCTGAGGTCGTCGATGCCCAGTCCGTAGATGTGGCGCTGGTCGACCAGCCAGCGGGCCGCGGCCAGGCTGAAACCCGGCGTATGCATGGAATGGCGGGCATCGGCGTTGCGGTAGCGTTGCATGCTGTTCCAGCGCGATGACCAGCCGGTGAACGCGACGACAATGGCATGGTCCGGGATCCTGCCGTGCCGGGACTCCCAGGCCGCCAGATCGGCAAGCGAAACCGTGTAGTCGGCGGTGGCGTTCGCTGCGTCCCGCAGTTGGGCCTGCACCTGGGCGCGGACATCCACAATGATGAGCGGCGCGATGAGGTGGGACACCGGAATCTGCTCAACCGTCCATCGTCCGGCGGCGAAGTGGGCGGGAGCATCGAGATGGGTGGAGAAGTGCTCCGGCAGGGTGATGACGCGGGAGTAGTAGTGGGTGGTGGCGTAGGTGCCCAAGGTGCGGGCATGGAACGGAGACACCGCCGTGCCCTCCCAGTTGGGCGAGGCCGCGCTGAGCGGCTGGGTCAGGTCCCAGACGCGCCCCAGCTCGGTCGCAGTGGACTGGGCGACCGCCAAGGTCGCGGCAAGCAGAAAACAGAAGTGGCGCATGCTGCCCAGCATAGCCGCTGCCGGCGTCATCCCGCGACCGGAGCGACCCCCGCCCGGTCGGCGTCCGGGCGGGGGTCAGCTCCGTTGTGGCGGCCTTACTTCTCCGATGGCTGCGTTCCGGCGTCCACGGCGCGGCGCACGTAAGCGTGCACCTTCTCGTCAAACCCGGGGTTGAACGAGGGTTTGGGCCAGTTTTTCCGGTCGGCGTAGAGCTGGTTGAGGCCGGCTTGGATCTCGGGATCGCCGCCGGTGAAGCCGCGAACCAGTTCCATCCAACGCGCCGCCAGCTTTTGCGCCACCTGGCCGGCCGGGTCCTCTCCCGCCGCCATGGCGGCTTGCACGTCGGCAATCAGGGCCGACCATTGCTGCGTGATGCCGGCCTGCATCTCCGGGTTCCAGAGGGCCGCGCGTTCCTCGATCTTGGCTTGAGCCGACTCGCTGTAGTACTGCCGGGTCCAATCCATGTTGTTGGTCATTTCAATCACCTGAATCACTTTGCGAAACGCTTCCGGATCGGGGTCGGGCGTATTTCGGGCCACCTTCTCGGCCGCCCTGAGAGCGCGGATCGCACGGTCCATCTGTCGCCGTCGCTCTTCCAGCAGTTGTCGCTGCCGGCCGAGCGTGACGGCGAGAGGCACCGAACGGTCGCCGACCACGCCCTTGATCTGCTTCAGTGGCATCCCTATGAACTTCAGGGTGACGATCTGTTGCAGCCGGGCCACGTCGTGGTCGCTGTAAAGGCGGTACCCGGCCGGCGTACGCCGGCTCGGCTTGAGGAGCCCGAGTCGGTCGTAATGGTGGAGGGTACGCACCGTGACACCCGTGCGGGCGGCAAAGCTGCGCGCCAAATAAAGCCGTTCCCGTGTTTCCATG
>Ga0102924_1004191_pt1 | contig 14720 bp, 10 predicted proteins | sample PaiPotPPM11metaG_FD_80116 | JGI IMG/M metagenome (GOLD analysis project Ga0102924, IMG submission 80116) | Iron sulfur acid spring bacterial and archeal communities from Banff, Canada, to study Microbial Dark Matter (Phase II) - Paint Pots PPM... ... | reverse complement strand
CCCCTATAATATACGGGCGACCGGTGGTTATCACCTTCGATGATGGCTTCGCCGATTTTTATAGCGCCGCTCTGCCTGTTCTCAAGCATCATGGCTTCACCGCTACCCTCTATGTCGCAACTGCGTTTCTCAATGGCAGCAGCGATTGGCTGTGGCGCGAAGGTGAGGCGCAGCGCCCAATGCTCACCTGGGAGCAATTGGCGGAGATCAGCGCCTGCGGTATCGAGTGCGGCGCGCATAGCCATCGCCATCCACAACTCGATCTCTTATCAGAGGCGTCGGTTCAGGAAGAAATCGTTGGCAGCAAACAGATTTTAGAAGATCATCTCGGCAAGGCTGTATATAGTTTTGCTTATCCCTTCGGCTATCATAATGCCGCCGTGCGGCGGCAAGTGCAAGCAGCCGGATACACGTCGGCCTGTGTTGTCGCGTACAGAATGAGTTCAACAACCAGCGATCCCTTCACGCTGGCGCGCCTCGTGATCACTGGGCGCACGAGTGTAGAAACGTTGGCCGCATTACTGGCTGGAAGTCGTTCTCAGGCACTAACGCTTATGTATTTACGTGCCAGAACGACGATCTGGCAACTGGTACGGCGCGGTTCGGCTGTAGTCGCAGGCGCGTTAAATCTGGTCCCTACCCACGAGGAAGGCTGGTAGCACGATGACAAATACGGCGCTTGATGTTTCTGTGATCATTTGTGCGTACACAGATGAACGCTGGGATGCTCTGGCGGCGGCGGTGGAATCTCTCCAGCAGCAGACTATTCCTCCAAGCGAGATTATCCTGGTAATCGATCATAACACCTGCCTGTTCGAGCGGACGCGTGCGCACATACCTGATATCATCATCAGAGAAAACAGCGAACCGCGCGGCTTGTCCGGGGCGCGCAACAGTGGCGTCGCTATCGCGAAAGGCGCATTTATTGCTTTCCTTGACGATGATGCGGCGGCGGAACCGGACTGGCTGGAGCGGCTGTTACACTGCTGCGAAGACCCGAATGTGCTAGGCACGGGCGGAACGGTTGAGCCGCTGTGGTTGAGGAAACGGCCCGCGTGGTTCCCGGAGGAGTTCTTCTGGGTTGTGGGCTGTTCGTACCTGCCGCGTAGGGGCGTGGGCTTGCCCCGCCCGATAGAAGTGCGCAATCCCTTTGGCGGCTGTACCTGCTACCGGCGCGAGCTGTTCGAGACGGTGGGAGGTTTCACAAACGGTATCGGGCGCGCGGGCGGTCGCCCACTTGGCTGCGAGGAAACTGAGTTATGCATTCGCGCCCGGCAGCATTGGCCGCAAAAAGTGTTCCTGTACGAGCCGCGCGCTCGCATACACCATCGTATCTTGCCAGTGCGCACGACCTGGCGCTACTTCCGCTCGCGCTGCTATGCTGAAGGTCTGTCGAAGGCCGCCGTGACGCGCTCCGTGGGCGTGAAAGATGGCCTTGCCGCCGAACGTTCCTATACGTTGCACACGCTGCCGCGCGGGGTGATGCGCGGGCTGACGGACGCCTTTCTGCGCCGCGACCCGACGGGTTTCCTGCGGGCGGGCGCGATTGTCGCCGGGCTGCTGACCACTGCCGCGGGCTATGCTGCCGGAATGGCTTCTCAACGTTTTCGCGGCGCGGTCGCTCCTCGTAGGGGCCAGATTTATCACGCCCGCGTCCGTCACGCTTTCAAGAGCGACCAGGATAACAAGCCAGCGCCATTATTGGCTAGCCAGCATGGTACAGGGAAGGACAGAGAAAAGAACGATGAATCTCTATACACTACCAGATAAATCGATGGCGGCCACCGGCGCTGACCCGCAGCTATCAGATGTCGCCCCGGCGCGCGTCATGGAGATAGAACTGGGGGAACCGCTGCCAATGATCACGGCCTTCGATGACAAAAAAGGGAAACGCTATCAGAGAGTACTTTGTCTTGTGCGCCTGCACACGCGGCCATTAGGAGTGGTCGAGTTTACGCTGGAGCGGGATGAGCTGGATGCCGGGACATGCGCCGGGCAAATCTGGAGCATGTTGCGCGAGCAGATCAATGAACATCTGCGGCAAGATGGCTTGCCTCCCGTGACCGTATTCGAAGCCGGAGGCTTGCCCACTTCCGGCACGCCCTTGTGTATCGAAGAGCGCGAGCGATTTTTGGCGCACGCGCCTTTTGTCAGTGTAATCGTGCCAACGCATGATCGTCCTGAGTTCGTGCAAGCAAGCCTGCGCGCTCTCACGACGCTGCACTATCCGTGCTACGAAGTGATCATCGTCGATAACGCGCCCAGTTCCGCTGCGACTGCCGATTTTGTCCGGCAGACCTATGGTGACGTGCCGCGCATTCGCTATGTACGCGAGGATCGCCCTGGCGTTTCCTGGGCGCGCAATCGGGGCATTATGGCCGCTAGAGGAGCGATACTGGCGTTTACCGATGATGATGTGGTGGTTGATCGTTACTGGTTGGCCGAGCTGATCAGGCCGTTTAGCCTGGTCGAGAATGTGGCTTGCGTCACCGGGCAGGTGTTGCCGTTAGAACTCGAGACGCCCGCCCAGTTCTGGTATGAGCGATATGGCGGCTCGTACTGGTTCCTCTGGAAGGGTCGCTCGAGCTGGTGGTCAACCCGGCACATCTTCGATCTCAAACAACATCGCCTGGATGACCCGTTGTACCCTTACCGGGCCGGCCAATTTGGCTGCGGCGCGAGCATGGCCTGCACAGCGGACTTTCTGCGCGAGGTGCGTGGGTTTGACCCGGCGCTGGGCGGCAACGGTCCGTCGCGCTGCGCGCAAGATATCGCTGTGCTGTTCCAGGTCGTCGCGCGCGGCTATACGCTGGTCTATGAACCGACCTCGGTGGTGTACCATCTGAATCGCCGTGATTACAAGGCGCTGAGCAGGCAAATCTATAACTATGGCATCGGCATGACTGCGTATTTGACGAGAAGCCTGCTTGATAACCCCCGGCTCCTGTTCGACTTTATTCCCAAAACTATGGTCGCCTTCGTTCGTCCCCTGGTTGGGAAAGCTACAAGGCGCGATGAGCCGGTGGACTCCTATCCAAGAGAATTGACCGTGTTGAAACTGAAAGGGATGCTCTATGGTCCGCTGGCCTACATTCAGAGCTGGTGGATGGCGCGGAAGCTACACGGCAGACACGGGCGTGATATATCAGGCCCCTACGGGGGAGAGGTAATAGCGCCGTGCCTGAGTGAAGCAGCCATGGTTCCAACCCTGGAAAAGGAATGCCGGCATGGTGAGTAGAACAGTCTCCCGGTGGATAGACACGAATAGAGTGATGCTGGTCAACGCGGGATCGTTAGTCGGCACGACGACCGTAACATCCGTGCTTGGCTTTGTCTACTGGTGGTTAGCGGCGCGCCAGTTCGCGCCTGCCGCCGTTGGCTTCGCCTCCGCGGCGATCTCTGCCATGACGCTGCTCGGCACCGGCTGCGTCATGGGCTTAGGCACGCTGCTGATCGGCGAACTGCCGCGCCAGCGGGGCCGGGAGCCAGCGCTTATCGGCTCGGCGCTGATCGTGGTCGGCGTGCTGGGTGGATGCGCAGGCATCGCGTTCGCCGTGATCGCGCCTCTTCTCTCGCCGCATTTCGGACCGTTGGAGGCGACCATCGGAGATGCCGCGCTGTTCGCCTCCGGCGCTGGCCTGACAGCGATAACGATTTTCCTGGATCAGGCTGTGATCGGGCTGCTGCGCGGTGAATTGCAGTTCTGGCGCAATATGCTTGCTTCCATGATCAAGCTGGTCATCCTCTTCGCCTTCGGCTTCTGGTTGTGGCACTGGCGCGCTAACGGCATGGCGATTTATGGCACTTGGACGATTGGCAGCATATGCTCACTGCTCGCGCTTGTCATATTTGCTGTATCGCTGGGGAAATGGTCGCGGAAATGGTTCGCACTGGAATGGAGATGGTTACGCAAACTGGGGACGACGGCCCTGCAACACCATATCCTCAACCTGATCGTCCGGGTACCGGCCTTGCTCTTGCCTGTCATGGTGACGATCTTGCTCTCAGCGACGGTGAATGCCTGGTTCTATGTTGCTTTCATGATGGCGAATTTCGTCTTTTCTATCCCGCTCGCGCTCACCACTGTCCTGTACGCGATAAATGCGGCCCATATCAAGGAACTGGCATATAAGACGCGGCAAACGTTATTGCTCTCGGTGGGAATCTGCGTGCTGGGAGGGTGCGTTCTGTTTTTTGGCGCCACGCTGGTGTTAGGTCTCTTCGGTCATGTTTATGCCGAACAGGCCGAATGGAGCCTGCGCGTCCTGGTGCTGGGCATATTCCCGATGATCATCAAAAATCATTATGTCGCTGTTTATCGAGTCTTTGGCCGCCTATCTCGCTCTATCCCGCCCATAGCGCTTGGTTGTCTTCTCGAATTAGGGGCGGCAGACCTGGGCGCGCATCTTGGCGGCTTACTGGGTTTAAGCCTCTTCTGGGTTATCGCCATGTATATCGAGCTAATTTACATGACGCCTGCTGTCTATAAAGTTGCATGGCCCAGAATACTCTCAACAAAGAGTGATCGTTGGCAAGAGGATATGCCGACAGCAGAGGAAGACGTTGTTGTGACGGATGCTGTCCCAACTGTGAAAAGAGCGGCGCTGCCACAGGTTCCACCCAATGATGTCTCCGTTGAAGAGATAGATACTGACCCGGCTGGGAAAAGAGCGACGCTGCCACAGCTTCCGTCAAATGGCGTTTCTGTTGAAGAGATGGATGCTGACGCAACCGTGAAAAGAGATGCCCGCGACAAGGTGGCCGGGCAGAGCGTCGCTCAACTCGTCGAGACGATCGATCGTGACGTTGGCGTGATTATTACCTCTCCCCCGGAGAGGCTGCAGCCTCCTATTACGAAAGAGGATGAGCCTGGGCCGCGTTTCACCCGAATCTTTAAGACGATGAGCCTCGTGGATACTCTCACCATCTTGCTGCCTCTGGGCGCGTTCTTGCTCTGGCTGATTTCGCTCCAGTCTGTGAATGTCGGGCAGATGAACGATCTGGGTCTGGTGTCAGTTATGCCTCCAACAACCATCATTGCTCTGATCCTCATGATGATCAGCTTCTGCCTGGCGCTGCGGCAGCCGCGCGTACCTATCATGATCTTGCATCTGCTGCTGCTGATTTTCATGCTCTATGGTTTTACCACGCTGGTCGAGCAGGCTCCGCGCTTCAGCGTCCTCTACCGGCATGCAGGATACACCGAATATATCATGCGTACCAGCACCGTCGATCCGGGACTGGATGCGTATTTTAACTGGCCCGGCTTCTTTGTCCTGGTCGCGTTCGTGACGAAGATCAGCGGGTATTCCAGCATCCTCGGCTACGCCGTATGGGCGCCCGTGTTCCTGAACCTGCTCTATCTGGGGCCGATGTACCTGATCTTTACATCCGGTACGAGCGGGAAACGCACGGCCTGGCTCGCGCTCTGGCTTTTTTATCTGACGAACTGGATTGGGCAGGATTACTTTTCGCCGCAAGGATTCAACTTTTTCCTGTACCTGGTCATTATTGCCATCCTGCTGCGCTGGTTCCGGCCAGCGCCGGTGCAGAGACGTGAAAAGGTGGACGATGAACAGGAGTGGGAAAATGGCGTGCCGGAGAAACGCTGGATGGGCGTGATAAATCAGGCTCCTACGAGGGTGGCATCCGGCGTGTTCGCGTGGCTGCGCGCGCCGGACTCAGTACCCACGCGCGAGCCGATTACAGCTAGCAAGCGAGCCGCGCTGCTCGTCCTGGTCCTGTTTATCTTCGCGCTCAGCGTCTTCAGCCATCCACTGACGCCATTTTTCATCATCATAAGCGTTGCCGCGCTCGTCATATTCCGGCGCTGCTCTCCCTGGTGGCTGCCTATCGTGATGACTGCTATGACCGGTGCCTGGATCATCTTGATGACGCAGCCATTTCTGGTTGGACACCTGAATTGGGTGACAGGTGGCCTCGGCGCGATTGAGAAGGCGTTTTCGGCGAACGTGTCGAGCCGGGTATCAGGGAGTCCCGGACACAGCTTGATCGTCAAGATCGGTTTGCTTACCACGGCCTTGATCTGGGGGTTGGCCTGCCTGGGCGCGCTTCATCGCCTGATCGGGGGCTACCACGATCTCTGGTTGATGCTGCTGGCTATCGCGCCGTTCCCGTTGTTGATCGCGGAGCCATATGGCGGCGAGATGCTGCTGCGCATTTATCTCTTCGCGCTGCCGCCGGTGGTCTTTTTCGCCGCCTCGCTCGCTTATCCCAGGGCCATTCCGCGTACATCGCGCTGGATGACGGTTGCCGTCGCTGCTGGGGTCATTCTCTTGCTGATCGGTTTCCTGTTCACGCGCTATGGCAATGAACGCATGGATTATATGACCAATGACGAGGTGAATGGCGTGCGCTACCTCTACAGCATCGCCCCGCCGAACTCCACGTTCATTGAAGCCTGGGATGGATCGCCCTGGCAGTTCCAGGATTTCGAGCAGTACAATACCTACTCGCTGACCGATTCACTTCCCAACGCCGTTCCGAGCGCGAACGTGAGCGCGATTATCCAGTTCATTAAGAGCAAAGAACATGCCAACGCGCAAACGTACATCCTTTTCACACGCAGCCAGCGCGCGACCGCCGAAATGACTTCCGGGATGTCGCCCGGCGTACTGGATAACCTGGAGAATGCCCTGCTCACGTCCGGGCATTTTCAGATGCTGTACAATAACCCTGACGCGCAAATACTTCTCTATACCGGTTAGAAAACAGGAGAGATATCGTCTTAATGAGCGAGATACAGACAACAACTGAGTCGGAGCCGGAGAAACAATCTCCTCCCATCATACGCTGCAAGCAGTGCGACAGCGAGTTGCCGACGACAGCCAGGTTCTGCGGCGTCTGCGGTGAGCAACTGCAAGAGAAGAAGGCCAGGGAAGCATTCCCCTGGTTGTGGCCTGTCATTCTTGTTCTCTCCGCCGGCGCTGCCTGTCTCGCCGCGGTGGTCATACCTGATACGCCGATGGGACTCGTGATCATCATGTGGTTCCTCTTTGTCTGTCCAGGCATGGCTCTTGTGCGCCTCTTGCGCCTGAACGAGCCGGTGATGGAGTGGGTGCTGGCGCTTGCCCTTAGTTTCGCCATCGATGGTATCATCGCCGGTATTCTCATCTATGCGGGCGCGTGGTCTCCCACGAGAACACTTGCTCTTGTGGTCGGTGTCTGTGTGGCAGGCGCGCTGGGCGCGGGCTTGATTTATCAGGCCCCTACAATGTATCCCTCCGCCAGCCCGTTAGCCGCGCGGTTCAACGTTCGGCGCGCGCGAAGACCAGCCTTTGCCGTTCTGTTGCCGATCTGCTGCGCCTTGCTCTTCGTGGGAGCCGTCGCTGCCGCGTATACCTGGTCTCCGGTCTATACGGCGCTTTCAGCGAAACCCGCGGCGCAGGTGCAGCACAAGCCCGTTACTCATACAAGTACATCGCCAACGGCTCAGCACACTCCAGCATCGACTGCCCCGATTGTGGATGCCGTTATCGTGGTGGACAACGTTGATCTGATCAGCACGTATGATCCACTCGGCGACCGCTTTGCTGCCGCCCGACTGTTTGTGAGCCTCGCGCCGCTCGGAAGCCGGATCGGCATTGTCAGAATTACCGGCTCACCTACGGCGAAGACACTCCTCAACCTGCAGGCTATCAACAGCAGCAGCGAGAGGAACGCGATGGAAGGCAAGCTATCCGACAAATCTTTTGGCTCCATCGATACGAGTCCGGTAGCATACTTCACACCCGCGCTGCAAACCGCCGCCACAATGCTCGGTCGCTTTCCCGCAAGCGATCGGAAGTATGTCATTCTTATTACTGATGAATTAGGATATTCGGGGGATAACAATGCCTGCCTTGCCTCTCCTGATGTCTACCACCATTGGTTCTGCGCGGTCAATCTTCTGCATGAGCAAGGTGTGCCGGTCATATTGATAGCTTTTACCAATCCCGGTCTGGGCGGGTCGATTGCGACAGAAAAACAATATATTGAAGCGCTCGGCGGAACGGTGCTGCCTGTAACGGACAATGCGAAGCTGGGACAGTCCCTGGCGCCGGTCTATAACCAATTGTTGGCGGGTATGCGCCCGAAAGTGTAGGGTTCCACCAATCGTCTGGATTCGTTTCCATTGGAGGATATGTGACACGCATTCATATTATGGGGCCTCCAGGTAGTGGAAAAACAGTATTGGGCCAGCGCCTGGCATCAAGCCTGAATATTCCTTTCTACGAATTGGACTCTATTGCCTGGGAAGGGGGTTTTCCAGGGACAGAGCGTTCGTTGGAGGATCGGCTCAGCGATATCAAACAGATCGCCGCTCAATCTTCGTGGGTGACGGAGGGCATCTTTCTCATCTGGACGGATGAACTGCTGGATGCTGCCGATCATATTATCTGGCTGGATATCCCCCTGAATATCACGTTCTGGCGCATCTTGGCGCGTCGCCTCAAGAGAAGCTTTGCGCGGCAGAATCCACCCACCGGCATGCGCCAGCAACTCCAGTTTGTCGCGCAGGTCTTCTCTTATTATTTTAGTAAGAAACACGTAGACACGCGCGTATTTACCATGCGTCACCTGCATGTCTATGAACAGAAGCTCACGCACTGCCGCCGCGTATCTGATGTGGAAGCGCGGTTCAACCATATCCTGAACCAGGCGAAGGCAAGTGAAGAGAATCTCCTGAGGACGCAATGAATGGCGTCCCTACTGCGCACACCTCATATGTTCATCACAAGAACCTGGTAAGGAGTGAGCATGACAGCCGTACAGTTGACCGTCACGCTCAGGTTGTTCGCTGTTTTGTTCACCAGCATGACCCTGGTATCCGAAGCCAGCGCCTCAACTTTGTTGGGAGCTGAAACCGTTGTGGTGAAAATCCTGGCGCCTGCCGCAAAGTTGTCTTTGAACGCTTTATAGGTATAATACCAGGGCAGCGGCTGGCCGCCACCTGCGGTGGTGTTTGTCCAGAGGCCGGTATTGGGCGGGCCATTGCCCAGGCCGCCCCACGAAAGCGCGACACTCCCGCCGACTTTGATCAACTCGATCATGGCGTAGGCTTTGACCGCGTTATTGTAATTCGCATCCGACACATGCGTATAAGGCTGGGCATACCATTCCGCCCACCAGATGGGTAAAGACGCCGCGCCCGGATAGACAAGCGGATTCAGCGATCTGATCCACTGCGTGACATCCGCGAATTTTTGTGCGGCAGTGAATGGGTCAGTAATATTGACGTTATCTTTATTGCTATTGCTGCTGTCCACAGTAATAAATCCAGCCCCGGCTTTATGCTGTAGCCAGTACAGCACCACATCCAGGGAACGCTGGTCGTAGTTCCCATAGGCCTTCGTGAGGTCTGATGGATTGCTTTCATTGGCTGACGACCACGTATCCATCACCACATACGGTCCGCCAACCTCGACCGTGCTGGTCTGGATATTGAGGGATGTCGCGACCTGCATGAGCGTGTTGTAGACCTGGTTATACATGTAGGTATAACCGTGCCTCGCATTGGGGCCATTCGGCTCTCCCGGACTGTCGTTATAGTCATAGGCATTGGTCATCGGGTCATAATAGCCTTTGAGTTCGTTCCAGACCTGAAAATAACGCACATTATACGGCGGCGCCATGTAACGTTCCGCCACACTCTGTACGAGATGCAGCCACGCGCCCATCTTGTTGTCCAGGATGCGCGCAGAATAGGCGATGTCAGACCATTCCTCGCTCTGTGTGATAGGCCGCGTCGAGCCGTCGGGCAGCAACTGGCCTTTCATCCACCAGGGAGCCTCGCTCAGCGTGATGACTGGAGTTCCGCCTAGTTGTATGATGAGGCGCATTCTCGCGTCAAGACTGGCCCAGTTGGTCGGCCCAGGCTGCGAAGGATCGGGCCAGGGATCATCTACCCCCCAGGCCATGATGGGCGTGTTGATGTAGGTAATCCCTTTGCTAATCAGAGATTTTACGTTGTTGATGGCTGCGAGATTATTTTCATTGTAGGGATAAGTCAAGGAATTGTCTACAAGGGTCATGCCAGTTGAAAACTCGCTGCTGATCAGCGGCGAAGAGAGATCGACGCCTACATGTATGCCAGAAGAAGACGGCGTACAGGTTGCCGACGCGCTCATAGTAGCAACCGTAGTGTTCGCGCAGGCTGGTGCGCTGCTTCCGCCAGACGAAGTAGCCGGAGTACAGGTTGCTATCCCGTTGGAGACTGTGGCCGTACTTACGCATGACGGGAAGACGAAAGAAAAGAGAATAATAAGCGCCAGGATGTACAGCATCCTGTTTCGTACAGAATATCGAGAAAACACATCTGCACTCCTTGAGATGAAAGTACTTCGTGCGTATACCCCTCGTCACAGAATTATAGCACAGTTGTAAAATCTTCAAGATAGGATCGGCAGAGCCAATAACAACACAAACGCAACGAAGCTAACCGCCGCCGCCCGCAAAGAGCATGACCGGAATGGTAAGGGCGCTGAATTTGCAATTTTGCCATAACGATTGATGCTGAAGATAGCTAATGTCCATCTCCACGATTTTCTGAAAAGTGACTATGCTGTATCTGTACACTTGTCCGGTACATATCTCTTTTAGCGTGGTCTTTCTTGCTACAAGGAGAGCGGAGCATCACCTGATTTCTACGTAAACATCAATTTGGTGAATACCGTTCCCCGTGTATACTGAAATGTAGCGGCGCAATTCATTGCGCCAGTAGGGGCCGATTTATCGCGCCGAGGCTCTATCTGACTGGCGCAATGAATTGCGCCGCTACACCGGTCTAGCGCATAGGAGCAATCACATACGTATCATCTGTGAAGGAAGTGGATTTTGACGTACCCGCAACATGTGCCTCTGGTTGATTTGCAAGCACAGTATCAGACGATAAAACAGGACATATTGGCCGCTATTGAGTCGGCGCTGGATGGGATGCAGTTGTTTCTTGGCCCGCAGCAGCAGGCATTTGAGCAGGAGTTCGCGGCCTACTGCGGCTGCCAGTATGGCATCAGCCTCTCGAACGGCACTGATGCGCTGATCCTGTCGCTGCGAGCCTGCGATATTGGCCCCGGTGACGAAGTGATCACCGTCGCCAACACTTTTATCGCCACGGTGGAAGCTATCAGCCTCGTCGGCGCGACGCCTGTTTTCGTCGATATCGATCCCGACAGCTATACACTCGATTGGCAGCAATTGGAGTCGGCTCTCACGCCGCGAACGCGCGCGGTCATTCCCGTTCATTTATATGGTCATCCTGCCGAGATGGAGCCGATCATGGAGTTCGCGCGCGCGCATGGATTGCGCGTCATCGAGGATGCTTCCCAGGCGCAAGGAACACGGTATAACGGGCTGCGGGTTGGCGGTTTTGGCGATGTTGCTTGCTTTAGCCTCTACTTGAGCAAGAATCTCGGCGCGTATGGCGAAGCTGGCATCTGTGTGACCAATGATGAAAAGTTGGCCGAGACGCTGCGGTTGCTGCGCGATCATGGCTCGCAGGTGCGTTACCAGCACGAGATCATCGGCACCAATGCGCGTATGGATGAAATCCAGGCAGCTATTTTGCGTGTGAAATTGCCCCACCTTGAGCAATGGAATGAGGCCCGGCGCGCCCACGCGCGCGCATATGATGAGCAATTGAGTGGACTGGTCGAGCAACTTCCAATCGTCAAAGCATGGGCAGAACCTGTTTACTACGTTTATGTTGTGCAGGCGCTAGACCGCGATCGCTTCCGCGAGGTCCTGCAGCGCGAAGGCATCGCCACGAGTATTCACTATCCCATACCCATCCATTTGCAGCGCGCCTGCGCCCGTTACGGCTACAAAGTCGGCGCGTTGCCCATCACCGAAGCCGTGACCCGGCGCATCGTATCGCTGCCCATGTATCCGGAATTGACTGGCGAGCAGATCGGGCGCGTGGTGAAGGCTGTGCGAGTTGCGCGCGAAATGGCCCTGGTCAAATAGGACGAAAGCATATGACTCTAGCTCCTGTCTATATTCATCCCACCGCCGAAGTTGCGTCGGAGGCCCAGATTGGCGCAGGTACGCACATCTGGCGGCAGGCGCATATCCGTGAACATGCCGTGATCGGCGAATTGTGCAATATCGGCAAAGGCGTCTATATCGAAGCGCGGGTCAGGATCGGCTCGCGGGTCAAAATCCAGAATCATGTCTCCATCTTTGAGGGCGTCACTCTCGAAGATGCTGTCTTTGTCGGGCCGCATGTCTGTTTCACCAACGATCTGCATCCGCGCGCCATCACACCTGACGGCAGGCTGAAAGCCGCCGCCGACTGGCGGATCACGCCAACCCTTGTGCGTTACGGAGCCTCGATTGGCGCGGGCGCGGTGATCGTTTGCGGCGTCACCATCGGTACATTTGCCCTGATCGGCGCGGGCGCGGTCGTTACCAGAGACGTGCCGCCCCACGCGCTTGTTCTTGGCAATCCGGCGCGCCTGCGCGGCTACGTCTGTCGCTGCGCCCATTCCCTTTCGGAGATGCAAGAGCGTGATGGTCAATGGGCCGGTTGGTGCGCGGCGTGCCAGCAGGAATGCGTTCTACCTGTTTCATAAAAAAGATTCCAACAGCCGGAAAAAGTATTCCAACGGCCAGGGCAACCGCAAGGGATTGCCCCTACCCTATAAGATGGCCTTACAGGCCGATCCATGATAGGGTAGGGACAATCCCTTGCGGTTGCCCTGGGGGGCTACGCCCCTCTGATTGCCTGTCCTACGGTTCCTTTTTAGAGAGACCCGTATTTGATTTTGCCGCCTTTTTCTGCTTTTGCATCTCCTTCTTTTGCTTGTTGGATTTGGGAGCAATTTTTTGAACTTTCTTCTGCTCTTTATCTGCCATGGTTTGTACCTCCCTTTCGTGATGCTCGAAATAGTTACCTGCTCGGTTCTCGCTCTTCAGATGTTGCCAGCGCGCGGGTAATCAGTCGTCGCCTGGGCTGCCCGTGTGCCCGCGGAGTTAATAGATTGTTCCTTGCTCCAGCGAACACCGACAAAGCAAAAAAACCAGAACATGTAATGATAACGGGTAAGGCGTGGCTTTGGTTACGTGCATGGGAGATCCGTTGGGGCAGGGCCACCGTCCCAACGGATCTCCCACGGTGTTCCCATTTGACAAGTTATAAGCGTGTAATATATCATGTAGTGGAAGTTGTTGGGCTAAATGATGTCCCAGGCCGCCAGTGGGGGGACGGCTTCTATTCTGGTTGAGAGACGCGGCGAGTCTCGTAGACATACAGTAATGTGGGTTGAAAGACAAAGATTGTCCTGAACATGCAGCTTGCAGGGAGGTAACTTTTTGCCAAAAAAAGACGATTTATCGCACTCATCCTTTGACTCTGTGACTCTGGTAGAGCTCCTTTCCCGCAGAGCGCGCTCAAACCCCGATCAACGCTCATTCACATTCCTCAGCGATGGTGAGATAGAGGAGGCTCACCTCACCTATAGTGAATTGGATCGGCACGCGCGCGCCATTGGAGCTTCGTTGCAGAGTGTAGTTGAACAGGGCGCGCGCGCCCTGCTCATTTATCCAGCCGATCTGGAGTTCATCCAGGCGTTTTTCGGTTGCCTCTACGGAGGCGTTATTGCCGTCCCTACCTATCCGCCGCAGACTCGTACCCGGCGCAGTCTGGAGAAGTTAAGCACGATCATTGAGGATGTCCGACCGACGGTTATTCTGACCACCTCGTCGCTCGCCTCGGCGGTCGAGAATCTGTTTGCCCTGGCCTATGGAGAAATGGCTGCTACACGGTTGATCACCACCGATACCATTGCTGCCGATCTGGCAGACACATGGCAGTCGCCCGCGATCGATGGCGATACGCTCGCGTTTGTCCAGTACACGTCCGGTTCAACTGGATTACCCAAAGGAGTTATGCTCACCCACCGCAATCTTCTTTATAATCTTTCCGTCATTCATCGCTCCTTTGACGTTAATGCAAATTTCCGGGCTGTGTCCTGGTTGCCGCCGTATCACGACATGGGTCTTATCGGTATGCTGCTTGAGGCTGTGTATGCTGGCGTTCCTAATACGATCATGGCTCCAGTGACGTTCTTGCAGCGTCCCATACGCTGGTTGCAGGTTATCTCGAAAACGGGGGCGACCGTCAGCGGCGCTCCTAACTTTGCCTATGATCTGTGTGTGCGCAGGATCACGCCCGATCAGATAGCCACGCTTGACTTGAGCAAGTGGAATCTCGCATTTAGCGGCGCGGAAACCATTCGTCTCGAAACCTTTGAGCGTTTTGCCGCGGCTTTCGCGCCGGCCGGGTTTCGCCGCGACGCTTTTTTCCCTTGTTATGGGCTGGCCGAAGCCTCGCTCATGGTGACCGCCAGTCAGAAAGGCGCTCCCCTCGTGACACGCACGTTGCAGGCGGAGGCGCTTGAGCAGAACCGCGTCGTGTTAGCTTCGGCTGACACTGATGGCGCGCGCACCTTTGTTAGCTGCGGTCAACCGGCGTTTGGTCAGAAAGTGGTGATCGTCGATCCCGAAACATTGACGCTTTGCCCGCCCGACCGCGTCGGAGAAATCTGGGTCTCTGGCCCGAGCATCGCGCAGGGCTACTGGCAACGCCCCCAGGAAACCGCGGAGACGTTCCAGGCGCATCTCGCGGATACCGGCGAAGGCCCGTTTCTGCGCACCGGCGACCTCGGCTTCTTGCAGGATGATGAGCTGTACGTCACTGGTCGCCTCAAGGATCTCATTAT
>Ga0102924_1004190_pt1 | contig 14723 bp, 7 predicted proteins | sample PaiPotPPM11metaG_FD_80116 | JGI IMG/M metagenome (GOLD analysis project Ga0102924, IMG submission 80116) | Iron sulfur acid spring bacterial and archeal communities from Banff, Canada, to study Microbial Dark Matter (Phase II) - Paint Pots PPM... ... | reverse complement strand
GTTATGCCCGCGGCTTCGAGGTCCGCTTGAAGCCGGTCGACAATCGCAGCGTCCTCGCTGACATACGAGAGGAAAGCGATGCGATCGTCCGATGCGCCGATCACTTCGCCACCCTCGGCGGCTGTGGCAACCAGCTCCGATGGCTCCGCCGCTCCTTGGAGAAAGAGCATCCCATCGGGATCGACCCTGTCGATCGGTACCACACTGCCATGGCCAAGCTGCCACCGCTGGCCCTGCTCGTCCTCAAAGTCCACATGCAGCTGACTTGTTACGCGCGGATCACGGGCCCAGTCGCGATGCTGCTCGAGTAGCCAGATGAACGAGAAACCAGGTGACAATTCGGCAAGAGCGGGCAACCAACCACCCACCATCGCCCTCGGTCCGGGGTTTGCCAATAAGTACAGAGTTGGAAGGATGAGGCGAATTGGACCGTCACTTGCATTGACTACAGCAAGGCGGGGCGGAACGGTTTCAAGTTCAACCCACGCTCGAATCCGTTCCGCTTGGGCTGTTTTGGGACCTTGCGCTGCCGAAGTCGGGTCAAACGTGACCCGGAGTTCATTGAGCTGATCCGTGACCAGCGCTATTTCGGACTCAATCGACCGATAGATCGAGTCGTGCGAAATGTTGTCTTGCAAGAGGGCGATATACCGCGAGGTCTGTAGACCGCGCGCGAAGCCCGCCGGCTCTACCGCCTGGTTCAGGAACCGCTCAACATCACTCATCCATGCGAGAAACGACGCCCGCAGCCGCGCAGCAGCTTCGGGTTGCGGTCCCGTCCCAATCGGGAGCAGGTTTGCACTGTCCGCGATGAGCGCTTCAACTCGGCTTGCGAACCGGTCGTACGGAAGCCTTAGGCGCATGAATGACTGCTCACCGCCGTGTGACCGCGCGCCAAGTTGGCCGTACGAAGGGATGGCTGCGAACAGCTTGATTCATTGAAATACGCCAGCCGTCGGCGAACGAGCCGATGCCGAGCGCGTATTCACCGACCATCTGACAGAAGTCCTCTTCGTCGGTCTTCGGGGCCCATCTCGGGCGAAACCGCCGTAATGGGCCCGTGCCAGCCTTGACCAGGTCGAGGATCACGTCGAGTGTGCATGCGCGCCGGCCGGTCTTGACGTGGTCGAAGACGTTCTCCGATTCGATGACCTCGTAGCCAACTGCCTCAAAGCCGGCCGCGTCGAGCGCGGCACACAACGCGAGCCACGCCGGTGCTTCACGGTTCGCGTATGACAGCACGACGTGGCCGTCTGGCTTGAGGGCGGCATTCATCTCGCTGAAAATCTCGGTGAGCAGGCGCTCGTACACGTCGGTCTGCTCGCTGATGAGCGTCACGACCGCCTCTTCGTCGAGTTCGCCGGTTCCCATGCGGGCCCAGGCTCGGAACGGCTCGGAGAGCTCGCCGTAGTGGACGTCATCGTGGTACGGCGGGTCCGTGCAGATCAGATCCAACGACTCGTCGGGTGCGAGCAAGCGTGTACTCGAGCCGACAACGACCTGGGCGTCGACGTCGCGTCCGATCGGTCGGCGGCGACCTTCGAATGAGACGGGACCGGTGACGTTCAGGCGGCGATCGAAGCGCTCCTCGGACCAGATGGACGCCTTCTCGAGTTGCTCGAGGCGCCGCGACACGGTTCCTCGTCCCCATCCGTACGCGCCCCAGACGTTGGGCTCGGCGGCCAGGGTTGTGAAGTTGTAACGGTGGTTGGCGGTCGCTTCGTAGGCCTTTAGGTAGCGGCCATCCCACCGTGCGAGATACCCGGCCATCTCCGCGGCGCTGACGATCGCTGCCCGTAGCGCGGCGTGCACGGTGTCGTCGCCACGGCTGGCTGATCTGCTCGCTTGAAGGAGCGCTCGCAGCACGACCTGCTGACGCCTGGGGTAGAGGTCATCCCAGCGGGACATGCCGTACCGCAGCAGGTACTTGGTCTCTTCGGCCGAGCGGATCTTCGCCAGCCTGGGCTGCACGGGCCAATGGCTGTCGTTCGCTCGGGTGAGCTCGCCGGCTCTCGGCTGGTCGATCTCTCGGTCCAACGCGGAGGCACGTTCGACCAGGATCGGCAACCATCGGATGGGCCCGGCCCGATCGATCTTGCGCGTAGACCCGCAGTCGACACAGCGGAAGCAGCGATCAGCGGTTGGCCGTGAGGTCGGGTCGATGAGCCGGCGGCAGGTCGCACATCGTGTTCGCCGAGTCGCGTCGCCGAGCTGCAGGTGACCGGCCGGGCATGCGAGCCACCCCTGGCTGCCGCCGACGTCGACACGGGTCGTCAGCGTCACCAGCCCGGCGGGAAACAAGCGGACCTCCTGACCGCATGACGGGCAGTCGATCGCCGCGACCCGGAGCGTGTGAACGATCATCCCCGGGGTGCCGTCGCTGAGCCTGGTCGCGTACGCGTCGGTCAGGGTGTCGTAAACGCGGTCGTGGAGCCGGCCGGCGGCTGCTTCAAGGTCGTCCGCTGCCGGCAGCGTCAACATCGTCGCCAGGCCCTGCACCGCCCACGGGTTGATGTCCTGGGCATAGACCTGATGCTCCCGGAGCAGCGCGGCCAGTGCGATGACGCCGCCGCCGCAGAACGGGTCGGCGATCGTCAGGCGCCCCGGGATGTCGACGTTGGCAGCGTCGATCAGCGCACCGCTGACCGCTTCGGTGCGTCGGGCCCACCAGCGGTACGTAGCGATCGGCGGAAGGGCGTGCTGACGGGCCCTGACCTCGGATCGGACCTGCTGCTCGATCGCATCAACGTCGAGATGTCGCAGCACACTGCTGCGTACCCGCGTGGTTGAGCGTCTCACCATGCCCACTGTGCCTGACGTCGCCTCGGTCGCCGGGGCATTGTGCCCGCTCGCTGCGACAATGCGCCTCAGGCTGGCTGGTCGCTGAACGCCCGGGCCCGCTCGAGCCGGTCGAGGAAGGAGAGCAGCTCCTCGCACTGGTGCGGGAGCAGCTGGACGCCGGCTTCGATGTGGGACGCCAAGCCCCACGATGTCAGGTTGGCCGTTCCCAGGTAGCCGCGGCAGCCGTCAGCGACGATGAACTTGGCGTGCATCAGGGTGTGCGGCGCTGGTCGGTACCAGCGCGCCGTCACGTCGCCGGTCGTCGCCAGGTCGCCGAGCCACGCTCGCAGCCGGTTGCGGTCCACGTCGCGCTCGGATGGATGCACGATGAAGGTGGTGCGCACTCCCCGGACGGCGACGGCTGGGCCGATCACCTCGGAGAGCAGCTCGAAGCCGGCCTCGTTCCAGAACGGCCCGCCGATGACGAGGCTGTCGGTCGCCATGCGGACCAAGTCGAGCACCAGGGAGTCGAGGCGTTCGGTGGCCGCCAGCGGCACGAGCTCCCGGGGCGCTGAGAAGACGAGTCGGCCCTCTGAGTCCACGTCGGCGACGGGGTGCTCCTGAGCGGCAAGCACTTCGCAGACCGCAATCAGCTCGCCGCAGCGTCCGGGGACCGGGGCGCCGGTGTCCTTGATGACCCCGTTCTCGATCAGGGCCGCCCGCAGTGCTCCGTGGAGATCGTCGTCAACTTGTCGGATCACCCGGCTCCCATCACCCACCATCTCCGACGCGAGTTGCAGTGCTTGATCCCGGCCGCCGGCCACGGCGGCGAGCAGTTGCGCTGCTGGCACTAGCGATGCCAGGCCCGAGGTCATGCCGCTCGGGCCCGGGCCTGCTGGCGGGTCCATCGCCAGAAGCGGCGCAGCAGCTTGCGGTCCAGGTCGGCGTTCCAGGTGCGGCAACCGAACGACAGGTGAAGGCACCGGTCGCACGACGCCCACGGTCGTTGCTGGGTGCACAGCGGATCGTTGTCGCAGCGGTCGACGGCGTGCGCCGCCCGCTCGAGCCAACTCGACACCCGGCGTCGCAGCACCGTGTCGAAGGCCCCGAGGGTGAAGTCGTTGTAGTCGGCGACGTAAATCGCCGTCGTCAACGCGTCGGGCACGATCCACTCGGCCATGCTCGACTCGCCAAATCCGGTCTCGCCGTCGTCGAGGGATCGGGTCAGCGCATGCGACAGGGTGTGGACCAGTCGTCGGGCGACGCCGGCGGCGTCCGCGCCGCCGTAATCGCGGTTCATGGTGAACAGCTCGAGCAGCTGCACGCGTGCGGTGCGCTCGTCGGCGGGCTCCGCACCGTCCCACAGCCCTTCGTTGGCGAAGAACCTGGCGATCGCCAGCGCCGAGACCGTCACCAGCAGCGCTTCGGTGCGGGCCGGTACAGCGAAGATCGGGGTCTTGCCCCGGTACTGGCGGGGATGCGCGTAGCTGGCCAGGTGCGCAGCGCCGGGCTCGCGACGGCAACGCGTGTAGCCGTAGCTCGCCAGCACGATCGGGAACTGCTGGGTCATCGAGATATTGGAGATGCCGAACTCGTGCTCGGTGGACACTGCCCGCTCAAGCACCCGACGCCCGACCTCGTCGAGCCCCGGGTCGCTGGCGATCTCGTCCAGGGTGATCCGGTCGTTGATGATGCGCCGGTCGTAGAGCCCGGCCCGTTCGACGAACGTGCGATGCCCGGCGTGCTCGAGCGCCGCGGCGCCGAGGTCACCGACAGTCGCGGCGACGCCGCTCGTCGCGGGACCCTGAGCGGCCCGCGCAGCGCCGATGGCCACGTCGTCGAAGCCGAGGTCGCGCATCTGCTGCTCGCGGTCCGCCCACTCCTCTTCGGTGAACCGCGTGGAGGTGCTCGGGGCGTCGAGCTGGCCGACGCTGATCGACAGGTTCTCCTCATCCCCGAGCCACGACGAGACAGCCGCCAACCCACGGTTGGCATGGCGCTGCAGGTTGTCGTAGGTCTGCGACGCCAGGTTCAGGATCGTCAACGTCTGCGGGTACCACAAGTGCTGGTCCCTGGTCGTGTACGCCGTCCGGTACGGCGTAGCCCGTCCCGGGGTCGTGTACTGCCCGCAGTCGCAGCGTTGGAACCGCGTTGACTGGTTGAACCCGCCGCAGTTGCGGCATTTCCACGTCGACGAGCGGAACGAGCCGAGATCCTCCAAGTACACGTGGTCGGTCGAGTTGCAGTTCGAGCACCGCGGCGTGAACAGCGGGTCCATCGCGCCGCACTTGTGCGCAGTCAGGTACCGCAACTGACGCATCTTGGAGTTGCAGGTCTCGCACCGCAGCCGTCCAGCCGCCGCCGTGTCCGACACCAGCGTGTCCTGGCGAAACCACCGCTTGACGCGCCCACAGGTCGGGTTGGTGCACTCGAACGTCAACGGGTAAACGTCCCACGACACGAACTTCGGCTCGATGACGACGAACTCGTCCGGGAAGCGGGCCGGGTCGGGCAGTCCCTGTTGGTTCGGCTGCCACGCTTCGAGCTCGTGCCCGAGTTCTTCGAGCAGAACCGCGCGGTTCAGGTCGTGGACTGTCTCGCCTCGGACATGGTCGACGCGGGCGGTGAACTCGTCCTCGTGCGGGAAGACCGCTCCGGGAAGAAAGCGGAAGAGCACCTGGCTGGCTGATCGCTGCATGGTTACCTCCCTCCCCGGCGCGCCGGCGACCGTGCTGGTGCTGGCCCGGGCGGCGGCGGGGCAGGCGCGGGGAACAGACGATCCACGACCTGTTCGGCTCGGGCGCCGCCGCCGAACTCGACCGGTTCGTCGACGTCGCGCAGGCTCGACATCGCCCGGGTGCTGAACAGGTCCGTCATGTAGTCGGCCTGCCACAACTGCATCCGCTGGCGTTCGAGGTCCCAGCGCTCGATGGCGCTGTCGGCGAGCTGGGTCTCCAACGTCCCCGGGTTCACCGTCACCGGCGACGTGTACGCGTTGCGGATGCGCGCCTCGAGCTGCGGGTTCAGCATCGCGGCGTTCGTGTTCCACCACGGCCGGAACCGCCGGGTGAACACGATCCCGTCGGGGGCCACCCACCGCGCGTCGCGGGCCTCATCGTGCAGCAGCGCGGCGACGATCCCAGGCAAGGTGCGTTCGACGGCGCGGCTCGCGAACCGGTTGACCGGGACCGGCTCGACCATGCGATCAAGAGCCCGGTGGCCCGACAGGAAGCTCTGGAGCACCGAGGTCTCACGCCGGTTGTTCCGGTCGAACACAGCCGTGATCAGCCCAACGTGGGACCGACCAGCGCGTGACGTCGCTTGGATGTAGTCGGCGTAGGACGGCGGCATGCCGACGACGACTTCGAGGTTGAGCCGGGCCAGGTCGATGCCATGCGACACCAGCGACGTCCCGATGATGGACCGATGCCGCTGAGAGCGCGGAACGGCCAGGGTCGCGCCGGTGACGGCCGCGACCACGACCGCCAGGTCGCCGATCGGCGTCTCGCCGGTCAGGAACTCCCATCGGATCCGGTCGGCGCCGGCGTGCACGTACTCGTCGGACAGCTCCTGCACGTCATCGGAGAGGTTGACGCCGTGGCCCTTGTTGTTGACGTACCCGAGCGTCAGCTCGTAGTTGAACAAGGCGCCGCGCAGCGTCGACTCGTCGACAGTGATTCCCCACGACCCGAGCTTGGCGATCAGCGCCGTCGGGTCATCGAGGTGGTCGTGCACCAGATCGATCAGGTGACGCAAGATCCGTCCCGACAAGTCGACCTTCGCCGTTCCTCCGCCGGCGGGCAGCATCCCCAGGTAGAGGCGCTGCGTGTCGTCGGTGACCTGCACGTAAAAGCTGCGCTCCAGCGTCGGGCCCGGGGCAGGGAACATGCGCGGCCGCCGTCCGTACACCTGGCGGAGCTGGTCTTGGTACTGCTCGATGGTCGCAGTCGCGGCGAGCACCTTCGGCGGCAACAAGCCGGCGTGGGCGGCGAGCTCGGCGAGCAGCGTGTGGTAGTGCGACGCGAAGACGCCGAGCTCTTCTCGTACCAGGTGCAGCTCGTCTTGAATCCACAGCGCCGGCACCGGGTCGACGATCTCGCCAGCGTTGACATCGGTTGCCACCAGCGTGCAGCCGGGCACCGGGCAGTTCCCGAAGCTGAACCAGCCGTGCGCCGGGCACCGCTTCGTCGGGCCGCGGTGCACCGACGTGAACTCGCCGTTGTACGAGAACGACGTGATCTTGTCGACGGTCGAGACCACCACCGACGATTGGCACCGAAACAGTTCCTCGTCCGAGGCGTGGATCGGCAGCACGTGACTGCAGTTGCGGCATACGTGCAGCAGGCGATGCCCCGCCATGTCGACGTCGAGGCCGACGCTGTCGTCGTTCCCGCAGTTCGAGCAATGCCCGACCAGACGACGCCGGTCGCGGTCCTCGGGATCTTCGGCGGCGAAGCGGTCGAGTCCCGGCCACCATCCGTTGCGTGCCGGCGGGGCCAACCGGTTGGGCGTGTTGGCCGCTCCGACGAGGTAGCCGAGCGTGAATTCGTCGCCGGGCAAGAACTCGGCGTCGCGCACCACGTTGGCGTGGTGGAGCACGACGGCGATGCGGGCCAGCTGCTGAACGGACAGCATCCGCAGCGGGAACAGCAGCCAGGCCGAGTGCCCGAATTGCTTGCCCCGCATCCGGTCGTAGAACAACAGGGTGCAGATCAGCCCGAGGTACGCCTCGGTCTTGCCGCCTCCGGTCGGGAACCAGAGCACGTCGACGGCGTCGAGCTCGGCGCGCAGCCGCGCGTCCTTCGGGTTGGTGCGTACCGCCAGCGCTGACAGCTCGGCGACGATGTACACAAGCTGGAACAGGCGCCACGCTCCGGTGGCATCGCTCGCGGCATCGAAGGTCTGGTTGGCGAGTCGGAACGACCGCAGCAGGTTGGCGTCCCGGCCGAGCAGGTCGCAGCCGAGCTCGAATCGTTCGATCTCATCCTCGAACTGGTCTCGCAGCTCGATGAGGTAGCGCAACTCCTCGTCAGTGTCGGCGAGCTCGGTGCTCCAGCCCCGCAGAAACGTCCGCATGCCGACCGCGATCGCGTTCAGCGTCGGCATCGGGTCGGCAGCCAGGGTGCCGTAGTGCACGTCGGCGCCGGGCACGGTCGCCGGTGTGATGGTGCGCTGTTCGTGCAGCGGCAGCGTGTCCGACCAGATCCGGTCGGGACAGCCGTCGTCACCGTCGGCGACACAGCCCCGGCCCCGGCCCACAACCGTGGCTACCTCCCGGTAGCGGCAGTCCTCGTCGGCAAGCCCGAGCGGCTGTGGCACAAGGCGCCCACCGCCGGTGACGTCGACGACCAGGCGGGTGTCATATAGCGCAAGGTCTTGGAACGGCCGCTCGGGCCGATCGGTCGCGTTCGTGATCGACACCGACACCGCGTAGGCGCCGTCGACGGTCGGGACGACGGACGCGACCAGCTTCGGTTCGGGATGGTCGGGCGTCCAGTTGCTGTCCAGGCGGGCGTTGAGCGCCGTCTGGTACTCGTGCTCGTCGCCGAGCGGCGCGTTGGCGGACAGGGTCTGCGGCCCGGAGAGCCGGCGGGCCGCGTTCGCCAGCCGGTAGTGGTCGTCGACGGCTTGGCGGGCGTCTTCCAACAGCGGGTCGCCGCCGGCGATGTCGCGGCTGGTGGCGTTGGTCTCGTCGTCGCCGATCGGGATGGTGATCTCGATGGGGACGCTGCGGTTGTAGCGCCGCCAGTTGGGCGACATCCGGATCTGAGGGCGGCGTCGACGTCGCCGCCCACCGCCGCCATCATCGTCGCCTTCGGGCCGCCGGCCACGGGTCAGTCGGGCGGCCTCGTCTTGGATGGTGCCGAGCTCGGGCCACAGCTGCTGGTACAGGGCGTAGTCGACCGAGCAGGCCAGCGTGATCGTCTCGGCGTCGGTCTCGACGACGAAGTCGAGGCCGATCACCCCGGGGTTGTCGATGGCCCGCGGCGTTGCGACCCGCTCGCTCGGGTCGCCACTCTCCTCCTCATTATTGGTGGCCCCGGCTTCGTCTTCCGACGTCGTCCCGTCCGGCGGCGCCGGCGGCGTGACGGTGAAGCCGAGCACGCCGATCCGCACCTGTTGGCCCGGGTTCCACGGGTGGTAGTGGTCACACCCGTGCCGGTCGGTGAGCGCCTCGGTGACCTCGTCGACGAGCGTGTAGACGATGCCCTGCTCGAGCCGGTTGTCGGCCGTCTGCCCGGGGCGCGCGTCGACAAGCGGATGGATGGGCAGGGGTGCGGCCGGGCTGCGGACTGGCGGAGTCGCCATGGTGTTCTCCCGTTCTGGTTCGTGTAGCTCGGTCGGACACCGGCGGACAGATGCACTGCCGGCCCGACCCCGTTGTTTGCGCTACGGGATGTTTTGAGTTGTCGGCCGCCGTGGCGGTACCGCTATCCAATCCGCGTCGCGGGTCAGTGTCAACAACTTACCGTGCTTCACGGCACGATCCGACCGGCGAAGGTGACGGGGACGTCCTCCGCGTCGCCGACGCTGACGACACGACCGAGCGTGAACTCGTCGACGAGCTCTTCGGCGCTGTCGCCGACGAGCTCGGCGAGGCGGCGGACCGCCTCGTCACCACGCCGGGACCGTACCGCTGTGATCAGCTGGCCGAGCATGCGGTGCAGGTTCCGCAGCGTGTTGGCGACCTCGTAGAGCACCCGAAGGTCCGGGCAGGGCTGGCCCGCGGCGGCGAACACGGCGGCGACGTCGCCCGGTGCCTGCGGAGCGATGGTGCGGCCCGACGCCCAGTGCTCGATCTGGCCAGGGGCTTCGGCTCCGGCTTGTCGGACCCGTCCGACGGCCGCGGCACGGGTCGCGCTCGTCTTCAGCACCTGACGTGCGGCTCGCCGGAACTGGGCGAGCAGGGCGTCGAGCGCGGCCACGTCGGCGTTGGCGTGCACGGCGGCGACGAGTCGGCTATGTACGGTCCCGGTCCCGTCGCCGGCTGGGATGACGATCTCGTCACCGGGGCTCAGGTCGCCGACCCGGGTGTCCTGGTGGCCGCCGGCGGTGACAGCCAGCACCGGGTAGTCGCCGTCGGCATCTGGCACCCACCAAGTGCCGCCGCCTTCGAGCCGCACCGGGATGCAGGTTCGGGCTCCGACGGGGACGGCTCGCCCCTGGCCCGTCTCGGTGTCCCGCTCGTCGACGGCTGCCATCGCTCGGTCGAGGACGGCCCCCAGGCCGAGGTCGGGGAGCGTCATCGTCGACAGCGTTGCGGCGCTGGCCTCGGTCTCGGCCGCCAATTCGGGTACCGGCACCGGCGTGCTCGCTGGCGGCATGGCACCGAAGGCTCGGGCGGCGTCGTCACGCCAACGGTCGACGTGCTCCGCCCACCGGGTCGCTGCGCGGTGCAGCATTCGGGCCTCCGGCCGGTACACGAGCACGTGGATCTCGGTGGCTTCCCCGGCGACCAGCAGCGGGAACATATACGGCGGCGGGGAACCGGCGACGATCTCCATGCCCGCCCGGCTCCATGGGAGCTGCTGACCGAAGCGCATCACTGACGTTCGGGCCTTCACCCGGTCCCACAGCTCGACCTGGACATCAGTTCGCCGCTCGTTGGTCAGCGTCGCTTCCAGTGCGGTAGCAGCAGCGCGGGTGGGACAGCGGATGAGGATCGGCTCGTCGCTGGAGCGGTCGAGCCGTTCGAGGAGCGCCCACAGCGCGGCGAGCTTGGGCTGGTCGTCGTCGAGGTAGCGCCATAGGGACCGGGCGGCGGTGACGAGCTGACCCCAGCGGGCGGTCCTCCAACTTCGCCACGCCGGCGGGACGTAGAACTCTCGGTCGAGCTGACGCACCAGCACGCGCGGGCTCTGCACCTGTGGGGCCGGGTCCAGCGCGGCGGCGGTTCGGTAGTCGTCTGGGTGTGCGAGCAGCCGGGCCCCGTCGCGGATCAGGCTCGCCGGTCGGGCGACGGCGAAGGGCAGCGGGCCGTCCGGGGTCGCTGCCAGCGCCTCGAACCCGTCGGCGAGCGCCTCGTCGATGCCGTCGTGGCGGATCTCGTGCAGCTGCACGGCGGGTGCGTGACGGTGCAGCAGCACCGCGGTGGACAGCGGGCTGTCGGCAACGGGCCGGGTGCCGAGCTCGTCGGCGATCTCGCCACAGTCAGCCCAGGTCAACGGCAGCACGAGCGGCTCCTCCCCGTGTTCTCGGACCAGGTCGACGATCTGCTCGTCGCCCAAGCGGGCGAGCACGGCGATCGCCGTAGTGTGATGGTCGGCAGCCCATCGCAGTGCCGCGATCCGAGCGTCGAGGCTCGTGATCGACGTGGCATCCAGCACCATCAGGCCCGGCCCGGCGCCTCGCAGGCTCGGCCAGCCTACGCGGGTGTTCAGGTACAGCAGCGACTGGTTGATGTCGTCGGGCTCGTGACCGTGGGCGGGCTGGATGCTGCCGTCGCGCCGGACCCGATGAGCTTTGAGCGGGTTGCCTTCGTGCAGGCCAAGCCGGCGGTAACCCTGGACGCCGAGCGCCCGGAGTCGGCCGGTCAGGTTGATGTCGCTCGCGACGACGGTGATCGGGCCGTCGAACCACACGGGCGCCCGGCGGCACAGCAGCTGGGCGGCGATCCCGGTGAGCAGGGCGACCTGCTGGCGGCCTTGCGGTAGCTGGACGATGACGGCCCGTCGCCCACCCGATCCGAGCACGTGGCGGGTGAGCACGGCAATGATCTCGTCGATTGCCGTCACCCGGACGGGAACGCCGTGGTCGAGCAGCGTCACCTCCGCGAAGCGCTCGAGGGCCTCGTCGGGCGCGGCGGGTATGAGCCTGTCGAAGAGACTCCGCTTGGCGTCGTCGCCACAACTGCCCTGGCGCCCGAGCCCGCTTTGCGTCATGCCCACCGTCCGCTGTCGCACCTCGCCCGGTGCGACATCCGCTGAACGCTACCGCCCGGGTATGACGCTCCGGCCGGGACGCAGTCACTCAGACAGCGCCTGACGCTCGGTGCCAGCACCGTTCGGGTCGCCAGTATCGGGCGAGTTGCAGAGTGCCTTCGCCCGCGAACGCCTCAAAACAGATATCAGAACTCTCTTTGACCTCGGAGCCGATCGAGCGGCTCGTCATTTATGGCGACGGCCCGTCGAGGACATTGCCAAGCGACTCGGCGACGGCTTCGTCCGCGGCCTGCAGGGCGTGGGCGTAGACGCGAAGCGTCATCGCCGGATCGGCGTGGCCGAGGCGTTGCGCGACCGTCCGCACGTCGTGGCCACCACCGATGGCGACGGTTGCCGAGAAGTGCCGGAGGTCATGGAGCCGCCACTTCTTGTCGATCCCCGACAGTTCTCGGGCTCGACGCCACCACCACCCGATCCGGTCCGGATGTGGCGGGTCTTCGCCGAGGTTGAACAGATAGGGACCGAACTCCGCGTACTCACCCTGCAACTTCCGCCACACTCGGACCGTTTCTTTGTCGAGCGTGAGAGTGTGCCGCTCAGCCGTCTTCGTGGGCGCGTCAACCAGTGTCGTCACATCCCCATTCCTAATGACGTGAATCGACGAATCGACCGTCAGCGCCGACCCACGAAGGTCGGTCCACTGCAGCGCTGCGAGCTCGGCCCGCCGAGCACCGGCCACCGCCGCCACCCGTATCGCCAGCCCTGCCAACGGATCGAAGCTCGCCGCCGCTGCGATGGCGGCGACCGCCACCTCAGGCGACATCACCTCTCGTGGCGCTCGCTTTCTACGGGGCGGCCGTGCCAGCGCCGCGGGGTTCGTGCTGATCCATCCCCACACCACCGCCTGATGCAGTGCGGCTCGGACCACCACAAGGCGGTTGTGAATCGCGTACTCGCCGAAGCCTGCCCGACGCATACGGGTCAGCCATCGGTCCACATCGGCAACGCCGAGGCGGGCGATCGCCATGTTGACGATCGGGTCTTTCTCGACCTGACGGACCCGGCTCTCCTGGTCGCGCAGGCTCGCCGGTGTGTACGAACCCTCGTTGTGGTCAAGCCATGCGCGCAGCACGTCGCCGACCGTCCGCCCACCGGCGCTACGTCGAGGCGTCGCCTCGAGCTTGGCCGCCTCCCGTAGCGCGTCACGCTTGGTTCCGCGCACCGTAATCGCCACCTGCGTAGGCCGGCCGTCGTCGTTGCGGCCGGTGAACATTCGCACCTGCCACACCCCAGGGGCCCGTTCGCGGACGGTTGCCATCGCCGCGAGCCTAGCGAGGTTGTAGGACAGGAACTAGGACAGCCGCCTTCTTGATCTTTGAAGGGCCGGCCCAGTCGCGTGCCGTGCCGTCCCAGGACCCAGGCAAATGCCCAGGTCAACTAAGGAATATGCACCCCTGAGATGGCGCGTGCGACGACCAGCCGCTGGATCTCGGAGGTCCCCTCGAAGATCGTGTAGATCTTGGCGTCCCGGTGCCACCGCTCGACCGGGTACTCGCGCGTGTAGCCGTAGCCGCCGAGGATCTGGATCGCCTCCTCGGTGACCTTCACCGCCACCTCGCCCGCCTTCAGCTTGCTCATCGAGCCCTCGCCGCTCTCGAACCGCTTCCGGGTGGCGGCCATCCAGCAGGCGCGCCACACCAGCAGCCGGGCGGCGTCGATCTCCATCTTCATGTCGGCGAGCTTGAACGCGATCCCCTGGTTCTCGATGATCGGCCGGCCGAACGCCTGCCGCTCCTTCGCGTAGTCGAGCGCGTACTCGTAGGCGGCGCGGGCGATGCCGAGCGCCTGCGCGCCGACGAGCGGACGGCTGGCCTCGAAGGTGCTCATGGCGGCCTGGGTCTTGGTGCTCTTGCCCTCGCGGGCGCGCGCCAGGCGCTGGTCGAGCTTCTCCTTGCCGCCGAGGAGGCAGCGCCCGGGGACGCGCACGTCCTCGAGGACCACCTCACCGGTGTGGCTGGCCCGGATGCCGTGCTTCTTGTACTTCTGGCCGGCCCGCAGGCCCGGCGTGCCGGGCGGCACGACGAAGCTGGCCTGCCCCCGCGCCTTCAGCTCGGGGTCGACGGCGGCGACGATCACGTGCACGTCGGCGATCCCGCCGTTGGTGATCCAGGCCTTGGTCCCGTTCAGGACCCACTCGTCCTTGGCCTCGTCGTAGACGGCCCGGGTGCGCAGGTTGGCGACGTCGCTGCCGGCGTCGGCCTCGCTGACCGCGAAGGCGCCGAGCTGGATCTTGTCGGTTGTGCCGAAGCACTGCGGCACCCACTCCGCGACCTGCTCGGGGGTCCCGTTGCCGACGATGCCGGACACGGCGAGCGTGGACCCGAAGATGGAGAGGGTGATGCCGGCGTCGCCCCAGCACATCTCCTCGCTCACGATCGGGAACGTGATGCCAGTGGGGTCACCGAAGGCGTTGGCGATGAACTCCCACGAGTAGAGGCCGATCTTGGCGGCCTCCTCGATGATCGGCCACGGCGTCTCCTCCCGCTCGTCCCACTCGTGGGCGGCGGGCCGGATGACGTCCTCGGCGAAGTCGTGGACCCATTTCTGGATCTGGAGCTGGTCCTCGTTGAGGTCGAGCGTGAAGTCGGCCACTGCCTGCCTCCTCGTCGAGCCGAGCGGTCCGGGCGCTCGCTGCAAGTTACCGGCTGGTAACCAGGCTAGCACGCGCCGGGTCCCCGAGCCGGGGTCGGGCCGGGCTCAGGTGGTCGTGGTGGAGGAGGCGGTGCTGGTGGAGGGCAGCACGGTGCCGGTGACCGTGACGTCCTGGGACGCCTGGCGCCCGCCGCTGCTGGTCGCAGTCAGGCGGAAGGTGTGCCCGGTGGGCGGGCAGTGGAAGGCGACGGTGCGGGAGTTCGCGGGCTGGAAGGTGCCGATCGACGACCCGTTGTCGCTGATCGCCACGCTCACCGCGTTCTGGACCTGCCAGCTCAGCTGCACGGTCGACCCGGGGAGGCAGCTGGGGCTGGTGGGGGTGGCGCTGAAGCTGAGGATCTGCGGGCC
>Ga0102924_1004189_pt1 | contig 14723 bp, 12 predicted proteins | sample PaiPotPPM11metaG_FD_80116 | JGI IMG/M metagenome (GOLD analysis project Ga0102924, IMG submission 80116) | Iron sulfur acid spring bacterial and archeal communities from Banff, Canada, to study Microbial Dark Matter (Phase II) - Paint Pots PPM... ... | reverse complement strand
TGGCTGCAGCGCCACCCGCGCTTTCATGTCCACTTCACCCCCACCAGTTCATCCTGGCTGAACATGGTGGAGCGCTTCTTCCGCGACCTCACCCAGAACCGCCTGCGGCGCGGCGTCTTCCGCCACGTCTCCGATCTCATCCTGACCATCTATGAACATCTGGACCGCCACAACCAAGCACCCAAGCCGTTCATCTGGACCGCCTCCGCCAATGACATCCTCGCCAAGGTCAGTCGCGCTCGCGCCACCCTGCACAATAATGCTTGAAGTGTTAGCCGCACTACACTAGCCGCGGTTCGCCGATGCGCTGCAAATCATCACAACCCACACTCGTGTCTCATTGTAGAGTACATGCTGGGTGCGGCGGCCAATCGGGGATGGCGCGAACTTCAGCTTCGACCTCTGCAAAGGCCTCGACCGGTGGCGAGATGGCGAATGGCATTACCTCATCTCAAGTTTGTTCTTTCAAGTGCGTTGTTGCGCCGAGTATGGGCACGAAAACAACCCGACCTCACCATATGGGGAACTACGCACGCGTAATGGCGATCGTGGCTTCGTTCAAAGCTCGGCTCTCCAAAATATAAATTGAGTATGCAAGGGATCCTTCAGGTTCGCATGGACTCTGCCCGCTTGTGGGGCAAGGCGTTGCTCGCCATTTCTGGCCGACCGGTGATCTCATACAATATAGAGCGGTTACGCCGGGCGCAAACGCTGACCGGCATTGTGGTGGCTACCTCAACTGCGCCCGCAGACGATGCGATCGAAGACTGGGCTGCTAGCGAGGGCTTGGCAGTTTTCCGCGGTCATCCGAAAGATGTCCTTGATCGCATTTACCGCTGCGCCCATCATTTTGGCCTTTCCGAGTTTGCCAAGTTTACCGCGGACAACCCCCTGATCGACCCTGCCGTGGTGGATCAAGTTGTAGGTTATTATCTGGCCCACCCGGGCGAGTATAACTACGTAAGCAATAATCATCCTGCTACATGGCAAGATGGACAACAGGTTGAAGTTATCTCGCTGCCTGCCCTCAATGCCTCTTGGCAGGAAGCAAGTCGGCCGTTCCAGAGGGAGCACGTCACGCCCTTCATTTGGGATCAGCCTCATCGTTTCCGTCTGGCCAATGTTGCGCGCAGGACGGACGACTGGTACCGTCAGTACCGCTGGACGCTGGACTACCCTGAAGATTTCCACTTTGTGCGCCGGGTATACGAGGAGTTATATCCAGCATCGCCCACGTTCGACACCATCGAGTTGATGCGCTTTCTTGACGCCAGGCCAGATATTACCGCCCTGAACGCCGCTCGGCGGGGCGAGGTCTGGTATGCAGCCAATTCCAGCGAGCTTCAAACCTATGGAATGATCGACAAGGGGGAAGAGTGAGTGTTTCCGCTGCCGTAAAAATCAGGGGCCGCTGGGTAGGTCCCGGCCATCCCGTTTACATCATTGCGGAGGCGGGCGTCAACCACAACGGCGACTTGGCGACGGCCTGCCGACTGGTCGACGTCGCCGCCGAAGCGGGTGCCGATGCGGTTAAGTTCCAAACCTTCAAGGCGGAGAACCTCGCCACTCTCACCGCGCCCAAGGCGAATTATCAGCGCTCCACGACTGACCCAGCGGAAAGCCAACTCCAGATGCTGCGCGGGCTGGAACTGTCAGCAGCGCAGTTCGGGGAATTGCGGGACTACTGTCATGAGTGCGACATAGAGTTTCTTTCCACGCCGTTTGACGAGGCGAGCGCGGACCTTTTAGAGGCGCTGGATGTGCCGGCTTACAAAGTCCCGTCAGGTGAAATCACCAACTTGGGCCTCCTGTGTCACATTGCCGGCAAAGCGCGGCCGCTGATCCTGTCCACCGGAATGGCAACCTTGGCCGAGGTGGAGACAGCGCTCGATACGGCAAGCGCAGCCGGGAACGGTGAAGTCATTCTGCTCCATTGTGTGAGCAGTTACCCGGCCCCGCCCAACGAGGCCAATCTCCGCGCTATGCAGACGCTTACTCGTGCCTTTCGCGTTCCGGTAGGATTTTCCGATCACACCCTTGGATTGGAGGTGGCGCTGGCCGCCGTCGCGCTAGGCGCCTGCGTGGTGGAGAAGCACTTCACGCTGGATCGCACGCTTCCCGGACCGGATCATGCAGCCTCTTTGACACCCCTGGAGTTGAGACAACTAGTTGCTGCGATTCGCAACGTCGAGGCGGCCCTCGGGGACGGTTGCAAACGGCCCACACCCTCGGAGGCCGACACTCGTATGGTGGCGCGCAAAAGCGTCACACTGTTGGCGGATTTGGAGGAGGGGCGGGTGCTGGAGCCGTTCATGCTTGGCCTGCGCCGTCCCGGCAACGGCATTGCTCCCGCGGAGATGGGACGGGTGGTCGGACGGCGACTCAGTACGGGCGCGATGGCGGGTACGACCCTCACTTGGGAGATGCTGACGTGAGGCGCAGCATCGGCATCGTCACGACGTCGCGAGCAGACTATGGCATCTACCAATCGCTGCTGCGGCGCATTCATGCCGATCCGACACTGGAGCTGCGTGTGTTCGTCAGCGGCATGCATTTGTCGCCGGAGTTTGGCGCGACGGTCGGTGACATCGAACGTGACGGCTTCCCGATCACCGCTCGTGTCGAGATGCTGCTGTCCTCGGACACCCCACAGGCCATCAGCAAGGCGATCGGGCTAGGAATCCTCGGCTTCGCGCAGGCGCTTGAGCACAACCGGCCGGACATGCTGGTATTGATGGGCGACCGCTTCGACATGTTTGCCGCTGCTGTGGCTGCCGTTCCATTCGGTCTACCGCTGGTTCACATTCATGGTGGTGAGATCACGGAAGCGGCGATTGACGACGTCTTGCGACATGCATGCACGAAGATGAGTCATCTCCATTTTCCGGCGACCCATGCGTATGCCAACCGCCTCATACAGATGGGTGAGGAACCTTGGCGCATCACCGTGGCGGGCGCACCCGCACTCGACGATCTGGAGGAAGCCAACCCGGGTGAGAACGAGGTTGCAGCGGCGGTACACCTTGATGCCGAGGCACTGGCTCAGGCGCTACTCGTCACCTACCATCCAGTGACCCTCGAATCGGGTGACGCCGCCCGCCAGATCGGCAACCTGCTGGATGCGCTGCGGACCACGGGGCGAACGGTCATCTTCACCTCCCCGAACGCCGACACCGGCGGGCGAGCCCTCGTGCACCGCATCCGCGACTTCAGTAATACCTACCCGCACGCACGGGTGGTTGCGAATCTGGGGCGAGCCCTCTACTTCGGCCTTATGCGGCGGGTCGCAGCCATGGTGGGCAACTCCTCGAGCGGTGTTATCGAAGCTGCTTCGTTCGGATTGCCAGTGGTCAATGTTGGGAACCGCCAGCGAGGACGACTGCGTACCTGCAACGTCATTGACTGCGGCTATGGCCGGGAAGACATTACACGGGCAATGGAACGCGCCCTGTCCCCTGAGTTCCGTCACAGCCTGCGAGGCCTTGTCAATCCTTACGGGGATGGGCACGCTGCGGAACGCATCGTGCAGGTTCTCAAACATGCCACCCTCGGAGAAGCCTTGCTGAAGAAGTTATTTTGCGATCACGAGCTGCCGATAGCGGCAGCACAAGCGAGCTAGGTACGCCAGCGGCAGTTTGTGAATCACGAACCCCAACAACGAGACCCTATCTTGCGACCGAATCCAAGCATCGATCTTCTGCTGGTCGGTCCCGACACCACGTTGCGTGCGATCATGGAAACGATCGACGCCAACGCGTGCGGCATCGCATTGGTGGTGGACCCGGAACAGCGGTTGCTCGGCACGCTGACCGACGGCGACCTACGACGCGCGCTGTTGTGCGGATCCGATCTGGCTACCCCCGGCCGCCAGCTGCTGGAAAGCAAAGGCCCTCCCGCTCCGATCACCGCGCCCCTCACGATGCCGGAAAACGAGCAGTTGGAGCAGATGCAGCGCTACGGACTGCGCCACATCCCTCTTCTTGACAAAGAGAACCGCGTGGTGGGCCTGGCGCGACTCGAAGATTTCCTAAATGCACCGCAACTTCTTGGCGCGATGGTCATGGCGGGCGGTTTCGGCAAGCGACTTCATCCGTTGACGGAAAACACGCCGAAGCCACTGTTGCCGGTGGGAGACCGGCCACTGCTTGAGCGTCTGGTGGACCAGTTGCGTGAAGCCGGCATCCGCCAGGTCAAGATCGCCACGCACTTCCAAGGCGACCGCATTAAAAGCCACTTTGGCGATGGGAGCCGAGTTGGGGTCAACATCGATTATTTGGCCGAGAAAATTCCACTCGGTACCGCGGGGGCCCTCGGATTGATCGATCCTCCCCCGGAGACGTTGCTGGTCATCAACGGCGACATCCTTACCCAGCTCGACTTTCGCGCGATGTTTACTTTTCACCGCGAGTGTGGCGCCTCCATGACGGTGGCTGTCAAGCAGTACTCGGTGGACGTGCCCTACGGGGTGGTGCAGCTAGACGGAATCCACATCCGCGATATTGCCGAAAAACCTACACAGCGGTTCTTTGTGTTGGCCGGAATCTATCTCTTAGAACCACTCGTGTGGCGGTATCTGGTATGCGGCGAACATTGTGATATGCCCAACCTCATCAAAAGACTGGTTGCCGAAAACGAAAGGGTAGTCAGCTTCCCGATTAGGGAATACTGGCTGGACATCGGGCAGCTCGACGACTATAAACGTGCCACGGCCGACGTGGCTGCGGGTCGGTTCTGAAAGGAAGGGTAGATTTGGCACTCACACTCGTGACGGGGGCAGCGGGGTACATCGGCGCCGCGGCGGTTCAAGAACTGCTGCAGGCGGGAAAGGCTGTGCGAGCCCTCGATTGTCTGAATGTAGGGGGCGAGTCCCTGCTCAGTTTTTGGGGACATCCCAAGCTGGAGTTCCTTCGTGGGGACATCACCGACGAGGGACTGAGACGGAAGGCATTGGTTGACGTCGAGTCAGTGGTGCACTTGGCTGCCATGGTCGGCGATCCAGCCTGCAAGCAACAGCCGGAGTTGGCTCGCCGTATTAATTTAGAGGCGAGTTGCCAACTTGGGGAAGAGGCGAGGGCTGCGGGGGTGCTGAATTTCATCTTCGTTTCGACCTGCAGTAATTACGGCCTCTCCGACCCAAACACCCTCGCCAGCGAAGAGTCGCCACTCCGCCCGCTGTCCCTGTACGCCGAAACCAAGGTGGCGGTCGAACAATATTTATTGGAGCGGTCGGACGGAATGGCCGTCACGGTCCTCCGCCTGGCAACCGTATACGGGGTGGCGCCGCGCATGCGTTTCGACCTGACCGTCAATGAGTTCGCGCGCGATGCCGTGCTGCGAGGCCAAATTCAGATCTATGGCGAGCAGCATTACCGGCCGTATGTCCACGTCCGGGATGTGGCGCGGGCGATTGTAACCGTGTTGGCCAGCCCCGATTCGGTGCGGCGGGGGCAGATTTTTAACGTTGGCGACACGGAAGAGAACTACTCGAAGCGAGCCTTGGGACGCCTGCTTCAGGAGCGTCTTCCAAACTTGAAAATTGACTATGTCGCGAGTGGACCGGATCCCCGCAGTTACCGGGTCAACTTCGGAAAAATCCGCTCGGTCCTTGGCTTCGCGCCACGCTATCGGGTGCCGGACGGCATGGATCAGGTCATCTCGCTGGTCCGATCAGGTATTCCCACCGATCCGTATGAAGCGCGCTGGCGCAACACGTGAACACCGGTTCCACCAACATGGCTGAGTCTGGGGTCGGCCGTGCGATGGCTTCCATCGGCGGCCAAGAGTGAGCGTGTCTGCGCCCACAAAGGTCGTGGGGATCGGAGCGGGCGGCCATGCAAAAGTTCTGATTGAGACACTGTGGCTCGCCGGACTATTCGAAGTTTGGGGTCTGCTGGCTGCAGATCCCATTATTCGAGGGAACCTAATTATGGGTATACCGGTACGGGGAGACGACACACTCCTGCCGGAGATTTGGAAGCTAGGCATCCGCCACGCTTTTATGGGGATCGGCAGCATCCGTCCCGACCCCCTGCGACGAGAGTTGTTTGACCGGGCACAGAAAGTTGGGTTGGAGATGATTCAGGTCATTCATCCCACGGCAGTCATTTCCACGAGCGCCCTCCTCGGTCACGGAACCGTGGTGATGGCTGGGGCGATCATCAATGCGGGAGCTCAGATCGGTGACAATGTAATTGTGAACACCGCCGCAGTGATCGAACACGATTGCATGGTGGGCGACCATGCGCACGTTGCTACGGGCGCCGTTCTGGCAGGCGGCGTGAGGGTATTACCAGGGGCGCACATTGGCGCGGGAGCGACAGTGCGACAGGGAATCACAGTCCATGCCGCGGCGCTGGTTGGGGCAGGAGCCGTGGTGGTCAGAGATGTACCCCCCGGCGTTGTTGTTGTCGGTAATCCCGCGCGCGCCTTGCAAGGTGGCCTTCACCCGCGCAGCTGATGATGATTGGGCGCAACGATTCGGGAATACTGTGATCAAGCCACCATCCTGGTGTGGGTGTGGATGGCAACAAATCGCCCGGCGCAGAATAGCGCGCCACACGGCGTTGGCCGCCAACTCCCGGATTCCAGGTCAGCTCCCGAAGCAGAAAATGGACCGCCTATGCCGAATGGAAAGAACATTCATGGAATGGGATCCGTTATGAGCGTTGCCAAGCCGATTCCCTTAAGCGTTCCGGTGCTGCGTGGGAACGAACTGGCCTATCTGCGGGAGTGCGTCGAAACCAACTGGATCTCCTATGCAGGCCCTTTTGTCCCACGTTTCGAGCAAGCGATGGCGACCTTTGTGGGTACTCGCTTCGCGACGGCCGTGAACAGCGGCACGGCAGCGTTGCATCTGGCGCTGCTGGTCAGCGGCGTACGGCCGGGGGACGAAGTTCTGGTCCCCAGCCTGACCTTCATCGCGCCGGTGAACGCCATCCGCTACTGCCAGGCCCATCCCGTGTTCATGGATGTGGAACCCCGCTTTCGGCAGATGGACCCTGAGAAGGTGAAGGATTTTCTTGAGAAAGAATGCAGCACGGTCGATGGAAGGCTTGTCAACCGGCGTTCGAGGCGCCCGGTGACGGCGCTTCTGCCCGTACACATTTTGGGCCATCCGGTCGAGATGGATCCAATTCTAGAACTGGCGCGGCGTTTCGATCTCCGAGTCATCGAGGATGCGACCGAGAGCCTGGGGGCCACGTACCACGGACGGCAAACGGGTTCGCTGGGCGACATCGCGTGCTTCAGTTTCAACGGCAACAAGATCATTACCACCGGCGGGGGAGGGATGATCACGACTGACCGTCAGGACTGGGCGGACAGAGCGAAGCATCTGAGCACCCAAGCGAAAAGTGACGCATTTGAGTATTTTCATGACGAGGTCGGCTACAACTACCGGCTGACGAATCTGCAGGCCGCGGTCGGCTTGGCCCAAATGGAATACCTGCCGGAGTACGTTCGTCTCAAGCGATCCATCGCTGACCGTTATGCGCAACAGTTGGCCGGCGTGGGCGGGCTCGCGCTACCGCTGGAAGCGTCCACAGCGCGTTCGACCTACTGGCTGTATACCGTCGCCATCGAAGCGCAGCGCTACGGCATGGACGCGCGCCAGGCCGTGGCCCGCTTGCGTGCTGAGAACATTGAAGCCCGGCCGCTGTGGGGGCCGGCGCACCAGCAGGCCGCCTTTCGTGAATGCCAAAGTTACCGAATCGAAGTGGCAACACGGCTTTTCCAAGAGTGTCTCAGTTTGCCGTGTTCGGTATGCTTGACAGTCGAAGAACTAGGAAGAGTGACTGAAACCATACGGCGAGGTTCCGCCAGCAACAACCAGACTCGACTCATGCCAACGTTGCGAAAATAACTTATCGAAACCGTTCTGTAAAAGCGGATCGAGTGACGGGCACCGGCTGATTGTACCGGAAGACGGTCTCACAAATGGCGATTGCCGTGCTGCTCCCTCGCCCTAAGTTCACCTTTGTCGATTCATTCTAGAATTAACCGCGTTGTCGTCCTGTTGGAGTTCGCGCCCTCGCCGCGGGAGGTGAACTACTATGGCGGGGTTGACATCCTTCGCCGTAACGGATTCCAAGCGGAAGTCTGGGATCTCAGTCGGGCTGTGAATCACCGCGTGGGCGGAGGCCTAGCAGTACCAGACATCGATGGGCCCCTTAGAACGTTTCGAGAGGCAGCGGATGCCTGCGAAGCTCTGGCACAACTCCACTCCTCTTGTTTCGTGGTTGCCAATTTTGGATACGGCCGACGCTCACTCCGCCTATTCCAATCGCTCTCCCGCAGCCGGGCGAACTACGGTCTTACGGCACTGGGAATGCTGCCTCGTCCCGTGTTGCGGGACCGCTGGGGTACTCTGTGGACACGGACCGCAGGCCAGAATGTGGATACCTTGGTCCACCGCATCCCACCTGCTTGGTTAGGTGTCCGACCAGCGCGGCTGATGCTTCGTAGCGGAGCCGCACCGTATCCCCATCCAGGAGTCAGCGACTCGACCGAGCAGCTTTGGGTACACGCACTAGACTATGATACATACCTGCAGGAACAGCAGCACTTTGCGGAAGAAATGAGTGAGCCGAGCGCGGTCTTTCTAGATAATGGCATGACGTCTCATCCCGACTACGCGCACTTAGTCCGGAAGCCCATTGGCAGTCCCGCAGACTATTATTCGTCACTCTTCCGGATGTTTGACCAAGTCGAGAGCCGGCTCGGGCTCAAGGTTGTTATAGCCGGGCATCCCCGTTGCAATTATGACCAACTTAGCCACATTTTTAAGAGTCGACCTGTCATACAAGATCAGACCGCGTCGCTCGTGCGTCAGTCTAGCCTAGTGCTCCTGCACTGCAGCACCGCTGTGAACTTCGCAGTGCTGTTTGAACGGCCCCTAATATTTGTCACAACCGACACCATCGACTCCACGGAGCATGGCGCGAGTATCCAAGCCTTGGCCAAAGAATTTGGCAAACGTCCGTTGAACGTAGACCGGAAAACCATCTTTGCCTCCCACCAAGACCTCGAGGTCTTGCCTCAAATCTACCGGGAGTACCGCGAACGCTACATCAAGACAGCCGGCTCCCCGGAACTGCCGGCGTGGCAAATCATTGCCGACCGCCTGCTCACGCTGGAAACTCGGGAGCCACCAAGACCTACGGCAGAAGCAAACGAATCGCAGTCGGAAATGACGGACATGGAAGGGCGGTCAGTGGAACGTGTCAACTAAGCCGCATATTACTACCCTTCCGCAAGCGTCCCTCCGACGACGCTATTTCTTTAAACTCGGCTCAAATGCAGTTAACTTAGCAGTAAACATCGGTACCCAGGCCATCATTCCGCGAGGATTGGGTCCCCAGGCCTACGGCGATTTTAATTACCTGACCAGCTTCTTTAATCAAGTGGTGACATTCCTTGACATGGGTAGTTCGATGGGCTTCGACACGAAGCTGGCGCGTCGCCCTTACGAACGAGGGCTGGTCAGGTTTTTTGGTGGGGTCACCGCGGGTGTGTGCATTACGGTGTTAACGTTCGTCTTTGTCGCACTTTCGACGTCTCAATGGCAGAATATCTGGCTGGGGCAGTTGCCTCGCTTCATCTGGCTGGCCGCGGTATGGGGACTGTTGAGTTGGATCGTCAAGGTCCTGACCGGCATGGCTGACGCGTATGGTGTCACGGTACCGGTGGAACTGGCCCGCATGATGCAAAGAATCATGGGACTCGGTCTGGTGGTCGCGCTCTATTTTTCGCATCATTTCAATCTTACGGCCTTGTTCATCGCTTACTACGTTGTCTTGATCTTCTTGATCGGCACCTTTGCGGCCATCATCGCGCGGAGCGGCCATTCGGTTTTGGGCGAGCGGATCACCTGGCTCCAGACGAAAGCCTATTCCGGGGAGTTTTACGGGTATACCCACCCGCTGCTGGTTTTTGCGCTTGTGGGCATGACTGCAGGAATTCTTGATCGCTGGCTCCTGCAGCGGTTCGCCGGAAGCGCCCAGCAAGGGTATTACGGTTTGGCGTATCAGGTGGGAGCGGCCTGTTTTGTCTTCACAAGCGCGATGACGCCGCTCTTCATTCGTGAATTCTCAATCGCGTTTGGGCGTGAGGATCTGGCGGCAATGCAAACCCTTTTCTCCCGCTTTATCCCGATGTTTTACGCCCTTGCAGCCTACTTTTGCTGTTTTGTTGCGGTGGAGTCGCGAGCTGTCGTGAACCTGTTCGGCGGCAAAGATTTCACTCGCGCCGCAGGAACGCTTGCGGTCATGGCCTTCTATCCCATGCATCAGACGTACGGGCAGTTGTGCAGCTCAGTCTTTTATGCGACCGGCAAAACGCGACTGTTTCGCAACATCACCGTGCCCCTGCTATTGCTCGGACTCCCCGCAAGTTTTTTTCTGCTGGCCCCCGCGAGGTTGCTGGGTGCGGGTGCTGGAGCCACCGGTCTGGCTATCAAAATGGTGGCGATTCAAGTGGTGGGCGTTAACCTCCAGCTTTATTTCAATACCAGATATCTCGTCTTGTCCTTCCGATCGTTTGTCGGCCATCAGGTTCTCTGCGCCGGCAGCCTCTTCTTGATCGCCAGCGGGGCAGGACGGGCAGTCGAAACTCTGGGATTTCTCCGGACCCATGAGCTGGCCGGATTTGTGGCCGCCGGTATATTGTACAGTGCCGCCGTTGGTGCGTTGTTCGTCGCCGTGCCCTGGCTAGTCGGCTTGAGGCGAGCCGACCTGTCCCGGTGGTTTGCTGCTTTCCTCAATTCTGCACGTCTATCATTCTGATGCAGGCGTCGCGCACGATCGGGAATAATTTAAACAGCCAGTGCCCGAGAGGGCGACAGGAAACGGTAGACAGATTGTTGGGACACAATCGCTAAGTTCGATGCCCCTATACAGCACCAACTTCTATAAAAGTATTCAACCGGTGGCTCGGTCGTCGGCTCATGCCATTCTGCCGATCATCCTTGACCTGCTGAATGTTCGTTCGGCCGTTGATGTCGGCTGTGGGACGGCTGATTGGCTTGCGGAATTGCGGCAACGCGGGGTGGAGCGCGTCGTTGGCATCGACGGTCCGTACGTCCTCCCTGAAATGCTGCAAATTCCCCGCGGATGCTTCATTTCTGCGGACCTCACGGAACCCATTGTCTTGGACGACACCTTCGATCTTGTCTTATCGCTTGAGGTAGCCGAGCATTTGCCTGAGCGATCAAGCGGCACATTTGTCGATTCGCTCGTTGCTCTCGGCCCAGCAATCCTCTTCTCCGCGGCCATTCCGTGTCAGCGAGGCCACCGGCACCTGAACGAACAGTGGCCTGAGTATTGGGCTGACCTCTTCGAAGACCACGGCTATGTCACGGTTGACTGCGTCAGACCGGAAGTCTGGAGGCGGCCGGAAGTGGGATGGTACTATGCCCAGAATTCTTTGCTGTTTGTTCGGGAAGCCATGCTGGCTGACAATCCGCGTCTGAGCAAGGCATGGCGCAATACCCGACGTGAACAGCTCGCACTGGTCCACCCGGGATTATGGAAGCTTGCGGCGGACCCTGATGCGGCGCCGCTGGACAGACTGCTGTCGCTGCTTCCACGATCGGCACTCAGGGCGATAACCAAACGCGTTCAACGAATCCAGGAAAAGACAACTTAAACATCACCGAATGAGCATGGGGCTCCGGAATGGGAAGTCGCGATCCGCAAATAGAGAGACCACGGGCAAGGCAATCGACAGGTGTAGAGAAAAATGGGTAATATCGCCAACCAATTCCGTGACGATGAGGGCAGCCGCGCTTTTGATGCCCTCGCCGACGTGTGGGCCGAGTATTACGTCGTCGATCCATTTTATCAGGATCGCAACGACGTTCTTCGCCGCTGGCTGCAGAAGTTGCATGAAAGGCATCAGTTCGAGTCGGGAAAAGTTGGACTTGATGTGGGTTGTGGCACATCACCAGCTGCACCCATATACAAAGCGGCTGGGGTCATGTATACGGGGGTTGACCGAAGTGTGGAAATGCTGAAAAACGCTCGCCGCGCGGGTTGCAATGTGGTGTCAAGCGATGTGGCACAACTGCCTTTTGCCACAGGCGCCTTTGATCTTGCCCACATGTTTAACACCATCGAATTCCTGCCGCGGCCAGGAGAAGCATTAAGAGAACTGGTTCGCGTACTCAAGCCCGGGGGACACTTGCTGATCACCGTTTGTAACTTCGAGTCGTTGTTCTCGCGACTTTATCGGCTCAAGGCCAAATGGGCACCGTCAAGTAACCGAGGTGCAAACGAGCTGCCGGTTGTATACGGTCGCTACTCGGCACGGTCAAGCACAGCGCTCTTACAGGGGGCCGGATTTACGTCGATCGGCGTTTTTTGTTACGGATTGGAGCCCCAGGTTGCGCGGCTACGCTGGAATAGGTACGCGGCGGTTACGCGAAACCGGTGGTTAGGTGCATCGGTGTACTTGAGTTGTAAAACACCCACGGGGTAACGCCGCCATGATTGTTTCTGTCATTATCGGCAACCGGGCCGACAACAAATTTCCCGGCCGCAACATCTTCCCCTTGCTGGGGCGGCCCATGGCGAGCTATGCCATGCTGGCGGCGCTCCATGCCCGCTCGGTAGAGCGGGTCTTTGTCTCCACCGACGACTCGGTCATTGCTCGAATTGCCGAGCGGCATGTGATCGAACTGCTGGAGCGTCCAGTGGAACTTCGGGCGGCGGAGATCGGCCTGGCAGAGATCGCCCGTCAGACCTGCGCTGAGATCCAGTCGCGCTATGGTGAACTGGAGGCGTTGGTCCTGCTGCTGAGCAATGCCCCCACGGTGACCGCCGGCATGATTGAGAGCGCTGTCGCCCTGCTGCGCGAACATGCCGAGTGCGAGGCGGTGATCTCCGTGTCCCCCCACCCGGAGTTTTCCCCCGACAACGCCCTGCGGCTGGCTGAGGGGGGTCTTTTGCGTGCAGCCGCTCCAAATTCCGGCTCCAGTGAGAAGGCCGTTGCGGTCTACTTTCCCGACGCGTTGCTCTGGGCGGTGCGGCCCGGGAGCCTGCAGGCTTCTGAACACCCCATCCCACCTGCCTGGCTGGTGGACTGCCAGCGACGGTCGGTCCTCCCCTTGGTGCATGAGGGGTTTGGCGACGTCGACTACCGCTGGCAAATTCCGGGCGTCGAGGAGTGGCTGCGGCGCAATGGATTCTCCGAAGAGACAACGCCTTATGCTGCCGAACGTCGCATGAGTGTGCACGTGCCTCCGGGACGAACAGCGCCGACGAAGGCGGTGCCGTCCCGGCGCCGGGTGCTGATCACCACCGTCCCGTTCGGCGAGCCCGATCGCACGCCCCTTGACTTGCTGGAAGCCGCCGGAATCGAGTACGTCATCAACCCGCTGGGGCGCAAGCTGAAAGAATCCGAGGTAGCGGAGATGGCGGCCGAATTCGGCGTCCTGATCGCGGGAACCGAGACCATCAGCGCGCGCGTCATGCAGCAGGCGCCACACCTGCAACTGATCGCCCGGGTCGGCATCGGCCTCGACGGCATTGACCTGCAGGAAGCGCGGCGGCGCGGCATCGAGGTCGCCTACACGCCGGAGCCCCCCGGCATCGCCGTTGCCGAACTGACGGTCGGCCTCATCCTGGCATTGCTTCGTCATGTCGGTCGCGCCGACCGCAGCTTGCGCAACGGGGTCTGGCACCGCCTGATGGGACGGCGGCTGGCCAGGTGCACGGTGGGAGTCATTGGCGTGGGCCGCGTCGGCAAGCGCGTCATCCGCCACCTGCAGGGCTTCGCTCCCCGCATTCTCGCCAACGACGTGCGACCCGACCTGGCCTTCAGCGACGAGCATCCCGTGACGTGGACAGACAAGGACACCATCTATCGCGAAGCCGACATCATCACCCTCCACCTGCCGCTCACGGCGGCGACCCGCCACCTGGTGACCACGCGCCAGATCGAACAGATGCAACCGCACGCTGTGCTGATCAACACCGCCCGCGGCAGCATCATTCACGAAGCCGACCTGGCCGAGGCGCTGCGGACGCAGCGCCTGGCGGGCGCTGCCGTGGATGTGTTCGAGCAGGAACCCTACAGCGGCGAACTCACCTCGCTGGATACTTGTCTGCTCACCTGCCACATGGGCTCGATGTCGTTCGACTGCCGCGCCCGCATGGAGATCGAAGCGACCGAGGACGCGATCCGCTTCCTTGCCGGGGCGCCGCTCCTGCAGCCCGTCCCAACCGAGGAGTACGAGATGCCTCTTGAGGTTGCCGCGCCCGTCGTCTGCCGCGCCCGCATGGGAATCACCACATGAGCACTCCGCCGCGCACCTATCGCAAGCACAACAGCTTCATCGGCATTCGCCATGCCGCGGCACCTGGCCCGGTGCTGGAGCGCATCGCCCACCTGTACGCGGAACTTGACCAGCGCTGTGACTCGCCCTACCAGCGCGAGATCGTCGAGCGTGCTTGCCGCGACCTGCTGAACGATCCGGCCGGCGTGCCAATCGAGGGCGATTCGCGCGCCTTCGAACTGCATACCAACGTCAGTGACGAGATGCAGCGCCTGACCGAGGTGGAGCTTCCCCGCTATCTGTTCTATCGCTACCGCTACGAGGTCTTTCCCCAGCAGCAGGTACTCGACGATTTCCCGCCCTGCCTGCAGATCGAGCCCACCTCAATCTGCAACTACCGCTGTACTTTTTGTTTTCAGACCGACACGGATTTCACGGGCAAAGCGGGCGG